>Ga0256867_10000062_pt1 | contig 36273 bp, 36 predicted proteins | sample RVTome_15_FD_185939 | JGI IMG/M metagenome (GOLD analysis project Ga0256867, IMG submission 185939) | Soil microbial communities from uranium-contaminated site in the Upper Colorado River Basin, Wyoming, United States - RVT150D86 (HiSeq) ... | reverse complement strand
TCCCTGCGAGAACCGGATTACCGCGCACGGCGGCGGCATAAGTACGCCCGCACGCCTTTATCGATCGCTGACCACATGCAAAAACCGCCCGCGAATGCTCATTTGCTGTCATACGCCAGCGTTTGAGCACGCCGTCAGCCGCAGAATCGCCACTCTCACCTCCCAAAGTGCACTCGACCGCAACTTTCATGAATAATGCAGGCTAGGCAGGGTAAAGACATACTGCCGATGAGGCACTGGCGCGAAAACGTTCTCCGCGATCCACTCACCATACAGAGGCACGCGCTTCTGATGACAGTTCGGACAGAAATAGCGTGTCTTGCAAGAGAACGCGAAGAGATAGTCGTGTCCACAGGCGTCGCAGTAGATGCGGGCAAATCCGTGGTGCGGGTCACCGCACTCGATGAACCGCTCGATTGCGCGCTCTTCCACGGCGCGCTGAAAGCGACCCGGCGCGCGAAGCTCCCCGCCCTGGCGCTGCACGCATTGCCACAGGGGACTCGCGCGCGGGTTGCGAGGGCGGTACATGCCTCCTCTTTGAAGCGCACCACTCCCTTGCGCACATGGCTGCCGTCGCCCCAGGTTGCGGTTCCGTCCCATACTGGATGAAACGCGCCCACCGCGGCGAGGCGGGACCGAAACCCCGCAGACGAATAAAAGGGCGCCTTCCGGTCAACGGCGCCCATGGCAACGAAGTTGAAGAGGAGATACGTTGGGACAGGACGCTTGCAGCGGGGAGACTTATTGTGCCGCCATCGAAGCTAAGCCCGACAGGCTATTAGGGAGAATCCATTACATGCGCGGCTCGACATCCACGGATAAGTGGACATCCTCGCAGCTCACTTGCCAAAATGAATGAAGAATCGGGCCGGATGGCCCGATTGTTTAGAGAGCTTGTTCCAGCTGGTCGCGCAGATCGTAAAGCTCCTTGGGCATGCGCGCCTTGAGCTTGTCGAAGAGCTCGGCGTGGTCTTTAACTTCCTTGCGCCAGATCTCCGGATCGACCCGCGTGAGCTCCTCGAAGCGCTCCCGGGTGAAGCTCTCGAGACCGGCCCACTCGAGGTCCTCGTAGCGCGGCTGCAGGCCGAGCGGCGTCTTCACCGCGTCCGCTTTGCCCTCCAGGCGGTCGACGATCCACTTCAGCACCCGCATGTTCTCCCCGAAGCCGGGCCAGATGAACTCGCCCTTCGCGTTCTGGCGGAACCAGTTGACGCCGAATATGCGCGGCGGATCCTTGAGGCTCCGTCCCATCTTCAGCCAGTGCTGGAAGTAGTCGCCATAGTGGTAGCCGCAGAACGGCAGCATCGCGAACGGATCGCGCCGCACCACGCCGACCTGGCCCACGATCGCCGCCGTCGTCTCCGAGGCCATGGTCGCCGCCAGGTAGACGCCGTGCGCCCAGTCGAATGACTCCGTCACGAGCGGCACCGCGGTCGCGCGCCGCCCGCCGAAGAGAAACACGCTGATCGGCACGCCTTCCGGGTTTTCCCAGTCCGGGTCCACCGAGGGGATCTGGCTGCAGCTCATGGTGAAGCGCGCGTTGGGATGGGCCGCTTTGCGCTTGCTCTCCGGGGTCCAGGGCTTGCCCTGCCAGTCGATCAGCTCCTTGGGCGGCTCCTTCGTCAGGCCCTCCCACCACACGTCGCCGTCGGGCGTCATCGCGACATTCGTGAAGATCGTGTCGCGCTTTACCGCTTCCAGGCAGTTCGGATTGGTGAACTGGGAGGTTCCCGGCGCAACGCCGAACGCGCCCGCCTCCGGGTTGATCGCGTAAAGCCGTCCGTCCTCGCCCGGTTTGATCCAGGCGATGTCCTCACCGATCGTCGTGATCTTCCAGCCCTTGTCGCGGAACGCCTTGGGCGGCACCAGCATGGCGAGGTTGGTCTTGCCGCAGGCACTCGGGAATGCCGCGGCGATGTAGTGTTTCTTCTTCTCCGGCGTCTCGATGCCGAGTATGAGCATGTGCTCGGCAAGCCAGCCCTGCTCGCGCGCCATGATCGACGCGATGCGCAGCGCGAAGCATTTCTTGCCCAGCAGCGCGTTGCCGCCGTATCCGCTGCCGAAGGACCAGATCTCCTTGGTTTCCGGATAATGCACGATGTACTTGTGCTCCTTGTTGCTCGGCCACATCGCGTCTTTCTGGCCCTTCGCGAGCGGAGCACCCACCGAGTGCACGCACGGCACGAAGTAGCCGTCGCGGCCCAGCACATCGAGCACTTTCCTGCCAATGCGGGTCATCAGCCGCATATTGGCGACCACGTACGGGGAGTCAGTCAGTTCCACACCGATATGCGCGATGTGGGAGCCAAGCGGCCCCATGCTGAAGGGGATCACGTACAGGGTCCGCCCGCGCATGCACCCGTCGAAGAGCTTGCCGAGGGTCGCGCGCATCTCGTCGGGCGCAACCCAGTTGTTGTTAGGGCCGGCATCCTCCTTCTCGCGGCTGCAGACGAACGTGCGCTCCTCCATCCGCGCGACATCGTCGGGATCGGAGCGCGCAAGAAAGCACCCCGGTCGCTTCTCTAAATTGAGCCTGACCAGCATGCCCGAGGCGACCATCTCGTCGCAGAGCCGCTCGTATTCCTCCTGCGAGCCCTCGCACCAGAAGATGCTGTCGGGCTTGGTAAGCGCAGCGATCTCCTCCACCCAGGCCTTGAGCTTTGCGTGACTGACGTACGCGGGCGCCGGTGAAGCCTTAATGAGCTGGGCTGCGGAGGCAGGTTGATTCATACCGGTTCCTCTCCAGTGTACGACTTTGTTTTTCTTTTAGGAACAATGGCATGGCGGCCCATGTGGGCTCACCGCGCCGGGGAACTAGATTCTACCTGAAATTGCTCCCGTCCGGCATCGGCGCTCACACAGGCTTTACGGAGCGCCGCCTCGACGCGAGCCACAGTATCCCCGCCCCCGCGAGCAGAAGCACCGGCACGGCGGAGTAGTTCATGACCTGCCATCCCTGGAAGCTGAAGAGCGCGCCCGATGCGAGCGAGCTCACCACGAGCGTGACGAAAATCGCAGCATCGTTGACCCCCTGCACCTTTGCCCGCTCGGCCGGCGTGTGCGTCTCCGTGAGGAGCATCGTCGCCCCCACGAAGAGAAAGTTCCAGCCGACGCCGAGCAGCAGCATGGAAAGCCAGAAGTGCATCACCTCGACTCCCGCCACGGCAATCGCGACGCAGACGAGATTGAGTGCGACACCGGCCAGCATCACCCGCGTGAGCCCGAAGCGGTGGATGAGCGATCCTGTAAAGAAGGACGGCGCAAACATGCCGACGACGTGCCACTGGATCACGAACGCGGCGTCGCTGAAGGGATGCTGGCATGCCATCATGGCGAGAGGCGTCGCCGCCATGAGCAGGTTCATGACACCGTAGCTCACGGTCGCACACACCAGCGCCACGATGAATGCGGGTTGCCGCGCGATAATGGCAAGCGGCCGTCCCGTGGCCCTGCGCTCCGACTCCGAAAGCCGGGGAATGTGAAGCCACCGAAGCACGAGTACCGACAGCACGGCGTACAGCACCAGCGTCAGGTACGGGCCGACATAGCGCGTCCCTGCGACGAGGTCGACTGTAAGCTTGCTCGTCTCCGGACCGATGAAGCCGCCCACGATGCCGCCTGCCAGAACCAGGGAAATCGCCCTGCTCTTGAATTCCACGTCCGCTGCGTCGGCCGCAGCGAACCGGTAGTACTGGCCGGCGGCGAAATAGATGCCCAGCACCAGGACACCACCGCAGAGCATCCAGAAATCCCCCATGTACACAGCGGCAGCGCACACCAATGAGCCGATGACGGCGCACAGTGCACCCACGGTGAAACCCGCCCGCCGTCCGAGCTGCTTCATGAGATAGGACATGGGGATCGTGCTGATCGCCGAGCCGACGAAGTACATCGTGACAGGCAGCGTCGCAATCGCCTTGTTGGGCGCGAGCGCATACCCCGCCAGTGCATTGACGGTGATGAGGATGGAATTATTGATGAGCAGCAGGCCCTGGCAACCCGACAGGACCGCGACGTTCCGCCTCGAAAGTTCCATGAGCGCCGCAGTGTACAGCAACTCCGCCCGTGCGATCGACCTGCATGGCCGCAGAGCGCGCAAGGCTTCCACAACTCCTGCGCCGTCAATGTCTTTCCGGCCGAATTCCGTTTTCTGATACCGTTACGCCCTGAGGTTCGATCCGGCCATTCCGAAATCAAGAGGCTGTCATGAGCGAAGCACCGGAGAAAATCGAGATCTATCGTGGACTGAAGGGGGTCTATTTCGACCGCTCAAAGGTGTGCTACATCGACGGGCGCGCGGGCGAGTTGCGCTATCGCGGCTACTCGATCCACGATCTCGCGCAGCATTCCACGTTCGAGGAGACGACCTGCCTCCTGCTCAAGGGCGAGCTCCCCACGCGCCCGCAGCTCGAACAATTCAGCGCGGAGCTGAAATCGGCACGCAAGCTGCCGGAGGCAGTCTATGAGCTGATCCGGACGGTCAAGAATGCCCATCCCATGGACGTGCTCCGCACCGGCGTGTCCGCACTTTCGGCATTCGATCCGGAGACCGCGGACAAGTCGCCCGAAGCGACACTGCGCAAGGGCATCCGCCTGACCGCCCAGGTTCCGATGATCGTCGCGGCGCACGAGCATATCCGCAATAACCGCGAGCCCGTGGCGCCGAATCCGCGCCTCGGCCATGCCGCCAATTTCCTGTACATGCTGAAGGGCAGGGAGCCGAGCGCAGACGCCGCACGCCTGATGGATACCGACATGCTGCTGCACGCCGAGCACGGCTCGAACGCCTCGTCGTTTGCCGCGCGCGTTGTAGCCGGCACGGATGCCGACCTGCACGGGGCGATCACCGCTGCGGTCGCTGCGCTTTCCGGACCGGCGCACGGAGGCGCCGCCGAGAACGTGATGCGCATGGCGCAGGAGATCGGCGATGCGTCAAGGGCGGCCGAGTATGTCAGGACAAAGCGCGCGAACAAGGAGCCGGTGATGGGCTTCGGACACCGCGTCTACCGTGCCGAGGATCCGCGCGCCAGGCACATGCGGGCGGGCGTCGAGAAACTGTCGCGTGAAATGGGCCAGCCGCAGTGGTACCAGATTCTCGAGGCGGTGGTGGAGGCGATGAAGCCCTATGCCCGTCACGGGGTCAACGTAAACGTCGACTTCTACGCCGGCGTCGTGTATTTCCTCAACGGCATCCCGGAAGATCTCTTCGTGCCGATCTTCGCGGTCGGCCGCGTGCCAGGCTGGACCGTGCAGGTCCTGGAGCAGATCGAAAACAACATCCTGCTGCGACCGCTCACGCTCTACAACGGGCCCGGGCCGAGGGACTACGTGCCGATCGAGGAGCGTTGAAGCACCAATGCAACCTCCGATGAACGCGGATACCTACAGATCGAAAAACGAACCCCAAGCAGCCAATCACCGAAGGTGATTTTTTGATCCGGTGTATCTGGGCATATCGGCGTTCATCGGCGGTTAAATAGCGTTCTTCGCCTGGGCAAGCACGATCGCCGCGGTGCCGACGATGTCGTCCACGCTGGCGCCGCGCGAGAGATCGCTGATCGGGTGCGCGAAACCCTGAAGGACCGGCCCGATCGCGCGGGCGCCCGCCATGCACTGCGTGAGCTTGTAGCCGATGTTTCCCGCATCAAGGTCGGGAAAGACCAGGACGTTCGCCTTGCCCGCGACGGCGCTCTCCCCCTTCACCTTTCTTGCGGCCACCGCCGGCACCAGGGCCGCGTCCGCCTGAAGCTCGCCGTCGATCGCAAGCCCGGGAGCACGCTCGCGCGCAATGGCGAGGGCCCGCGCGACCTTCTCCACACGCGCATGTTGGGCGCTGCCCTTCGTGGAGAAGGAAAGCAGCGCGACGCGCGGTTCTTCTCGAAGAAGCGCACGGCAGGTCGTTGCGGAAGCGAGCGCAATGTCCGCGAGCGTCTCCGGATCCGGGTCGACATTGACCGCGCAATCGGCGTAGATGTACGGCTTCTCGTCCGTTCCGTCCCGGCCCGGGACAATCATGAGAAAGAAGCTCGACGGAGTCCGGATGCCCTCGGCGAGCCCCACTGTCATCAGACCAGCCTCGATCACGCGCCCCGTGGCGCTCGCGACCCCTGCAATCATGGCGTGCGCGACGCCGCTTCGCACCATCATCCCGGCATGGAACATCGGCTTGCGCACGATTCGCTCGGCCACCCGTGCGTTCACGCCCGGGCGCCCGGATGAATAGAGACCGGCGTATGCCTTGATATTGGGGCTTTGCTCGGGATCGATGAGCTCGATGCCGTTCAGGGCGACGCCCAGGCGCTTCGCGACGGCCTCGATCTCGCCCGCGGCGCCCAGCAGCACCGGCGTTACGATGCCCTGATCCCTCAGCCGTCGCGCAGCGGCGACAATGCGCTCGTCATGCCCTTCCGGAAATACGAGCCGCTTGGGGCTCTTGCGGGCCCGCTCGACGCAAGCCTCGAGGACTGTGCTCACCGGATGCGCTCCATCGTCCCGCACCAGACGTCACCGGCCTCCGGTCACTGCCCGCAGAATCATCGGGATCTCCACGCAAAACAGGCATGCTATCAACATCGCCCCATTCGTTAAAGGCGTCTCTCGAGACGAGCGTCCCGAAACGCGGGTCATGGTGCCTGTCGTGCGCGGGCCGGATGACTGCCTGCGCCAACTGGTGAGGTCAGCCGCGAAAGGTTACGCTTGCGCTAGTTTCGCCATGCCCTCCCTGCCACCGCTCCTGCCGCCCGGGACATTGCACGATGCACGGATCCTTCTCGGCACCCGTGCGTTGCGCGCATTCGGGGACGGCTACATCAGCCTCCTGCTGCCCTACTACCTGACGCTGCTCGGCTTCGATGCCCTGCGGGTCGGGATCATCATCACTGCCACGCTGCTCGGAGCCGGCGCGATGACGCTGACCGTAGGGCTGATCGCGCACCGCTATCGCGCACGCAGCCTGCTCATGGCGGGATCGGCTTTGCTCGCCGCCGTTGCACTCCTGCTCATCACGGCCGGCGATTTCTGGCCGTTGTTAATCATCGCTGCCTTTGGGATGCTCAACCCCTCGTCGGGCGACGTCACCGTTTTCGCGCCGCTCGAACAATCCATGCTCGCGCGCTCGGTCACCGCGCAATCACGCACGGCGCTCTTTGCCCGCTACAGCCTCGTTGGCTCACTCGTCGGCGCCCTGGGTGCGCAGGCGGCCGGAATTCCCGAGTTGCTCGGGGCCTGGCTCGGGCTCGAGCCCAAGGCTGCCGTGCAGGCAATGTTTGTTGCCTACGCGGCGCTCGGCATCGCCAACCTGCTCCTCTACCGCACGCTCTCGCCGCGCATCGAGGCGCCCGCGTCCACGCAGCGCGCGCGGCTGCACCAGTCGAAGCGGACGGTCTACAAGCTTGCGGCTCTTTTCAGCATTGACGCATTCGGGGGCGGATTTGCGGTCCAATCGCTGATTGCGTTGTGGCTCTTCGAGCGCTTCGATCTCTCGATCGCCGTCGCGTCCACGATCTTCTTCTGGACGAATATCCTCGCCGCGATCTCCTTCCTCGTCGCCGCCAGAATCGCCGCGCGCATCGGGCTCATCAACACCATGGTCTTCACGCATCTGCCGGCCAATGTGTTCCTGATCCTCGTGCCGCTGATGCCGACGCTCCCGCTCGCAATCCTCTTCCTGTGCCTGCGCAGCGCGCTCTCGCAGATGGATGTACCCGTCCGCTCATCCTATGTCATGGCGGTCGTCGCTCCCGAGGAGCGCGCCGCGGCTGCAAGCGTCACGGTCGTCCCCCGAAGCTTCGCGGCCGCGATCAGCCCGGCATTCGCGGGGTATCTGCTGTCGCTATCGCCTTTCGGCTGGCCGCTCGTCATCTGCGGAGCGTTGAAGATCGTCTACGACCTGCTCCTCCTCCGAATGTTCAGCGCGGTGAAGCCGCCTGAGGAGAAGCAGCAATGACGTCAGCCATCCCACATCACGTCGCTCTTTCGCTTTGCAGCGGCCTCGAGTAGCTCGATAAGCGGAAACGCGCGATTGGCCAGGCTCACGCGCGGTTCCTCCGAGTCGTTATCCTGCACCCCTTGGGCAGGCGCTCCACCGGCTGCCTTGTCCCTGGCAACCGCAGCCTTCAAGCGCTCGAGCGCCTGGGGTACATCGTCGGCCCGGATTGCGCTTGGCACCGTTCCACTGTGGCCCATCATCTTGAGCAGCGAGACCGCGACATCGCCGAACATCGTGATGTTCGCGTAGGCGTTGGTTCGAAACGTGACGAGCATGGAGCAATTATGGATCGGATCTGCGCTCCCTGAGAAGCCGGCGCGTCTCCGCCGCGGGGCGAAGGAGAATCATGTGCGCCCGTGCCCGGGAACTGCAGGAACTCGGGCCATTACAGGCACCCCAGGGTCGAGCGGGCTCAAACCATTCAATGCGGGTTGACGGCGCGCCTTGATCGTCAGCTCCGGTGTAAATCGCCGTTGGCCGATTGAGGGCCGACGTTGATACGCGCAAAATGACGTCACTTGAGTCTGCCGACGAAGCTCGTTTCGGGTCTCCCGGCGGAAACTTCCAGAACTCAGGCGACCCGGGCCCAGCATTGCACGATTTCCCCAGGGGGGTTCCTACGAGTTTCTCAGTACGGAGCACCCAGTCCGTCCAGCACCGCCGTCCATTTCTTCAATTCAGCTTCCATCAATGCACCGAACTCGGCGGCGCTGGGATAGCGCGCCTGCAATCCATGAGCGAGGAGGAGGCGCTCGGTCTGAAGCGTGCGAAGGCCGGTAACCATCCAGCGATTGAGGCTCTCCACGACAGACGGTGACGTTCCAGCCGGCGCGTAGACCCCGAACCAGCCGGCAGCCTCGAATCCCGATACGCCCGCTTCGCTGAGGGTTGGAACCTGGGGCAGCGCTTCGTGGCGCGTACGGTCGGCAATGCCGATTACGCGAATTTTTCCGCCCGGGATCGCCGGCAGCGCCGAGGGCAGTGGCACGAACGCGACCGGCACCTGCCCCTTGATCACGCCAGACACCGCATCGTTGCCGCCGTTGTACGAGACGTGGACCACCGACAGCCCGGTCCGTGCCACGAAGAGCTCGCCTGCCAGATGTCCGCTCCGATAGTCCCCCGACGAGGCGTAGTTAAGCTTGCCCGGCGCGGCCCTCGCCATTTCGAGGAACGCACGCACGCTCGCCGGCCCGGTGCTGGTGCGAGCGATCATCACGATCGGCATGCGTGCGACGGCCCCCACGGGCGTCAGATCGCGTTGCGGCGCGTACGGCAACCGGTGCAGGCGCGGCTGCGTGACGAGATCAAGGCTGTTGCAGAACAGGAGCGTATCCCCGTCGGGACGGGCTGCGACCACGAAGCGGATGCCCGGAACGCCGCGCGCGTACGAGCGCCTTTCCACGTTGACGATGCGATCCAGAGAGAGCCCCATCGCGCTTCCAGCACGGGCTGCGAGCACATCCGTGAACGCAGGGGCCGCAAAGGTCGTCATCAGCCTCAGCATCTTGTTCGTCGCCGTGCGCCCGACGACATCATCGGGACCGTTGGGAGGGTAGGTGTTGATGACGACAATCGGCTTGAACGGGTCCGCAAGCGCCGGCATGACGCCGGCGACCGTCAGGGAGACGGCAACAGCCAGCACTCGTGCAAGAAACACAGCCATATGACGCAGACCGCGCAGGGTGGAAAGCGTTCCCGGTAGGGTACGCCCTGGGCCAAGGCGAACGCAAAATCAGCCGAGGACCTGGTTGAGCGTGAAGCACTCCCGCCTCGCCCCGTACCCGGCGACAGGTATTTTCAAATGCGAACGGTGGGTGTCGTGTCGAAGCGGCGCAACGTTGCTGAGGTGATGCGTGGCGATCGGGCGGCCTACCGGCAGCCCTTTGACGCCCACATCATCCGGTTTATCCACCACCACGCAGTGATCGCGAGTTGCTTGGGCCCATGCATCGACTGGTACCACTCGCGGTCCGCTTCGCACTGGGCGCATGGAGTGGCATCGCCGGCGTCGGGCCTGGGCCGCTCGCGATCATAGAGCACCATGCCGATGCCGTATGAGACGCCCAAGCCGATCGCTGTTATGACAACAAATACGCCGATCAGGACGAACAGGACGATCAGGAGTTCCATGGCTCACTACCCCTTTCCCCCCGGAAACGGGGGGTGACGTGAGTACTGCTTCCGGATCAAAGGTTAAGCGAGTCACGGCTGCGGTGCCATGCAAAATGTCACGCCGGTGGGGACCACCCCGACGGGCGGAGACGGGCGCCCGCCGATCGGCCGTTCAAAGCATCGGTGGGTCTTCCCGGATCACGTCCTTTGCAAATCCCATGTCAACGCAGTCCTGGAAGGCATAGCGCCTTGTGATGAGGCCACTGGACAGACCGGCATCTCGCAGCCATTCGAAGCCCTGCGCGAGCATGATCGGTGTCCGGTTCCACACGTCCAGAGACTTGTAGCGATGACACGATGCCGTCAGGACCGATTCCGAGAGCTGAGGAAAATACGGCGCCACGACGTCGGCCAGGTCTGCCGCGGGCCTCGCGGCAATCCACTTCTGCGTGCGATACATCGCCCGGCACATGCGCCGCGCGGTGTCAGGCTCGCGCTCGAGAAATGTCCGCGGGGCGTTGAAGGTCGTATACGTCGTCGGGCCGCGCGTTGCCGCCGCGTGCCACACATGTCCCGCTCCTTCCTCCTCCAGCTGGGCGGCGAACGGCTCGAAGACCTGGATGACGTCGACTTCCCGCGCACGAAGCGCGTTCGCGTTCTCGATCATGGTGCGATCGCCGATTCTGGCCAACTTCGACGGGTCGAGCCCCGCGAGCCGCAGGTCATGCTGCAGGCACATCCAGGGCGTCGGGACTTCCGATACAGTCGCAACGCGCTTTCCGTACAAATGCTCCAATTTGAAGCCGGGGTTCGGAGCCGGGCCCACGAGAAAGAAGGGGTCGCGCCCCACGGATTCGCAGAACGCCACCGGCTTGCCGGCGGGGTTTTTTTCGAGCGCTAACATGATCCGCACGGGTCCGCCCCAGGAGACCTGGCCGTTCCCGGACAAAACCGACTCAAGGGTCCTTGATGCATCGTTCGATGCCTTGAGCTCGATCTCGATGCCCTCGTCACGGTAGGCTCCGAGCGCGATCGAGGCATAGTAAGGCGTGTAAAAGACCGCCCGGAAATTTTCTATGAGCGTGATTTTCATGAGTCAGCCTTCACGATTCATGGATCCCGGCGCCGCCCAGCGCAGCCGGACCCGCAGCCTCCGGAGATCGGTTTCGTTCACATTATCGCAGCACAAAACCACATGACGCTCCTGCCGGGTGCCGCGTGGCCTCAAGTTCAGGATCGTCAACCGATGAGACACGAAGCTCGACGGCAGCACCTCGCACTCGAGCGACGCCCCATTGCGAGTTCGCGCGAGCACCCCGCCTTCGCTGGTCACGTTAACGCTGACAATTGCCCCTGGCGCCCGAACCAGCGCGTGCCTTTCGAGGCATCTCACCAGGCTCCACGCAACCGCGGCGAGCAGCAGCACCTTTGTCCAGGCGGGCGCGGGCAGGATCACACCCAGCGCGCCGGCGCCCAAATGAAGGACACACAGCAGCGCCCCGAGACCAGGGGACGGCAGGACAGCAATGCGAAGTGGCGGCAAACCCGGTGCTCCCATCGGGCCCCGCCCTCCCTGCCGCGGACAGCCCGCGGCCGCAGACGCTCCGGGGCCTGTCCATTAAACGCGCGACGTCCCGATAAGTTACATCGCACCGCTTGAAAGGATGCCGGCGCGAAGCGCCGATCCCGCGCGATGCGATTCCCGCTGTCAGTCCCCGAAAAAGGCGAATGCGCGGGCCTCGATGCTCTGCCGCGGGCGCGCGCCCGGCGGCGAGGTCGGATCGTCGAACGAGCTGTGCGGCGTGAACCGCGCCCGCCCGTCCGTCGCGGAGTCATACACCTTGAACACGAGCGCCTCATCGCGCCGCATCCTCGGGAAGTAATACCAGCGGTGGCGCGGGTTGTACATAAGGCGGTAGGTCTGCCCTACCCGGTGGGGATAACGGCGTTCGGCGACAATCAAGTCCTCCATCGCGACGCTTTTTGCGTCCGCGACCGCCAGCGGATTGGACTCGATTGGCCGGTTGATCGCGCGCCACACCTGGATGATCGCAAAGCGGTGCTTCAGGAGCTCCTCGGCCTCGTCAGGCAGAATTTCGCGCACGCGCTGGGGGCCGGAAGTCTCGGTGTAGTCATTGTGCGCTGAAAGGACCGGCTCGCGGACGAGCCTCGCTTCGCGCTCTCCTTCATTGCCCGAGCGCAGCGTGTGATCGAAGAGCACCACGCGCCTGGCGCCGGAAGTCTCCCGGATCAAGCGCTCGACCTCCGGATAGTAGACGGACTCGATCTGGTCGCGGTCGAAGAAATCGGTCACATGGGTCTGGTGCTCGACGAGGACGAAACCCGTCTCATCGAGCGAGAAGCGTTCGAGATGCACCCGTCCGTTGTGGATATCGACGCGCTTCAGCTCCTGGGTTCCAGTGCGGCGCCGTCGGATATTGTTGGGCCCGAACGTCTCGTTCACGAGCTTCTCGCCCGAATTGACGACGTAGGGAATCTCTGCGGGCAAGATCTCGCCAAGCCTATCCATGGTGTCCAGCGCCCCCGGTTGAGTGTTGGCTTGGCCCAGTCTAGCGGCCTGGCCGCATTGCGGCCACAGCCGAAAAACTGCGTGGCCTGGATGATAGGGAGGCCCACAGTGCTCCCGCGGACATTTGTAGGGAAGTGACGAAAATTGAACATCGGGTCCGCCAACTGCCGAAAATCCGCACTCTTGGGCGGTTCGGGAGTCTTCCCGTAGACGAGCCGGCAAGAGCTCGAGGCCAAAGAGCGACGAGGTTCGAACGGATATCAAGATGATGCGCTAAAACAGTGCGTATCCGTGTGCACTGTGTCATTTACACCTCATAACTCTGTGTAAATTGTCCCAATAAGGTCTTGTACTCAGGAACTTTATTGCCTCCTCCGATGAACTCTGGCAAGCTTCTTGCAATGTGAATGTCACGGACCTTTCCGGATTTTGTAAGGAGATCGTTGCCATGGATAAGCAGCGTTCCTCGTTCCTCGCCGCGGCCATGATTGCGTTGGTCGCGCTGCTTGGGCCCATTACGGCTCGGGCGGCGGATTACGCGTCGGAGCCGGTGATTCTCGTCGCAAAGCCGGCATTGGCGACCGACCGCCTCTATGGCGCCACGATCCTGATTGTCAAGCCGATGGGTGAAGACAAGCACATTGGCTTCATCCTGAACAAACCGACCCCCCTCACATTGGGCCGCCTGTTTCCGGATCACGAGCCCTCGCAGAAGGTGACCAACCCGGTCTATCTGGGCGGACCGGTCAGCACCGAGATCCTGTTTGCCCTCGTGCAGCGTCCCGCGAAACCTGGCACGAAATCGATGCAGATCATGCCTGACCTTTACGCGGTGGTGGACCGCGTGGGTGTCGATGACATCATCGAGAAGGAGTCCGACCACGCCAGGTTCCTGGCGGGGCTGGTGCTGTGGCAGCCAGGCGAGCTTCGTGCTGAAGTCAAGCGCGGCTTCTGGTACGTGATCGACGCCGAAACGAGCCTCATCCTGCGCACGCCGACCGAAGGCATGTGGGAAGAGTTGCTCGAGCGCTCGCGCAAGAACGCACAGCGCGTCAGCGCGAGCGCCGCGGACGTGCAGCAGTACGCTCGCGTCCGCTAGGCTGTGGCCGGGCCATCGACGACTCACGGCTGCCGTTACATCGCCCATCACCGGCTTTCGATACCTCGCGCGCGGCGCCGCGCTCACTGCTGAAAAGCCGCACGCGAACACGGCAGGATCGACTGCTAAGCGGGCTCCCCTGCCGCTTTCCGCTGCTTCCGGCCGAATCGAATACAGTCCGCAAATAGCGGCCATTGCTTCGGGCGTACGTGTCAAATTTCACAGCCCGCCCTGCTGCCGGCGGCCGATGGGGTTCTCTTTGGCATTCCGCCGCCACGCAACGATGTTAAGCTCTTGCGCGCCGGCTAACGGGTAAGGGACGTCGGAATGGACGAAGGCGAAGTCACCCTCTGGCTTCAGGAGCATGGGCGGGCAGCCAAGCTCAACGTCGATCTCGCCCGGCAGCTCGCCCGCGAGTCGCGCCTCGGCTGGTACGTGGCGCCCCATAGCCACAACCGCTTTGCCATCGGCAAGTTGACCCTTGCCAAGGTGTCCTCCCGCCACATCGTTACGGACGCAAAAGGAAACGCCCTGACGTTTGAAACCGTTGCCGATGCAAAACGGTTTCTCCAGAACGAATTCGGAATAGACGCGTCCCAGGTGTTCGGCTACTAGGTTGCTGCGCGTCGACAAGGACCCGTACAGGAGGTCCTGGCCGAGCCTGTTTTGTGATCGTTCCCGAGACGGCCGCTGGACACGACGTAGCCGGCGGAGATGTGCCTTCCGCCGCCACCTGCCGGCCTATCGCAAGTCGTCTTAGCCGCCCGCGGCAGCGTTCTGGGCGTCGCGTCGGCGCTGCTCACGCAGGGCGCGGGCCGCACGGCTGTATTCGATTTTTGCCTGGTACGCCTCGCGCTCTCGCTCGCTCAGGCGGCGCTCGGCCAGAACCACTCGCGCATCCTGCGCCGCGCGATCCTCCGCGTCGGCATGCATGCTGTTGTAGGGCGCCTGGACGAGGCGGCTTGTCTCGCGGCGGTAGGCTTCGCGCGCGAGGCGCAGCTCGCGTTCGCGCTCGGCGATGCGCTCGCGCGCTTTGCGAAGCTCCCTCTCACGCTCGATACGGGCCGCGCGTTCGCTTTGGGCGTCCTTGACAACGGCCCAGTCCTTTTCAGGGGACACAACGCGCCCGGGCACTGCAAAGCGGGATGCGCTCCACGTGAAGAGAACCATCAGTTTGGCAAGGCCGGCGCCGGCGGCTTGTTGACCTTCAGCGGCCGCTCCCCCTGGCCATGCGCTGGCCAAGACGCCCGACAACAACACGATTATCGCTCGATTCATGGCAGCCCCCCCGGCATGCGCCTGTATCGAAGACAGCCTCATCGTAATCCCATCGGCAAAAAAATAGGCCGGGCCCAGTCTGATTTATCGAGCCCTCCGAGCACAAAATCACAGGCAATTTTTCAGTGTTCGCGGCACAGATCACGGTCCGGCGACTGCGGGAAACGGCGCTCCATTCCGGCCCCTTTTCGACGCCTGCCCCGGCCGAGGGTAAGCTGGCGGTAACCCGCCAGTGCAATCGTTTTTTGTCCGTGCCTGCGCACCCGAGATCTTCCGGCCGAGGGCGTGATGTGTTGCGGCAGGGAGCGGGGTCTTCGAGCTTCGATTACTTGCGGTTCCCCTCGCGCAATCGATCAATTCCCCACATCACAACGCCAGCGAGAACCGGCGGAATGAATGCGATCGAGCCGACGTAACCCATGAAGGGAATAAAGCGGCCGACCCCCATGATCGGGTAGAGTCCCCCGGCGACAGCCAGGACGAGGCTTATCCAGATTCCGGCCGCAAAGCTGAGCACGACGGGCTGACCCTTGTACAAGAGCCCACCCATGAAGTCCTGCTGTCGACCAAAAAAAAGCGTCAGTGCGATCCCCAGCCCCATGACGCACGCCGCCGCCAGGGCATGCTTTGCATCGACGGCGGGTAAAAAAGCCAGGACGACGTTGCTGATGCCGGCGGCTGCGTACGCGAGGACCGCTGTAGCGACCAGGATGCCTCTCAGCCGGATATCTGACGTCATCACGAATACGGCGCGCCGGGATCTCTCTTCCAAGGGCCCGGAGCTGGTGTCCAGGATTTGCGGCCCACGACGCCGTTGATCAACCTCGCTAGTCGATTGGCCTGTAGAAGCGCTCGTCGTAGAGACTGCCGGTCAGCGGATTGAACAAGAACAGCGGATCGGCAGGGACACCACTCCCGGGAGGAATGCCAAAAAGACTATCCCGGAAAATCTTGATGTCGCCCGTTGCTTCGTGCGCTTCCTGGTCGCTTGCCTTGCTCCACATCTCGACGATCGTCATGTGGTTGGTGCGATTCGTCTGCGTCAGCGCGTCAAAGCGCAGGTTGCCTGGGTGCTTGCGGCTCGCCTTCACCGTGGCCAGCACCAGGTCGTTCCCGCACGGTCCGCTCTCGCTTACCTGGCGCTTGCATGGGGCGAACTGTTCGGGCGGAATGATATCCACGTGGGTCACGACAAAAAGCGTGGCGGCGGTTGCTTTCCTGAGCTTTGCGGGATCGACGGCGTCAAGGCCAGCGTGCGGGCGCTCGTCGTAAGGGTTGTAGAGGTGCGGTTGCAGCGCTTTGCGGAAGGCTGTGGTATGCGCCGCCTTCGCGTGGTCGTTCCTGGCGTCCTTGTCCGCCCAGGCTTCGAGGATCACGAAGTGATTTGGCCGCCCGATGCGTTGCAGCGCTTCGAATCGTAGGTTGCCACGCTGCTTTGCGCCGGCGGCACTCTGCGCCTTGATCAAGCCGGCCGCTTGCGCCGTCGATTTCGCCACGACCTCGATGTAAGTCACTATGTAATAAGGCTTATCCGAGAGGATGGCGCCATTGCGCAACTTCGTCTGAGCTTGCGCCGCCGGCACCAATCCAAAGAGCAGGACGATAAGCCACAACCAGCGGCGTGGTAGCGATGTCATGAGAGCCTCCCTTGGCCAATGACATGAAGATGGACTGTCCGCGTCAGCGTCACATCTTGTTTACCACCGCGCTCACTGACGCGCTCGGTGGCGTTGCCCTCAAGTCACAGCTTCATTTCACGGATGAGCTTGGCCCACGCCTTGATTTCGGAGCGCACGAACGCCTTGAACTCCGGCGGTGGATTACCCACTGGACGCGCACCCTGCGCGTTGAGCCATTTGACGATCTCCGGGTCCCGCAAAGCTTTGACCGCTGCCTGATATATGTGATCGACAATGGGTTGTGGTACTCCACTTGGAGCGAACAGTCCGGCCCAGTACGCCTTGTCGAAGCCGGGCAACCCCGACTCATTGAGGGTCGGCAGATTCGGCAACGCGGGCGAGCGTTCTTTCGACGTCGCCGCGAGCGCGCGCATCCTTCCGGACTTGATAAAGGGCAACGCCGGGGTGATCGCGGGCAGCATTAGCTGCACTTCGCCGCTCATAAGGGCGATCATGCCGGGGCCGCCACCTTTATAGGGAACATGCAGCAGTTTGATATTCGCCCTGTACGCGAAGAGCTCGGTCGAGAGGTGTATGTTGCTGCCCTGTCCGCCGGAACTGAAAAGAATTTCGCCGGGACGCTTGCGCGCCAATGCGACCAACTGCTGGAAGTTCTTCACGGGCATCGAAGGATGCACCACCACGACGTGCGGGACCGACGCCATGATCGTAATCGGAGTGAAGTCCTTCAGCGCATCGTACGGGAGTTTCTTGCCGTAGATCGTCGGCGTAAAGGCGTAACTCGGAGAGGTAAGCATCAAGGTGTAGCCGTCCGGCGGCGTCCGCGCCGCGATCCCGGCACCGAGCGTGCCGCCCGCGCCGCCCCGATTGTCGACGACGATGGTGGCCCCGAGAGCCTTCTCGAGCTTGTTCGAGAGGGCGCGGGCCAGCACATCCGTGGCCCCACCAGCAGAGAATGGAACGATGAGCCGCACCGGCTTTTCCGGGTAGGCGGCAGCGGCTGACAGCGCAAACAGCGCTGCAGCAGGAGCAAGCAACGAAGCACAGATGATGCGGAGCACGAGTGCCTCCTCTTGGTGGATTTACCCTTAGACCCGTTGCAGGCCCGGAGTCAGAATAGCCTCGTCTGCCCCGTGTTGGGAAGGGGCGCAATAAAATCGCGAATCCGGTTTTCCCTGCCTCAGGGGCATATAATCAGCGCTGATCACGAGCTACAGAGCGAAATCGCCATAGTTCGGGGAAAGCGCTGTCATCAGCGGTAACCTGCGCCCGAAGTCAACAATCTCCGCACCTCATCCCAAAACGCTCCAGGCACGATGAGCGCGACGGCGTCCTTCGAGCCCCTCACCCCGACTTCGTTCCTGTTGCGGTCGGGCAGGGTTTTTGCGGACCGCCTCGCGGTGGTCGATGGCGAGATCCGTTTCACCTACGCCGAGTTCCTGGAACGGTGCCTGCGGCTCTCCGGTGCCCTGCACAACATGGGCATACGGGACGGCGGACGTGTCGCCGTGCTCGCCCCCAACACCCACACGTTGCTCGAGGCTCACTACGGCGTGCCTTTCGCCGGGGCGGTCCTGGTCACGCTGAACACGCGACTCACCGCGGACGATTTGTCCTATATCGTCGCCCACAGCGGTGCGCAGCTTCTCATTTACGACTACGAGTTCGAGGGCGTGGCGCGCAACATTGCCGCACAGGTCGGCGGCGACCTGCGGCTCGTGCGTGCCGGGCGACGCGACGATCAGTACGATCATCTCGTGAGCAATTCGGCGCCCTGGCGCCGCCCGACCGAGGATGAGCGCGGACTGCTCTCCATCAACTACACGAGCGGCACCACCGGCAAGCCCAAGGGCGTCATGTATCACCATCGTGGCGCCTATCTCCAGGCACTGGCGATGGCACTCGAGACCCGGCTCGATTGCGAGAGCACGTTTCTGTGGACGCTGCCCATGTTCCACTGCAACGGCTGGTGCTTCCCTTGGGGAGTGACCGCGGCTGGCGCCGTGCATCTGTGCCTGCGCAAGTTCGACCCGGCCGTGGCGTGGAAGCACCTCCAGGAATCGAACGTGACGCATTTCAACGGGGCGCCGACAGTCCTGATCACCATGGCGTGGCACCCGGATGCGCAACGGCCCGCCCGCCCGGTGCGGGTCGCCACCGGCGGTGCGCCTCCGTCTCCCGCGATCCTGCAGCGCATGACCGAGCTCGGCATGAACGTAATGCACCTCTACGGCCTGACCGAAACCTTCGGACCGGCGGTGATCTGCGAATGGCGCGGCGAGTGGAACGAACTGACGATCGAGGAGCAGGCGCTGATCAAGGCACGCCAGGGCGTCGGAAACGTGATTTCGCAGGAGCTGCGGGTGATCAACAAGCGCGGCAAGGATGTCCCGCCGGACGGCAAGACGCTCGGCGAGATCGCGCTTCGCGGCAATAACGTGATGCTGGGCTACTACCAGGACGAGATCGCCACGCGCAAGGCGATTCCGGACGGATGGTTCCGCACGGGCGATCTCGGCGTGATGTATCCAGACGGCTACATAGAGCTCAAGGACAGGGTGAAGGACATCATCGTGTCGGGCGGCGAGAACATCGCGTCAGTCGAAGTCGAGCGCGTGCTGTGCGCCCACTCCTCGGTGATGGAGGCCGCGGTGGTGGCCGCCCCGGACCCCAAGTGGGGTGAAGTGCCGGTTGCCTTCGTGACGCTCAAAGCGGAATCGACTGCGACCGAGCAGGAGCTGATCTCCTGGGTGCGCGGACGAATGGCGCATTTCAAGGCCCCCAAGCGGATCGTATTCGGCGAGGTGCCCAAGAATGCAACGGGGAAGACCCAGAAATTCATCCTTCGCGCGCGAGCAAAGGACTTGATGAGCGAGGCGTCAACCTGACCGCGCAATCAGGCGGGGCTCTCGCCCTTGATCTGCACGCGGTGCATCATGCGCCGCGCACTGGGATCGAACGCGTCGCGCCGGTGGATCACGCAGCGGTTGTCCCAGATGAGCGTGTCGCCCACGCCCCACTCATGACGTGAGCTCGGGATCGCCAAGCGGCTGTGCGCGGATCACCATGACGAGGTGCTTAAAAAGCCTGTTACAGCGCGTGGAATGAACCCTCGTCCATATGGCGAAGACTGATCCCGCGAATCTCCGCGCCTAACGCCCCGCCGGATGGAATGACCTCTATCGCCGGTTGCGGCTTCGCTGCGACTTGGGTTTCAGCGTGCAACGTCTCTCGAGCCCGCCCTGTCGCTCGTCCTGCTTCGACGCAGTCCCAGCGTATGGGCCAGCTGGTCGAGTCCCGACAAGGGCTGCCGGACAATCCGGACCTGCTGTGCCGCGATGTAGGTGCGCTCTCTCATGGTCTGCCAGGAGAGGTCCCTTGTGAGCGATTCGTAAACGCCGCGCTGCATGATTCCGCAGCGTTGGCATCTTCGGTACGGAACAAACGACCTGACAAAGCTTTTTTCCCACGACGTTACCCACTTGTGCGAGAGCAGACAGCGCATGATCATTTTCCCCTGGCTTGATTGACGTACTACGTTATTGCTTGTTGAGCGGTCTTACTAAACTCGGTGCTGGGAGGGCTCCGCAGCGGATCTCCCGAAAGGCAGCAGCCCCTCGCCGCTGTCAGGCGAGCAAGCGCCGCCACCAGCTGGGCGGCGAGGGCTCGCGATGATACGCGTTCGAGGTTGCGCGCCTCGAGATGTCCTTGCTGCGCCCCATGCGGCCCGCCTCCTTGTTTGCTGCAGGATCTGCCCAGCGATCCGTCACGCCCGGGCCGGATGCGTCCGCATGAGCGTTGCGCTTGAGGCACTGCGCAAACATGTCCTTGAACGGCGCTCCAGTCAGCTCTGCCGCCGCGAGCGCTCGCTTGGCGATCGACAGTTCCACCAGGAAAAAGAGCTCCTGCGCCACATCCCATGGCAGACCCTGGCGTTGGCCATCGCGGGACTCCATGACGAGGCGGCCCACGTAAGACTCGAAATCGGCATGGCCCCAGAGCGCTTCGGCTCGCGCGGATAGATGCGGCAGCCGCTCGAGAGCACACGTGAGTGGCACTCTGACAACCGAAAGCCACGGCTTGTGGTAGTTCGACGAGTGGCTCGGGACACTCATTGCAGTTCTCATTCCTTCCAGCCAGAAAACGCCCACCTGCCAGTTACTGAGAGTTTCGGGGACTTCCATGAAAATCGAACAGAGCAGGAATCGCGGAAAAATTCGCCTGGAGGAATATCCAACAAACCGGTGTTCTTGCGAACGGGAAGAGCATCCCTTTTAGCCTAGTGGATTTCTCCTTTTGTGTGCACTTTCTCACAACGCCAGCGGATTTCTGTACGCCGGACATCTTCCGGCCTGCGTTTGATCATCACCAGCGGGTACAGACGCGACCGTGGGTCGCGACATTGTCATCGTGCACTGCGATCCCCATGTTGTAGATTCCGCCCGCTACCGGGCCGGAAGCGCAGCCACAACGTCAACCTCGATCAGAAATTCGGGCTCGGCGAGACGGCTTACCACAAGCAGTGTATTGGCGGGCGGAGTCTGCAGGTCCCGGTAGCGCTGCAACCGCACCTCGCGCAGAGCTGCAATGTACTGCGCGTCCGTCAAGTACGTAGTGGTCTTGACGACGTTATGCCAGGTTGCGCCCACCGAGCGCAGCGCGAGCTCGATGTTGTCGTAAACCGCATGGGCCTGCCGGCGGAAGTCGCTGCTGTGCACCTTGTAGTTCGCGTCGGCCGCTGTCTGGCCCGACAGATAGAGCATCCGCGCGCCCTGCACTTCAACCATTTGCGAGAGCCGCGGCGAAGTCCACAACCCTGCCGGATTGCTGTATCGCACGTGGAACTCTGTTCGGGCGACGGGCGTCAGGCGTGACGTGGAGGACACGCTGCGGGTCGCACGAGCGCCGACGAGTCGAAGAAAACGGCCGGGAAGATCGAGCAATAGGTTCATTGAGTCCCCCGAGTGACGGGCAATGGATTTGCGAGCAATGACGCGCGCCAAGGAACGGGCCGCACTTTCGCTGGGCGCGGCGTGCTCATGCTAGCATAAGCCTGCACGAATTCCCGCGCGTGCAGCGCGATGGAAGAACGGTGGCGCGGCTCGTCCAATTCTCACGGTGTGGACCTGAAGGAGTAAACCATGAACGTCCTGCGATTTGCCTTCGTTGCATGCATCATATTATGGAGCGCTTCTGCCGTGGCGCAGGGCTATCCCGAGAAGGCGATACGCATGATCGTGCCATTTCCCGCTGGCGGCGGCTCGGACACGGCGGGCCGCGCCATCGCCCAGCGCCTGGCCGAGCGCTTCGGGCAGCCAGTCGTCGTGGAGAACCGGGTTGGGGCCGCCGGCAGCATCGGCGCGGATTATGCATCGAGAGCGCCTGCGGACGGGTATACCATTCTGCTCGGGTCGACCTCTGAGCTCACGCAGTATCCGCTGGTCAACCGCAAGGTGCGCTACGACCCGGTGCGCGATTTCGTTCCGATCAGCCTGGTGGGCACCATTCCGCTCGTGCTCGTGGTCCACTCCGCGCTCCCGGTCGATTCCGTGGCCGGTCTCATCCGGCTCGCTCGCGCGCGTCCCGGGGACATCGATTTTGGCTCGGCCGGCGTGGGCGCCACGACGCATCTGGCCGTAGAGCACTTCATGCTGCTCGCCAAGGTGAAATTGAGGCACGTGCCCTACAAGGGGAGCCCGCAGGCGAGTGCCGATCTGGTGGCGGGCCACATCCAGATGGCGATTCCCACCATGCCCGCCGCATTGCCGTTCATACAGGCCGGCCGCATCAGGGCCCTTGCGGTGACTACGGAGCAACGCGTGCCGGTACTGCCAAAGGTTCCAACCATGCAGGAAGCGGGCGTCAAGGGTTACGTCAACGTGCTATGGGCGGGCGTGCTCGCGCCGAAAGGAACGCCAGACGCCATTATCAAGCGGCTGAACAGCGAGATCGTGAGCGCCCTCAAAACCGAAGGGGTGCGCAAGGTGCTCGCGGCGAGCGGCGCAACCCCGAAGCCGAGCACACCCGAGGAATTCACGGCCTTCATCAAGGCCGAGCTGGCGAAGTGGTCGCAGGTCGTCAAGCAGGCAGGGGTTTCGATCGGAGGATGAACGCCGCCGGTCTGGCTGCCCGTCAAGGCACGTAAACCCACAGATCGAGCTGTACGGTGCAACCGGGCACCACCAGGGGCGCCGGTACCTGAATCGCCGAGATCGGTAACGGCCGGTCGCCGAGCCGCTCGAGCCAGACGCGGCACGCCGGCTCGAATTCTCCGAGATCAGTGTGGAACTGCTGGATCCGAACCACGTTCTCCAATGAAGTACCCGCCGCCCGGCACCCTTCCGCCGCGAGGTCGAGAAGATACTGCATCTGCGCACGGATACCGGAGCCCGAGCGTCCCGCGGCGCGGCGGCGTCTCGCGATCGGCCCGCGCGCATCAGCGGCCAGCAGCCCGGAGAAGCAAAGGAGGCTCCCGGCCCTTACGGCCAGCGGGTGGCCGTCGCATACTGCCGGAAAGCTTTCCTTCAGCGGCGCCTTCGAGAGCCTTCCGCCGCGGGTCACCGCCAGCAAGTTGATCTCGCATCGCGCGTCCGCAATGGCGAAGCCCGGATCCAGGCTGGGCACGAACGTGGTTGCCGGTACCGCGTCTCCAAAATGCCGCGCCCACACCTGGTTAAAGGCCGGAACGTCGTGGATGTCCACCAGGTACACCTGCGCCTTTACGACGCTGTCGAGCGAGGCGCCTGCGCCTTCGAGCGCCGGCACGAGCTTCCGGCGGATGATGTAGTCGGCCTCGAGTTGAATGCGGTTTCCCTTCCAGAGATGGCCTTGCGGAACCTTGGCTTCCGGCGCGATGCCGCCGAGGTCGCCGGGTTGCCACGCCGCAAGGAATCCGGCGACGAAAACATACTCTCCCGCAGTCACAACCGGCGCGAATGCGGAGGTTGAAGGAACATCCAGTCCCTCCGGGTACAGGGGTCGCACGTCCAGTCCCGCCCCGGGACGAACCGCGATCATCTCCATCGCCATGCCCGCCCCCGGCACGAGCAACCTGGGCTCAAGCACCGAGGTGCTGGGAGCAATGTAATTGCCGCAGCGCTCCTTGCGCGCGAGATGCAGGAACGGCACCGCTCGCCAGTCGGGGAAATACTGGTCGGAGCGAACCGAGTGACCCAGGTCTGTGCCCCCTGCCCTGAGAACTTCCTCGGCGCGCTGATAAAGGCACAACGCTTCGCGGTACCAGCGGGGCAAGCCCGACAATGGGCGTCCGCCGTCGCGCGCTTGGGGCGAGAGCGCGCCCTTTTCGTCGATCGCGAGAATTCCAGACGCAAAGACCCACGGACCCGCCCGCATGCCGCGTGCGCACGGAATGCGCCCCTTTCCAAACTTGAATGGAATCAGGGCTTCGATGGAATTGGCAGGCATGACCTTCCCCAGAACTCCTCCCTTAGTGTGGCAATTATCAGCCAAAAACTGGCCTTCTAAGCTCCTTTTTGGCCAGGTTTCCGACGGTTTATCACCCGAGATCAGCGGGTTGCGTTGGTCCGACCCGCGCATGGCAGCGCATGGTGCAGAAAAACAAAACCCCGCCAAAGCGGGGTGTGCTCGGTATGAAACAACGTCCTCAGTGGACGGGGCAGCGTATTTTACTTAACCTCCGTCTCCCCCTTTGATGGTCTTCGACACTTCGTTGGAATAAGCGCTCCTTCCGTGTCCGGCTTTTATGGCTGTGACCGCAAAGTAATAGGTGCCTGGTTGAAGATTCTGAATGGTCCAGGAGGTGACGTTGCCGGTGTCGATGTGGCCGGTGTATACGCGTGACTGCGTGCCGTAGTGGACTCGGTAGCCGTCCACGGGCGGTTTCGTCACAGGATCCCAGTAGAGCGTAGCCTGAGTCGAATTCCCCGGCTCGGTCGCCTGACCCGCTTGCTGCGTCTGGACGCTGCTTGCCGGCGCGCTGGTCGTACCTGTGTCGGGATTGCCGCCGCCACCACACGAGCCAACGATCAGGAGCGCGATCAGTGCGAATCTCACGGCGCTCCGTGCGGCATCGTCTCCGTCCTTTTCATGTTGTGCCTGCGCATAAACCAAGGCGCAGTGGCTGTTTTGTTCGGGGCGACGCCTGAGGCTGCTCACGAACGCGCGACCTGGCCGCGCATATAGCGATATCCGTGCCAAACGCGCGAACTGTAAAGGATTCAGGTTGTTAGCCTGTGCGTCGCTGCCGCAGGAGCAACGCGATCGTCACTTGGCAGCGACGCACGCCGCTGCGGTGAACGCAATACCATGATCGGTAGAAAAAATCCTGTTCGCTGATCGACGACAGCTCGAAGAAAATGAGGGAAAAGAAGGACCAGGTCGCGGCAATCGGGATATAGGATATGACCTCGAGGAGAAAGAATTGGGCGAACCGATCAAGATCCGATTCGGCGGCTATTCCCCCGCTGATTCCACACACAGCCGCGCCGCAGTCCATTTCAACGAAGCGCTTGCTCAGCGCGTAGCCGGTGCCGTCCAGGTCGAGCACTACTGGAATGTCATGGATTTCGGCTACCGGGCCGATGACCTGCTCGCGATGGTCGAATGCGGGCTACTCACCCTGTGCTATTTCTCGACCAGCTACCTGGCGAATCGCGTGCCGGAGCTCGAAGTGATCGACCTGCCATTCGTCTTCGATGACGAGGCGCACGCTCACGCCGCGCTGGACGGCGCGCTCGGGGCGTTTCTGACCGAGAAAATCGAAATTCGTATCAATTACCGCGTGCTCGGCTACTGGGACAACGGCTTCCGGCACCTTACCAACCGGCTGCGCGCCGTGCGCACGCCCGCTGACCTGAAGGGAATGCGCATCCGCCTTCAACCCAACGATATCCACGCGAAGGCGTTCGAGCTGCTCGGTGCCGTGCCCGTGCCGACCGATCTCAAGCCGGGGATCGCCATGATTGAAAGCGGAGAAGTCGACGCCCAGGAAAACCCGCTCGCCAACACCGTGGCCTACGGCGTGGACAAGCATCACAGGCACGCCACCATGAGCGCCCATCTCTACGGCGCGCGAGGTATCTTCGTTCACAAGACAAGCTTCGACGCCTGGCCGGAAAACATTCAGAAGGCGGTCCGCGAGGCCGCACGGGAAGCGATCGCGTTCCAGCGCAAGATTGCGGGCGCGAAAGAGCAGGAGATCCGCGTGGAGCTTGAAAAGCAGGGCGTCGCGTTCGTCGACCTGACCGCGAAAGAGCGCGCGGCTTTCAGGGAAGCGGTCGAGCCCCTCCTGAAAGAGGCTCGCAGGAGACTGGGTAAAGAGATCCTGGCAATGGCTGCCCGGCGCTGATACTCCGCAACGATAAACGCACAGACGAGGCGGTCATGCTTCGTCGCCGCCTCGAGCCATCAGTCGAAATCGCTGCCAAAGGCTCCCGGCGCCGCACCGCAGCTGAGCGTCCCGTTCATGGGCCCGTTTGCGGTATGACCGCCGATCAGGAGGGCGTACCTCGCGCCAAGCTCAACAGCGCGATTCGCAATCTCAGGATCCGAGAGGCGCTTCGCCCACGCTTCAGGCGTCGTCGGTTGCTCGATCGAAGGCTCGAACCACCGAAAGAGATTGCGCAATCGGCGCGGGGTCACGCGCAGCCAGGTGCGCCGTCAGCTCCGGTCGCTCGCGCAGGCCGATCAGCAGACCAGATGGGCTGATTTTTTTCCTCGTGCTTTGCGCGGAGAAAGCTGTCCGGATAGTGCACCCCAACGGTGAGCGGCAACCGCGCGACTCGGGGCGGCGGCAGCTGAGGAAACGTCCATGCAGGCAACTGCGTCGGTTGCGTGGCGCAGCCGGAGAGGAGAAACAGTGCAAAGGCAACGGCTGCGTGCGTGCGGTTGCGCGCGATCGACACGAGACGTTCCGCGAAACGCTCCACGATCCTTGTCGATGTTATGGATGACTCACGCGTACCTTAAGCAGGTGAGTCATCGACTGGAAGTGCAGAAAACGCCGTGGCGCGCTCTAGGCGGGGCTGAGTTCTGTAAGCTGATAAAAAATAATGATAGACCCGGGTCGTGCTGAGGTGGGCCACGCGCAAAAGCGCTTCAATCGGTTTGCGGAGGAGCCGTGCAAACCTGCTCGTAGCGATAGCGCTGCTTCAGCAGGCCATTGTATTCGAAGATATCCAGCGTTTTTTCATACGCCGCACGCGTGATCTCCACGTGCGGCGTCCAACAGCCAAGCTGCTGGTAGGTTGCAATGCAATCAGCGAGAACCTTCTCATCGATGTCGGGAAAGTATGGTTTCTGTGCCTTGGCAATGTCGGCGGCCGGCGTCTCGTTCATGTAAATCCGGGTCTTCCTGTAGGCGCGCATGAAGCGCTTCGCCATGTCGGTTTTGAGCCAGTCACGGGTTGCTGCCAGGCTCGAGAAGCCACAGGGCCCGATCTGCTTTCCCACCTGGGCCACCACGTGCCCGACGCCATCCGCCTGAAGCTGCTGCGGAAAGGGTCCCTGCTGATGAACATATTGCCCCTGCCCGCTTCGGAACGCCCGGTCGATTTCCGCGGCGCCGCCGGGGTAAATCGGTTTCAGCTTGCTGAAATCGATGCCGGCCTTGTGGCACGCGTACTTGAACATGACGAGCGGCTGGCCGCCCTTGAACGTCACGACCTCGGCGCCTTCGAGCTTCTTCCAGGAGAACGAGGGATCCGGCTTGCGTGCGGTGAGGAAGAATCCGTCCATCTCGTTGATCTGGGCGAAATGGACCGCCGCCGGCGTCTCTCCTTGATTGAGCGAGGTGAACCCCTGGCTCAGGGCCGACTGAACGACGTGAGCCGTGCCGTCCTTCAGGGCATCGAGCGCCGAGAGCCCCGGCGGGGAAACCGACCACTCGGAATCCAGGCCTTCCGCTTTGAGGAATCCGCCCGACATCGTCGCAATGAGCGGCGAATAGAACGCGGAAAACAACGTGAATTGAATGCTGATCTTGTCCATATCGATTTATCGCCGGGTTGTCGCTCGTGCCCGACCGGGCTGCCAGGCATCCATTAAACGAAGGTGTGATGTCGATCCCCCGTAGAAAACGCTCCTGACACCGGACCCGGTCGTCCGTCTGCTGCCATTCGTTGTCGATGCTACAGCCCACCGTGCAAAATCGCACGGATTTTATCTGAGAGGTTACATGAAGAGGAACGATTTCCTTATTGTTCTATAAGCACTTTATATATTCTATGAGGCGAACAGGAGCGCAATTTCGGTGGAGGCCATCACCGATGTCGGGTGACCCACCACCGGCTCCAGATGACTCAGGGCGTGCGGGACCGCTACAGCGCTCTGATACGTCCGGAATGGGGCAACAGGGGTCACTCCCCCCCGATTGATGATCCATCTGGCCTATTAGCGTAGACAGATGATTTCACCTTGTTGCCTCATTCCCGACATATCGAGGGGCGAGGACCGGGCAGCAAATCTTAAGGATATGTCGAGGCAGCCGCCGGGAAATGGATCATGCGTTGTCTATTCACACACAAATGGGTCATGGGAGAGGCGTTTGACGTCAAGTCATTCTCTCCCTGGAGAAAATGCAAACGCTGCGGAATCGTCCAGCGCGGCACCTACGACAAGGAGCGCAAGGACATTACCTGGGAGACCCTGAGAGAGCGCGTCTACAGGAAGTCCCAGCATGGCCAGATTGTCCGACAACCCTCCTCCGGATTCGACCAGATGGCGCATACGCTGGGACTGCGACGCAGCAGGAAGAGCGACAGACCGGCCCCGACGAAACGCCCGGCGCGGAACAAGACCTAGACCACGCAATCGTGGCGATCGCTCACACGCCCACGCTTCGGCGGTTTGTTTCCCAGGCGCTATTTCGGAGCGGTGCCGAACCAGCGTGAACCGACCGACTTCAGCGTCGAGAGAATTGTCTGGCCGGGAGAGGACGCGCGCACCTGCTCGGCCGCTTCGACCTTGTGCTGCGAGAGCAGCGCGGGTTGCTGCTTGAACGACGCGTAGCGCGCGAGCGCCGCCTGTATGTGGCCCTGCAACAGCTTGAGATCGACCGGCTTGTTGAGAAACCTGAAGATCTGCGCCTGATTGATGAGCTCGATCACCAGCTCCGAATCCGAATGGCGCGTCATGACGATCGTCAGGATTTGCGGAAATTCCTGCTTGAGCAGCTTGAACATCAGGGTATTGTCCTCGCGCCCCGTCTCCACGTCGGCCAGGACCACCGCGACCGCCTGCTCCTGCATCACGCGTAGCGCCTCCTTCAGGCTCTTCGCATAGCGCACGCCGCAGGTCGGCGAGAAGAATTCGCGCACCGCGCGGAAGATGCTCTCGTTATCGTCGACCACCAGGATCGCTTCGTCCATTTTCTTCGGCAGCTCGACCGGGCTCGTCCGCATTTCCGCCAGCGCGCGGGCGATCGTCGCGGCCTCCGCGACGATGCGCTGAATCTGCTTGTTATCCCAGGGCTTGCTGATGAAGCGATAGACCTCCCCGTCGTTGATCGAGCCTACGATCGCCGCGAGATCGGAATAGCCGGTGAGGAGGATACGCACCGTCTGCGGCGCAATCTGTTTCGCTTCGCGCAGCAGCTCCACCCCGACCATCTCGGGCATGCGCTGATCGCTGACGATCACCTCGACCGGATTTTTCCTGAGGAACTCGAGTCCCTGCCTGCCGTCGACCGTTGTGAACACGTCATAGTGCTGGCGGAAGATCGACTTCAGCGCCGTCAGTATGCGTTCCTCGTCATCGACGAAGAGGATGCGGGCCTTCTTGCCGCTCAGCGCCGCCTTGGTTGGCGCCACTCCCGGGGCGGCGGAAGGCGCCGCTGCCGGGGGCTCGGTCGCCCGGATCATGCGCGCGGCGTGCGCCAGCCCGGGCGCGGCCCGCGGCGCGGCAGGCGCCTCGGCAGTGGCCGCTCCCTTGTTGAGCGACGCATCGATCGCCTGGCGGAATGCGTCGGAGAACTCGCGCGCGCTCGCGAAGCGCTCCTCCGGCTTCTTCGCCAGGGCCTTCAGGATTACCGCTTCAAGGTGGGGCCTGAGTATGGGGTTGAGCTGCGAGGGAGGACGCGGCGGCTCGTTCAGCACTTTCTGCATCACGACCGCCGTGGGACCGACGAATGGCTTCTGCCCGGCGAGCAGCTCGTACGCGATCACGCCCACCGAGTAGAGGTCGGCGAGAGCGTCGACCTCGGTGCTGAGGAACTGCTCGGGCGCCATGTAGTACGAGGTGCCGAGCACGTCGCCGAGTCTCGTAAGCTCCGAGGATTCGATCCTGGCGATGCCGAAGTCCCCGAGCTTGATGCGGCCATCGATGTTGATGAGGATGTTGGACGGCTTGATGTCGCGGTGAATCACCCCCTCGTCGTGGAAATAGCCCAGCGGATCGAGGAGCTGGCGGATGATCTCCGCGACCTCGCGGAGATCGTAGGTCGCCCCCTGCTTCAGATGCTCGTAGAGCGACTTGCCCTGCACCAGCTCCATCACCATGTAGGTGAAGTCCCCGTCCTCGCCGTAGTCGTAGACCGCGATGATTCGCGGGTGGACGAGCCGCCCCACCGCCTGCGCCTCGTGCCGGAACCGCGCCAGGATGTACGCGCGTTCCTCCGCATCGAGGCTCTCCTTGTTGATCGCCTTGATGGCGACGTTGCGCCGGATCGCCGGGTCGAAACCTTTGTAGACCGCGCCCATTCCCCCGCGGCCGATCAGCTCGACGATCTCGTACTTGCCAATGTGGTCGGGATCCTGTGCCATCTGTGCCTTATAGGTTGGGCGAGTGTCGATCTATGCCGCGGCCGGTTGCGCCGGCAACGCGAGCGGAAGCGTGACCGTGAATTTCGTGCCGACTCCAATCCTCGAGGCGACGTTGATCTTGCCGCCATGCTCGGTCACGATCTTGTATGCGATCGACAGCCCGAGCCCGGTGCCCCGCCCCGGTCCCTTGGTGGTAAAAAACGGATCGAAGATCTTGGGCAGCACCTCCGGCGGAATGCCTTTGCCGTTATCCGCGACATCGACCGCGACGTGGCTCGAGTCGACCGCGCGCGTGGTCAGGGTGATCACGCCGCCCGATCCTTCGACCGCCTGCGCGGCATTGGTCACGAGATTGAGCAGCACCTGGTTTACCTGCGAGGGCGAGCATTTGATATCCGGGATCTTGCCGAATTGGCGGCGCACCTCGATCCCCTTCAGGAGGTGGCGCGCCAGCGAGAGCGTGCTCGCCACCCCGTCGTTCAGGTTGAAGCTCGCCACCTTGCTGCGGTCGAGGCGGCTGAAATCCTTGAGGTTCGTGACCAGTTCCGCAATCTGGTCGATGCCGTAGAGGCCGTCTCTCACAAGATCCGAGAGACTCTGCAGCACGTCATGCCCCCTGATCTGCTCCGCTTCCCTCCTGACGCGCGCAAATTGCTCGTTCAACTGCCGCTCATCGACGTTTTCGGCGGAGAGCAGCGCAAGCAGCTTGTCATTCTCTCCCAGTGCGGACTGGATCTCGGGCAGGCTCGCCTTCACGCTGCCAAGGCTGTTCTTGACATAGGCGAGCGGCGTGTTGATCTCGTGGGCAACGCCCGCCACCATCTGGCCGAGCGACGACATCTTCTCCGACTGGATGAGCTGCGCCTCGGATTCCTTCAGCTGCTTCAACGCGTCCGAGAGCTCGCGCGTGCGCTCGGCCACCCGCTGCTCGAGCCCGATGTTGGTGGCCCTCAACCGCGCGCCGAGGTAGCCGATCAGGATCAGCAGCGCGAGCGCGTAGTAGACGAGGTAGACGCGAAACTGCTCCTTCTCCGCCAGCGTCTGCTCCACCTCGCGGTTCAGAGCGCCGGTGAGCGTGTCGACGCGCGGGCCGGCGGTCAGGAACGCGAGCTTCGCGTACAGGCCCTCCTCCACCGGACGGTGCTGGTAGAGCTTTTGCAGCTCGGCTGCGATCTGGCCCGGGACATTGCCAAGGACAGCCGGCAGGACAGCGGCGGCAGCGACGAACTCCGCGGCGGCGGCATCGACCGCGCGCCGCTGCGCATCGTCCGGGAGATGGTGGTAGCGAAGGAGCGATGCATCGAGCTCTTTCGCGGCCGTTTCAGCGAGCGCCGCGCGCTCCTTGCGTCCCGGCCCGGTGCGGCGCGCTTCGCGCGCCCATGCCGCCGCCTCCACCGTCATCCCAAGCCCCGCCTGCAGCGCGCGCCGGGCCGCCGTGCTCTCGCGTGCGAAGGCTTCCACGAGCTCCGCCTTCTGCGCAAACGCCTTCCTGAGATCAGCGAGCCCCTGGTCGAGCGCGCCGCTGTCGGTTGACTGAGCCGCACGCGCGAGGCGGTCGAGCGCCTGCGCGGCGCGTTGCGCGCGGTCGATCGGTGCTCGTGCCGCGGGCGCGAGCTCGGATCGCACGCGCAGCACATCCACGTCCCACCTGCTGTCGATCTCCTTCAGCTCGCGCAACAACGCCAGGACCTCGTTCTTCTCCCGGAGGTCGATCGCTTCGGTCTTGAGATAGAGGAAGGCAAGCGCAGCGAGGAGGAGCGCGCTCAGCACGACGAGCAGCACGTTGCGCATCGTGCTCGGACCCGCCGGCGCCGTCTTGCCGCGAGGCGCGTCTGTCATGCGCCCGGACGGGCGCAGGCGCGCCTCGTGCAATCAGTGTTCGTGAAGGTGCCGCCTCCCATGACGCAACGGCAGAAAAATTTGCTGCGGTAGTGTAACAGAGCGACCGCGAAGCCGCTGCGCCATATGCGTCATCCGCGAGCGATCAGTGCACCGGGAACGCCGGTGTGCAAAAAGACCGGCTGATACCCCCGCCCCGAAACGGTACACTGACGCCGTCTACCACCACCGATCAAGGGAGGGTTGCCATGACGCTGATAGTGCGGCGGGTCGTCACCGGGCATGATGCGAACGGAAAGGCCGTTGTCGCCAGCGACGAGCGGCTGACCGCGGTCTCGCGGCGGATCGGAGCGAACATCTCCGGCTGCGAGATGTGGTCAACCGACCGGATGCCGGTGGACAATTCGGCGGAGGCTGCCGCCGCGCAACGCGCCGGTTTCGTCAAGCGCTACAACTATGTCGGCAGCGGCGAGGGAACGACGTTCCGGATCACCGAGTGGGCCCCCGGCCACGCGCGCTTCACGCATCGCACCGAAACCGTCGACTACGCGATACTCCTGTCGGGCGAAATCGACCTCGAGCTTGAGAACAACGAGGTCGTGCACCTGAAGCCCGGCGATGTCGTCATCCAGCGCGGCACGACCCACACCTGGGTGAATCGCGGCTCGGTTCCGGCGGTCACCGCCTTCATCCTGATCGACGCCAAGGCCGCCGAGGTCAATGGGAAGCTGCTGCGCACCCTATTCCCCGCGTAACGGCGAGTCTGACCCTTAAGGTTGATGCACGCCTACCGTGCGATCAGAGCGCTTCAAAGCTCCAGCGCGGTTTCTGTTCTCAAGGCCAAGAACTGACGCCGCCCCGTCCGTCGTCGTGTTGGAGGGGCATGATTGGGCAATCTTCTTGAACTGCTCATCGCGCAGCATCACCGAGGATATTCTCTCGGCGGCTTTGTCGGCCGAGGCGAAATCGCCCATTGTCATGGCCTGGTGAACGATCCTGGCATAACTGCTGTCCCGCACGGCTGCGGCAGACACATGATCGGCGATCTCGAGCGCGAGCTCAAAATCGCCTCCTGCCGCGGCATAGCCGGCCAGGGCGCCGTACTCCTTGTCACGTTCCGCAGCGGACGAGATGGTTGCCGCTGAAAGGTAGCGAGTCTTTATCTCCCGTCGGTTGTCAGCCGTGTCCGACATTGCCGATCTCGGGCGCGCCGCTTCGGAACTATTCGATGCGATCGCGGACGGGGACGGCAATGCGGCGGGCTCAGGCGATCTCGTGATGAAGTATTTCGACGCGACCGTGAGCACCGACAGGCCGGCGACGATCGCGATACCCGGAATGACGATCGATGTCCTCATACGGTGCTAAATGGGGCGGTCCGTGTTCACGATAATACATCGCTGTTACGATGCCCAGAAACCGACTTGTCTCCGGCATCCGTGCAACTTACTACCACTCTCACTTTGTGGCGACGGTCAGCGCTCCCGGCCTGCCTCGTGCGCGACCTTCTGAACGGGTGACAACAGGTACTCGAAAACGCTGCGCGTGCCGAGGTGGATCTCGGCGTTGACGAGCATTCCGGGTACTAGCCGCAAGCGCCGCCCCTGGCTTTCCAGGTAATCGCGCTCGAATCTGATGAGCGTCCGGTACGCCCTCTCAGTCAAGCGCGCTACCCCGTCGCTTTTCCGCAGAACCAAGCTGGAGAATTAGCTCGCGTATATCCTCGCAACGCCACGCCGTCGTCCGTGCGCCAAGCCTTACAGCACGAGGGTATCGACCCGACTTAACACCCGCCCACCACGTGCTCTTGCCCACGGGAATGATCTGCAAGATTGCTGAGAGCCGCATGAAACCGGTCGTAGGGAGGTACTCGCTCGTCATTTCGTCCTCCTGATCGTTAGACGGACGAGTTGTCCGCCATACCCAAGAGTCAGCCTAGCCTCCCACGCCGCTCCTGCCCATACCTTTACCCACACTCGGGCTCGAAATGAGACGTTATGGAGCACAGTGCGCCAGCGTCAAGCCATAATCAATGGCTAAAATTCGAACGTCCGCATCCCAACGCGGACACCAAAACTCCTCCTCGCCTATGCTGTGTTTGTGTTACGCGATATTAGATTTACCGGTCCACGCTACTTCTTCATCTGGTCAATCGCCCACTTCGCGGCGCTGATTGCTTCGCCACGAACGATCTCCTCGCTAGCTAGCGGGCGGTCTCCGATGTATGTAATCTCCCCCCCGTCAATCTGGTAGGTCGCAGTCCATCCCTTTCCTCTCTGGGGAGTGTCCACCGTGATGCTGTGACCTTTGTATTTCTCTTGGTGCATATCAGCTCCCAAACACGTCTAGTTGCTCCCACTTTTCGGCTTCTTCGGGACAAGTTTGTCCCGCGGCGGTTTGAACGCCGCTCCGCTTTCGTCCACTCCTAAGGGGCAGGTCGGACGTTCGATTCGTCTCCGGGGTGCCAATACTCAAGTAGTTACGATGAGACTGAAAGGGAGGCTTGCGACAAAAGGGCTTCGAAAGGGCTAATCGCGATGCGCGCGGCGGTGGAGCGCGCGTGGAGTCCTATCTTGAGCGGCGCTTCGGCGACGCCTACCGCGCCTACAAGGCGCGTGTCCGCCGCTGGCTGTGAACTAGAGGCCCAAACAATGCATTGCACTGGATCGTTCTCGTGGTGACATTAAATTCGTTTCCCGCCCTAGCGCTGCTCGCCTCGGCCTTGTTCTCCGGATGTAACAGTTGGCCGGGAGGCGGCTTCAACGCAAGCGGTCCGGAAATGCCACGGCTTAGGGAGGCGCTCGCTTTGAGAACAGGGATAGTGGTCGCGGATGTCGGCGCCGGCAAGGGGCAGCTGACGCTTGCTTTGGCTGGAGCCGTCGGGTCGGCGGGACATATCTTCTCGAGCGAGATTGACCCGGCCCGGTTGCGAGCGCTTCGCGAGGCGGTGGCCGAGGCTAGGCTCAGCAATGTCACGGTCGTGGAAGCGAAAAGCGGCGAGTCCAGACTGCCGGCAGGCTGTTGCGATGCGATCGTGCTGCGCCGCGTGTACCATCACCTGACCGATCCGGCGGCGACCAACGCGAGCCTGCTGCGCGCGCTTCGCCCTGGTGGGCTGCTGGCGGTGATCGATATTCCACCTCCGTTCTTCTTCCTCGAACGAAGCAGCCTCGGGATCGCACCGCAGATTGTAATCGACCAGGTCACGGCGAGCGGTTTTGAGATGCTTCAGCTGCGCACAGACTGGCCGGGCCGGGGACCTCTCGACAGCTACTGTGCGCTCTTCCGAAAGCCCCTGCGTAAGCAGACTTGAAACCGTGTAGACCGTTAACTGGGGTCAGTGAAGATTTTCATCTGGCAGAACGCTTCAACCGCGCCAAAAAGTTACACTGATCCCATTTATGCTAATACGCTGGTTGAGCTTCCCTGTTTGCCCCGCCACCAACGCGGGGCTTTTTTTGACCGCCCCTTCCTCGGGGACCCTCGCCACGCGAAGCGCATCCTTGATCTGATCGCGCGAGTATGCCGCGCGTTCCTGGCCGGTAGCCATCCAGAACGTCTGTGTTACTTCGTTACAGGGAAATGTACGCTCTAGTCCGAGAAGAAGCTCAATGGTAAAAATTGTCCCTTAATCCGTCTCGCCGTCTATGTCCGCCGCCGCGAAGATGGCAACCATCATAAAGAACACAACGATTATCCCGATCGTGATCACGATCGAGCCGAGCCAATTCGGCACCCCGTCCCAGCACAGAAATTCGACCTTGCACAAATAAGAGTAGAACATCCGCAGCTGTCTACCATCGCCGCCTCCCCATTAAGGCCGACACCGGCAAGCTTACGCCCGCTGCGGCGGGAAGGGGGATGATTAAGCGGTGGAGGGGTAGCGCTGGGTGGCTCGTCGAATGCGCGACGGCGCCCCACGTGATGCACTGACGGCGGCGCGGCTAGCAACCACACGATTCAGAGCAGGGTTCTCAATTAAGGCAATCTCTCCTGCGCTCGCATTATCTGCATTACTTGATCCATACACTTTTTACTGCTCTGAT
>Ga0256867_10000061_pt1 | contig 36283 bp, 33 predicted proteins | sample RVTome_15_FD_185939 | JGI IMG/M metagenome (GOLD analysis project Ga0256867, IMG submission 185939) | Soil microbial communities from uranium-contaminated site in the Upper Colorado River Basin, Wyoming, United States - RVT150D86 (HiSeq) ... | reverse complement strand
TCTAGTGTATTGAGCGTCCCGACATGTATCTCGCCCTAACAGCAGCTGACATAATGACTTAAGCTGCTTTACTCCCCTCCTTTTCAAGGGGGGGATTCATGTTGTTAGGCAAGCTAGGGAAATCCGTGTCCGCGTCTGACACCGATTTACTCGAAGGAGGATCGGATGGCCAAGGCCCTCTCAGAAAAGGAACTGAAGCTGATCGACGCCTATTGGCGCGCGGCCAATTACCTCTCGATCGGCCAGATCTACCTCTACGACAATCCGCTGCTGCGGAAGCCGCTTCGCAAGGAGCACGTCAAGCCGCGCCTGCTCGGGCACTGGGGCACGACACCCGGGCTCAACTTTACCTACGTGCATCTCAACCGCATCATCAAGAAGCACGATCTCAATGCGATCTACATTACCGGTCCCGGTCATGGCGGACCGGGGCTCGTCGCGAATGCGTATCTCGAATCCACCTACACCGAGGTCTATCCCGAGATTTCAGAGGACGAGGCGGGAATGAAGCGGCTCTTCACGCAGTTTTCATTTCCGGGCGGCATCCCGAGCCACGTCGCGCCGGAGACGCCGGGCTCCATCCACGAGGGCGGCGAGCTGGGCTATGCGCTCTCGCACGCCTACGGCGCCGCCTTCGACAATCCCGACCTGCTGGTTGCGTGCGTCGTCGGCGATGGCGAGGCCGAGACGGGTCCTCTCGCGACGAGCTGGCACTCGAACAAGTTCCTCAACCCGGCGGCAGACGGCGTCGTGCTGCCGATCCTGCACTTGAACGGCTACAAGATCGCCAATCCCTGCGTGCTCGCGCGCATCAGCCGCGACGAGCTCGAACGCCTGCTGCGCGGCTACGGTTATACGCCCCACTTCGTCGAGGGCCACGAGCCGAGGAAGATGCACCGGCAGATGGCCGCGACGCTGGATACCGTGATCCGGCAGATCCAGCGCATCAAAGCCGACGCGAAGCGCGATGGTCCCGTGAAGCGTCCGCGCTGGCCGATGATCGTGCTGCGCTCGCCGAAAGGCTGGACCTGCCCGAAGACGATCGACGGCAAACGCACCGAGGATCACTGGCGCTCGCACCAGGTTCCGATGGGAGCGATGCACGAGAACCGCGCCCACGTGCGGCTGCTCGAGAAATGGATGAAGAGCTACCGCCCCCAGGAGCTCTTCGACAAGAGCGGGAAGCTCAAGCCGGAGATTGCCGCGCTCGCACCGCAAGGTGCGCGCCGCATGAGCGCGAACCCCCACGCCAACGGCGGCGGGCTGCTCAAAGATCTGCGCCTGCCCGACTACCGCGAATACGCGGCGCGCGTGCCGAAGCCCGGTGCGACCCGCGGCGAGGCAACACGCGTCATGGGCCGCTATCTCCGCGACGTCATGAAACTGAACCTGGCGAGCCGAAACTTCCGGGTGTTCAGCCCGGATGAGAACAATTCCAACCGCTGGCAGGACATCCTCGAGGTCACCAACCGCGCCTGGATGGCCGAGCGCTATCCGTACGACGATCACCTTGCCCCCGACGGCCGCGTGATGGAGATGCTCTCGGAGCACCAGTGCCAGGGCTGGCTCGAAGGCTATCTTCTCACCGGCCGGCATGGATTCTTCTCGTGCTACGAAGCCTTCATTCATATCGTCGATTCGATGTTCAATCAGCACGCGAAGTGGCTCAAGGTCTGCAACCACATACCCTGGCGCCGGCCGATCGCCTCGCTCAACTATCTCCTCTCTTCCCACGTCTGGCGCCAGGACCACAACGGATTCAGCCACCAGGACCCGGGCTTCATCGACCACGTCGTCAACAAGAAGGCGGAGGTGGTGCGCATCTGGTTGCCGCCCGACGCCAACACGCTCCTCTGGGTTACCGACCAGTGCCTGCGCAGCCGCAATCACGTCAACGTCGTGGTCGCGGGCAAGCAGCCCTCGCCGCAGTGGCTCGATATGGACGCGGCGATCAAGCACTGCAGCGCGGGGCTGGGCATCTGGGAATGGGCGAGCAATGACCGCGGCGGCGAGCCCGACGTCGTCATGGCCTGCTGCGGAGATGTGCCGACGCTGGAGACGCTGGCCGCAGTCGATCTATGGCGCCGCCACGTGCCGGGCCTCAAGGTGCGCGTCATCAACATCGTCAACCTCATGAAGCTGCAGCCGCCGCGCGAGCACCCCCACGGGTTGACCGACCCCGAGTTCGATGCGCTCTTCACGAAGGACAAGCCGATCATTTTCGCCTTCCATGGCTACCCATGGCTGATCCACCGCCTCACCTACCGGCGCACCAACCACAAGAACCTGCACGTGCGCGGCTACAAGGAGGAAGGCACGACCACGACGCCGTTCGACATGTGCGTGCTGAACGATCTCGACCGCTTCCACCTCGTGAGCGACGTGATCGACCGGGTGCCGCACCTCGCCGCACGCGCGGCCTACGCCAAGCAGGCGATCCGCGACAAGCTCCTCGAGCACAAGCAGTACATCGCCAAGCACGGCGAGGACATGCCCGAGATCAGCGGCTGGAAGTGGGGCGAGCGAGCCCGGAGAAGCGGCCGGCGCAGCTCAACCGACGCCGACAACCTCTAAATCAATCGCCCCTGCCCCAGGGTGAGCAAGTTCATCCCCTCCTGGCGGAGGGTGAGCCGGGTTCATCCCCTCCTGCCCGAGGAGGGGTCGCCGCGAAGCGGCGGGGGTGGTGGGAGGTGAAGCGCGTCAGAAAACAACCCGCATTCCCTATTCACCGGCTTGCCTGGCCTTCGAAGCGTGCAACGGTGCGTCCGCCCGAGTCGATCAATTCGAGCTTGTCACCGCTGACGCGGTAGGATCTCGTCGCGCTGAGCGCCTTCAGGAGCGCGGTCTCCAGCTTCATCAGCTCCGGAGGTCCCGCCCGCCGCGTCGAGGCCATCTGCGACATCCGAAGCCGGCTATCGGTCGCATCGTACCCGCCGGAAAAAATGTTGACACCGCTGTAGCCTGTCACCCGCTTTTTCTCCGGATCGAACTGGAGGTTGGGCTCGCGCCGCCCCGCTCCGGCCGGCACCGACATGCCCTCAACTTCCGCCAGCCTCCAGTACGTCTTGTAGAGCGGCCCGGCGCCTGCGGAACCGGTGTCGCTTTCCATCCCCGCGCAGCCCGCGAGGCTCAACGCCATCGCACCGGCGAGCGCCAGCGCGCTGCCGGTCCGCCTCGACAGTAGTATCGATTGTTTCATCTTCTCCATTGGACTGCCGACGCGGCTACTTCAGCGCTTCGGCCGCTCGTTCCTGCGGACTCGAGCATGCCGCCAGGATTCCAACCAAGGCTGCCAAACCCGCTATTTTCAAGAACCTCATCTTTATTCCCCTTTTCGCGAATGGAAAGAAATTCTACTTGCACGACACCCGGTAGCATAATACGACGCTTCGCGTTTTATTTGTGAGGTGGGCTGGCTGGGGCTGCATACCACTGCTCGTTGGGAACAACTTTGGGTTGCTGGGTATCGGCCACGTAGTTCGGCGTCATGATCTGCACGCCGTGTTCGTTGAATACATCCAGAATGTTCCGGCGCAACGCCGTATAGAGCCGTGCCATCTCCTGCGGCTTCTCGCAATATGCGTTGATCTCGTAGGTCACTGCAAAATCGCCAAGATCCGTCTGCAATACGAACGGCGGGGGCTCGCGCTTGAGGCCTTTCGTGCGGTTGGCTGCCTCGATGAGCATTGCCTCGACCTGCCGCCACGGCGTCTCGTAGCCGATGCCGACCGCCGTGTGCAGGATGAGCCCGTTTTCGCTCGCCAGCGAGCTGTAATTGACCACGTGGCTGTTCAGTATCATCGAGCTCGGGATCGTCACCTCTTCGTTCTTCGGCGTTCGCAGATGCGTGACCTGCTGGCGCATCTCCACCACGTCCCCGACCACGTCGCCGACCTTGATGCGGTCTCCCACCTTGAAGGCGCGCCGATAGATCAGCGTGTAGCCGGCGAGGCTGTTCGCAACCATTGAAGCCGCGCCGAGCGACATGAGAAGGCCGAGGAAGATCGAGACGCCCTTGAAGGCGTCCGAATCCGAGCCGGGTATGTAGGGGTAGGCAATGACCAGGGCGAACGCGATAACGCCAAACCGCAGCAGGCGGTAGGTCGGCCAGGCCCATTCGCGCTCGAACCCCGCAACGGGATCTCGGGTCGGACCAAGGCAAGTCTTTGCATCGTCGAAGTTTACCGCTCAAGAGCGCGGCTCTTTTGGCCTTAACTGGCCAGTTTTGTCAGGGAAATCGGGCTTGTAACGATCCGCGGATTTTCCTTAGGGCACCGATATTGGCCCCAACAACGCCACCCTTGGGCCTCTGCCCTGACCCTGCTTCGTGCGCTTATTGTGCTGAATCAGAAGGTTGACTTGGTCCGACCCGGCATAGCCGGTTGGTCCGACCCGGCATAGCCACCCTTCGAGCGCGGCGTCCAGGAAGGGCGGACGCAGCAGAAGTAGCCGACGGCCGTCCCGAACGGCGCCCCGGGGGCAAAGCTCAGAACTTCGCGGGAACGAACTTGTTCGGGTAGGCGGGCTCGCGGTAGCCATGCCGCTTCTGCCGCTTCGGCAGCTTGACCTTCTCGCGGGGCGCTTTCTTGTACGGGATCCTGCCCAGGAGATGGGTGATGAGATTCAAGCGCGCGCGCCGCTTGTCATTCGAGTTGACCACATACCACGGCGCCCAGCTCGCATCGGTCGCCTTGAACATGTCGTCGCGCGCTCGAGAATAGTCGTACCAGCGGCTGTAAGAGAGCAGATCCATCGGCGAGAGCTTCCAGATCTTGCGCCCATCGTCGATGCGCGCTTCGAGCCGGCGCGTCTGCTCCTCCATGCTGACCTCCAGCCAGTACTTGAGAAGGAGGATGCCGGATTCGACCATCATCTTCTCGAAGGCGGGCACGACCTGGAGAAAGCGTTTTGCCTGATCCTCGGTGCAGAAGCCCATTACCCGCTCGACGCCCGCGCGGTTGTACCAGCTCCGGTCCCAGATCACCACCTCCCCCGCCGCAGGCAGGTGCGGGAGGTAGCGCTGCGCATACATCTGACTCTTCTCGCGCTCGGTCGGCGCCGGCAGCGCCATCACGCGAAATACGCGCGGGCTCACCCGCTCGGTGATCGCCTTGATCGTTCCGCCCTTGCCCGCGCCGTCACGCCCCTCGAATACGATGCAGACCTTGAGACCCTTGTGCTTGACCCATTCCTGGAGCTTGACGAGCTCGGCGTGCAGCCGGCGGAGCTCCTTGTCGTATTTCTTCCGCTTGAGCTTTCCCTCCTCCTTGGACGCGCTCCCCTTCGCTGCTTTGTTGCTCTTCGCCATTGCCTCATCTCCCCCCTGGTTGTCTTGACGCGCCGTTCCGTTTCCGTCATGGCCCGCGGCGCAGCGCGGGAAAGTTCTCCCACAGGGCCTCTTCCAGGCAGCGATCGTAGTCCTCCGGAAATTTCCAGATGTTCTTGCCCGCCCCCGGCGTCAAGCAGCGCCGCTGCGGCGGAATCGGGTAGCGCAGCGAGAGCAGCACGTCGGTCGAGATCCAGTCGTTTGCATACCAGTAGCCGTGGCCCCGCATGCCGCCTTGCTCATGCGCGCCGCGCACCTCGGTCACGTCGATCGCCTGCAGACGGGGATCGGCACCGAGGCGCTCGAGGTCTTGCACTGTGAGATCCTCGATGCTCGGCCTGCCGAGCCGCGACGCCCCGGCGACGAGGCTCGAGAACCCCAGCGCCGCATCGTGGCGCGAGTAGTAGATGATCATCTGGCGCGCGAGATCCATCACCGGGGGCACGTATTCCCGCGCAAAGGTCTTGAGATCGACATCGGAGGCAGCAAAGATGACGTTGCCGATGCGGTAGCGTCTGGCGAGTGCCTCGCGCCCCTCCTCGGGATGCCGGGCCCTCAGGCGGGCAAGCGCCTGCGCAACCAGCGGCGAGCCGCAGCTGTAGACGATGATATTGACGTACTCGGCGCGCGTTTTCGCGAGCAGCGCGACCATGCGCTCGATATTGGGCACCTCGCGCTCTGCGCGGGGGCAGTCGGTCAGGTAGCTCCAGAAATTGAGCCCGGTCGGCCACTGGAACGTCACCATCGCGCCGTGGCCGAGATAGTGCGCGAAGGAACCCATCAGCACGGCGACCTCGTCGAAGGTGACGCGATAGCCGTGCACGTAGAGCACGACCTCGGGGTTGCGCACTTCTGCAAGGCGGGCGTTGACGCGCTCGACGAAGGCGTGCTCCGCCTTGCTCTGCGCGTTTTCGCGCGCGACCAGCCCGATCTCTTCTACTCCCTCGACGCGGCCGGCGCGCGGCTTCGCGGTCGAGCCGGTCCGGTCAGAAGCAACCAGGTCCTGCCAGGTCCAACCGGGCTCGCCGAGCGTAACCCGGGCAATGCCAAGCCGCAGGCTCTTGTCGTATGCATTCACATAGTGGCCGGTCGCGCCTTCGGGTGCGGGCTCTCGCGTGGTTGCGTAGAACACAGGCACACTCGTCGTGCGCAACGCCTCGGGCAAGGGCGCCTGCAAGTCCACGCGCTCGAGCTGGTAGGCCATGGGCGGAGGAGGCATGTGAGGCGTGACCGTCGTCGCACAACCTGCGAGCAGTCCGAACAGCGCCCAGAAGACGCCACGCCAACACGCCGTTATCGTCATGAAGCTATTGTTCCATTCCTTAGAGCGCGTTACGAGATGCGCAATGCGCGCTCCACCCCTATCCCAGCCGTCCCGTCCCGATCCGCTGCATCGGATCGGGCGCTCGGCGGCTCGGTGTCATGCACCTCGAAACCCCGCCTCGCCCCCTGAGGGGGGAAGGATGCTGATTTTCTCGTCTCGGCATCTCACGACTCCCTCCCCTTCAGGGGGAGGGACAGGGCGGGGGTGGGTTTTCGGGAGATATTCTTCAGGACCTTTTAGAAATTCAAAGGGGCCGCGCTAATTGAGTTCGTCGCTCTTCCAGAACCTCGTGCCGGCTACCGCGCCCCCGGCTGTGAGTCCATTCTTCGTAAGCGTGTAGTAGAGCGCATCGGCGATGACATTCTCGCCTCCGGCCTGCGGAACACCTACCGTCTTGCCGCCGGCGCCGGCCTCGATCGCGCCGCCGCCGCCGAACTCCCAGCCCTTGTTCACGAACTCCGACATCGCCTTCGCCGACTTGAAGACGATGAGCGTTTCAGTCTGTGCCGCGCCGATCTGGGCGCCAAGGCTCGCCTGGGCCATGTTCATGTACGTGTTATGCCCCGACTTGTTGTTATGAGCCAGTCCGCTCCCGCCCGCGCCGCCGATGATGAACGAGGCGCCGTAAGTCGTGAACACAGCATATCCCGGGGCTCTCTTTACTTCGCCTTGTAACGCGGGATTGGCCTTGTAGAACCTCTGCAACGTTTCTTGCGTCGTCTTGCGGACTTCAGCCTGCTTCTTTGCCTTGTCCGCCTCGGCGGCAAGCGCCGAACCCGCTGCAAGCGAGAGCATCAGCACACCGGAAAGCAATTTGATGAATAACTTCATGGCTCAACTCCTTTGATCAGAATCGTGATCGTGGCGGGGCTATGGGTAAACGAACCTGGCCCAGGCACAGACCCCCAAGATGCCCGCGAACCGTCGCACATTGGAGACAAAATCTATCGTGCCAATATGCCCTTGATATTGACTTAGATCAATCTCGTGAGTTCACAGCGGGCTATCCGGGCAAGCTGTCCGCCACTATTCGCCGGTGGTGTCAGATGCGCGTAAGCGACGGCCTGTAACAGCGGCGCAAAGAAGCCTTCCTGGGCCGCCGAACCGATTTTCCTCGCAGCGGCGCGCACGCTTCGTCCCGAATTTCCAGAACGATGGAACGCCTTCCAGACAATTCAGCCGGCATCAGCGCCGCCCCTACCAGCACAGCCGGCTATTGACCCCTTCATAAACAATGTCCCCATGCCTAGAGGGAACAACGGGGACATTACTTACGCAGTACTCAATAAGCGCCCCGCCGCCTAGCTTTTCGGCGCCTGCAGCGGAACCGCCGCCGGGCACAGATCGACGACCGCATCCCCGCGTTCCGTGTTGGGGCCGTCGAGCCTGCGTGCACCTGGCTCACCCGTCCCGGGCGCCCGACCCGCGTGCGGCGCCGGCCTTCGTGAGCGCCACGGCGCTTGCTATGAGCGTGAGGTGAGTAAAGGCCTGCGGAAAGTTGCCAATGAGCCGCCGGTGCGCCGGGTCGTATTCCTCCGAGTAGAGCCCAAGGTCGTTTCGGAGCGCCAGCAGCCTGTCGAAGAGGGCACGAGCCTCGTCGACTCGACCGAGCATTGCGAGATCAATGACGAGCCAGAAGCTGCAGGCGAGGAACGCGCCCTCCCCCGGCGGCAGGCCATCGGCCGAGTCCTTGTCCGGGATGTAGCGCATCACGAACCCGTCGCGCATGAGTTCCCGCTGAATGGCGTCGACGGTGCCCACGACGCGTGGATCGGACGCGGGCAGGAATCCGACCTGGGGAATGAGCAGCAGCGCGGCGTCGAGCTGGGCGGATCCGTAGTACTGCGTGAATGTACTGCGCGCGGCATCGTAGCCCTTCACGCATACCTCCGAGTGAATTTCATCGCGCATCCGGCGCAGCCGCCCGAGCACAGCTCCGTAGCCTGACGCCTCCGCCATCTTCAGGATCCGGTCCATGGCGACCCAGGCCAGCACTTTCGAATGGACGAACTGCCGACGCGGCCCGCGAATCTCCCAGATGCCGTCGTCCGGCTCGCGCCAGTGCGCCTCGAGCCACTCGATGAGGCCCCGGGCGAGATTCTGGGCACCCGGCGCTGGCGCCATCCCGAGCTCGCGTGCGCGATGGATCGCATCCATGAGCTCCCCGTAGACGTCGAGCTGCAGCTGGCCCGATGCGGCGTTCCCGACCCGCACCGGCCTCGATCCCTCGTAGCCCGCAAGCCAGGGAAGCTCGTACTCGTCGAGCCGGCGCTCGCCTCCGAGCCCGTACATGATCTGCAGGTCTTCCGGGTCGCCCGCCACAGCGCGCATCACCCAGTCGCGCCATTGGGTCGCCTCCTCGACATAACCAGCCGCCATGAGCGCCTCGAGCGCAAGAGCCGCGTCGCGGATCCAGCAGAAGCGGTAGTCCCAGTTGCGCATGCCGCCGAGCGACTCGGGCAGGGACGTCGTGGCGGCGGCCACGATGCCGCCGGTAGGCGCGTAGGTCAGGGCCTTGAGGGTGATCAGAGAGCGCTCGACCTCCTCCCGCCACGCACCTCGATAGGCCGACCGTCCCGACCAGGCGCGCCACCAGGCATCGGTCTCGGCCAGTGCGGCAAGAGCGTCGATCGGCCGTGGTGCATGTTCCCAGGAAAGGTGCCACGTGAGAACGAAACAGGCGCGCTCGCCCTCGCGCGCGTTAAACGCCGCTTCCAATCGGCGGTCCCGCGTCGTGATCGGCACATCGGTCCGCAGTTCTACCGCCTCGGGTCCCGCCCCGGCGCTCACCACCCGTCCGTTCTCGCTGATCCACGGCGCCGTTTTGCCGTAATCGAAGCGCAGGTTCAGATCAACGGACACCGGCACTGAGCCGCGAATGCCCTCGACTACACGGACGATCCGAGGATTCGTCACGCGCATCGGCATGCAATCAATGACGCGCACCGCGCCGTGGGCCGTCTCGAACTCCGTTTCCAGCACCAGCGTCGAAGGCCGATAGCGTCGCGTTGTGCGCGCGACGTTACCCGCCGGGGCGATGCGCCACCGACCGTTCGCATCCGTGCCGAGAAGGCTTGCGAAGCACGCGGGTGAATCGAAGCGCGGGAGGCAGAGCCAGTCGATCGAGCCGTCGATGCCGACCAGCGCGGCGGTATGGGTGTCGCCAATCAGCCCGTAGTCTTCGATGCGAAGCGCCATTGGCCCTCTATCAGAGACCCGAACAAAACGAGTCCCCTCCTGCCCGAGGAGGGGTGCCCGCGACAGCGGGCGGGGTGGTGGGAGAAGTTACTCCACCGAACATGAAGTAATCGTGACCCGTCAACACCAGCAGCAATAGATGAACGATCGTGCGACGGCGTTGACGCGAAAGCCCGCTGCGCTTAGCCTTTAAATCGTCCGCCGTCTGATTCGTCGTTCCTGCGGCACGACAGTGAAATCTACGTGCCACTCAGCCGCAGTCTACATCACGGAGACGAACCATGAACCTGAAGGGAAGGAGCGCGATCGTCACCGGTGGCAACAGCGGCATCGGGCTTGCAATTGTGTTGGAACTCGCCCGCCAGGGCGCCAATATCGTCATCGACTACGTCGTGCACCCCGAGGCGACGGAAGCACTGGAGAAAAAGCTAATCGCACTGGGAGACCAGGCAATCGGGGTGCGCGCCGATGTCAGCAAGGTCGAGGATTTGCGGAACCTGATCGCCGCCGCCGTGAAGGCGTTCGGGCGCCTCGACATCATGGTCAACAACGCCGGAGTCGAAACCCGTACCTCCGTCCTCGACACCACCGAAGCGCAATACGAGAAGCTGATGGCGATCAATCTGAAGAGCGCCTTCTTCGGCACGCAGGTCGCCGCACAGCAGATGATCAAGCAGGGCGGCGGCGGCCGCATTATCAACATCACCTCCGTCCACGAGGACTGGCCGATGCCGGGCAATACCGCCTACTGCCTGTCCAAGGGCGGCATGAGAATGTTGACGCGCACGGCGGGCGTGGAGCTTGCGCCGCACAATATCTTGGTCGTCGGCGTCGGTCCCGGCGCGGTGGAAACGCCGATCAACCGCTCTACGATGAATGATCCGGCTCTGATGAAAAAATTGAACTCGGCGATCCCGTTGGGCCGCATGGCGCGCCCGGAGGAAATTGCGAGCGTGGTGGCGTTTCTCGCGAGCGACGCCGCGAGCTACATGACCGCCACGACGATCTTCACCGATGGCGGCATCATGCAGGGCAGCCCGGGGCTGTAGCCCGGGCGGTCTGGTCGGAACCAGGTAAGTGTTTTCGGCATCAGGGGTTCCGGCAGAAAAACCGCGTTTTTTTCTCTTATTATTATGAATCACCGAGTTGGGTTCGTCTGACCCAGCTAGCCCAGAATCAAGAAGTTGCGCTCGTCCGACCCCGATCCACCGGCCCGGGCGGGCCCGGGCGGGCGCGGCGGGCGGGTCGGGGCGGGTCGGACCAAGGCAAGTCTTTGCATCGCAAAGTCTTCTGCTCAAAAAGCGCGGTTATTTTGGCCTTAGCGGGCCGATTTTCCGGCGAAAAACGAGCGCTTAAGAATTCTTCAGCACGCATAGGCTTAAGCGCTGCCTCGCGTCAACCACCCAACGCGGATAGTTGCCCCGACCACTCAGGAATCTGAGCAGGAACGATTACCTGTGGCAGCGGTCGGTGCTCTGCCAGATCTGGTCGCACAGGTAGTGGTGGTGCACGCGCGGCACAGCATCCGTTCGCTTAGAGCGTCGATATTGCCCCAAAAAACGCGCCACTAACCTATTTGGTTGACCTTATTTCCCTCCTCTTAACGCACTCAATCAACACGTTGCCTTGGTCCGACCCGACGGCCCCGCCTTGGTCCGACCCGACGGCCCCCGACGGCCATCACTGCCATCGGCCGCGCAGCCAATCAATCGCCCGCGCTGCCCAGCCCTTGGCGGGCGGCGGGCCCTCTGTCGGGATCGGCAAGTGCGCCATGGCCTCGCGCGGATCGAGGCGCGGCGGCTGTTCCGCCCACGGGTAGCCGGCGGCGGCGCGCGCCTGCGCATAGTCAAAGAGGTGACGCATCTTCTCCGGCTCGAAGTGCGTCGCCGGCAGTCGATGGGGGTAGTCAGCCGGGATGCCTGCGAAGTGAAACCCGAAACCGATGCCGCGCGCGGCGCGGTAGAGACGCACGAGCTGCGTCACCGTGGCCGCTGTTGAGAGCGATCGCACGAATCCCTCGGCAATTCCGAAGAGGGTCGGCTCGACGGGCTCCTCAGGCACGCGGTCGGCGAGAACATCATTCACGATGATGTACAGATCCACCGCGGCGTCACCCCGCTCGGTCCTCAGGCCTGTCAGGCGGTTGAGCTCATCAACGACAAATCCGGAAAGAAACACGATGACCGCCGCGCCGCCGTCGACGTGCATCTGCCAGTAGGTCTTCTCCTCCCATTCGATCGGGAAATAGACCGGCGGGAAGACCATCGGGATGGACGACGAGGCGAGCAGCACGTCGCGGAAGCGCTGCAGACGGTCGGGACGATCGTTCGTCGCAATGGCACCCATGTCCCACACCACCAGGCGCGCGCTGTCGAGATTGGTTGTGCCGACCAGGAACCGGCGGCCTCGTCGGTGCTCATCCGCCACCGCGTCGAGGATTTGTTCGTCGATGTTTCGTTCGATAAGCCGCTTCAGCGGCTCGGAACCCTTGGCTGCGTCGCCCAAAAGCCCGGACAAACCCCGATCGGAGAAGATGTCCGCGTTCGTGGTGGACGTATAGAAGCGCTCGAGCGCGCCGTCGTACTTCGGGCCAAGGAACGCAAACGTGCCCATGAGGGCGCCGGTGGAGATGCCGGTGACTGCTGTGAATTGCGGCCGGTTTCCGCTGCAGGTCCAGCCCGCGAGCAGGCCGGCGCCGAAAGCGCCGCGGGAGCCGCCGCCCGAGAGCGCGAGCAAGGCGAATCGCGGCCGTCCATCCGCCGTCCGCGAGACGGCGTCGAGAACGGGCTGTGGCGCTGGAGCTGGCGACGGCGCTGGAGTCTCCTCCTGGGGCTGATTGGCAAACGAGTCGATCGCGCCCCAGGGCAGGACGCGATATGCATCGGCGGGCGGCGGAGGCGGCCGCTCTGCGCGCGTGCCGACCATGCGCAGCAGCCGATCCATCAGGGTATGTTTGACCTGCATCGATTCAGCGGACCCGTCCGGCCCGTCCGGGTCGGACCAACCCAACGTCTTGCATCATCAAATTTTTCCGCTTAAAAGGCGCGGTTTTTTGGCCTTATAGGGCCGATATTGTCGTGGAAAACGGGCGTATAAGGATTCTCCGGCTCCCGCAGCGCATATGTCTCGCCCGCCACGGCGACGGCACGGTGCGGGGCCGCGATACCGAGGTCACGCCTAACCGCTTCGATGAAGGCGCTGCCACCCACAGCAATCGACTCTGACCACCGTTTGTCACGGGTCAACGTCCCGTTCGCAATTGCATTCTCAACCCATCGGTAGTGCGCGCTCTGAAACGCCTTCACGTCCGCAAACCCGCAAAGATCACTTAGTCCCGTCAAGTCAATCAACGTGTAGCGCCGTGGCGGATCCTGGATCTCCCGGTAGCCACCGCACTCCCAAGCCGCGGGGTGCGCCACTGCCCCGGCGCGCACCATGTTCAGGTCGATGTAGACCAGGCACCGATGCAGATGCTCCCCGGATTCAACCGCCGTGGCGTGGTAGCGATCTTCCCAGAACGCACCTTGACGTTCCTTGCGCTGATTGTATTCCTGCGCGGTTCGGCCCGCCGCGAGCTGGACGCCCCGCGCAATCACACCCTTCCCTGTGTCCTTCACCAGCAAATGCACGTGGTTTGACGTGATTACGAAGTTCAGCACGCATAGGCCGAAGCGCTGCTTCGCTTCGAACAGCCAACGCCGATACTTGCGCCGGTCGTTCGGGAATCTGAGCAGGAACGACTTCTCGTGGCAGCGATGTGTGATGTGCCAGATCTGGCCGGATAGGTAGTGGCGGTACGCGCGTGGCATGGCATCGGCTCCCTTAGAGCGTCGATATTGCCCCTAAAAACGCGCCACTAAGCCCCTTGGTTGACCTAATTTTCCCCTGTTAGCGCACTCAATCAACACGTTGCCTCGGTCCGACCCGACTCCCAGGTTTTGTTTGCGTGCTTCAGCAGCTGCGGGTCGCGGCGGCACCTTGCGATGAAGGCGCGCACGTCCGGCGAGCGCCAGGCGTCGCGATAGGCGCGCCATGCCTGCTCCAGTGAGTCGCGCCGCAGATCGGCTGGCGCAAATGGCAGGGCGTTGAGGAGCTTCACCTTGCCGTTCGGCACGACGAGCAGCATCGCCTGCGGGCTCGCGAGCCGCTGCTCAATCTCCGCGAGAATGTCCCACGGATAGATCGAAAGTGCGGTCGCCACGTTGCTGGACGCCGCGTGTTCCTGCAATGCCCGGACGCCCGCTTTCCAATCCTCGTCACTGCACGCGATGTTCTCCCAGTTGGCCGCCGCGCGCCCAATCCGCATCATCGGCCCGGTGACGAAAGCGCTGCAGCCCAATTCGACCGCCAGGTCAAATGCACCGATCATCTCGTGGAGATTCCACCGGGTTGGAACGAAGACCAGCTGCGGCGCAAGCCCGCGGGCGGTCAAGCGCCGAATCGCCGACACGGTCGCGTCGAAGCTCGATCCCGGGCGCACCCGTTCATGCGTTGCGGCGGTCGCCCCGTCGACTGAAACCTGCACGCACTCGACGCCGAGTCGTGCGAGGCGCTCGGCCGATGCGTCATCGATGTGGGAGCCATCGGTCTCGATCTTCAGCGCGACGCCGCCAGCGGAGAGCCGTTCGAAGAGTTCCCAGCAGTGCGGCACACCGAGCGGTTCGCCCCCGCCAAAAGCGACGTACGGGATTCCGAAATCGACGATGCGCCCGGCGAGCTCCAAGGCCTCGGCCCGGTCGAGCTCATCGCGCCACGCCTTGTCCGGGCCGGACTCTTCGCAGCAATGGACGCAGCGAGCCCCGCAACGGTTGGTGAGCTGCCAGGCAAGAAAAAGGGGCGCGCGGTAGTCGTCTACCGCGCGCCCCGGCATTACGGAATGCTGAAGACTATGGGGCCGAGCCGATCTCAGGTGAAGCGGATGTAGGGCTGGGCCATGACCTGCTCGGAGACGTCTTCCATCTTCGGCGTCTCCCAGTTCAGCTTCTCCGCCGGCTTGACCTTCTCGGTCTTCGCTTCCTGTTCCGTCTTCTCGCCCTGCAGGCTCACTTTCATGTCGCCCATATCGCCTCCCGGCTCAGACTTGAGAAACCGCCAACCGGCGCCAGTGGTTGGCGTCGGCGTGATGAATCTCGCTCCCGATCGCACGGCGCACTGATGACAGCACCGACGCGTTTCGCCAGGCGCCGCGGTATGCCTCCCATGCCTCATCGAGACTCTGGCGCCGCAGATCAGCACAAATGTCGGGCAGCGCCGCCGCAACCTTCACCCAGCCGTTGGGGAGGACCAGCAGCGTCGCCGGTGGTTCTTCCAGGCTCGCGCGCAACGCCTCTTCCAACGCGAAAGGAGAATAGCAGAATTCCATCCGTCCTCCAAGAATCCGCCCCTGCTCTTCCAGGAGGTCTCGAAATTTCCGATAGTCGCCCGCCATGGGCTCCAGCCGCTCCCACAAGCGCGCCGCAGTACCGATCCGCATCAGCTTCCCGGTGTTGAAGCGAAAGGCCCCGAGCGCCTCTGCACGGCGAATGACCGCGGCCGCTTCGTGAAGGTTCATGCAAGTCGGGGCAAACGTGATTTCCAGCGGCAGCCCCGCCGCCCGGATCGCGCGGCACGCCGCGTGCGCCTTATCGAGCGAGCCACCCGGGCGCTGGCGCTCGTAGACCGCCTGGGTGTCGCCATCGAGGCTCACCTGGATCGATCGCACAGGCAGCCCCGCGAGCCGCTCGGCAATCCCGACGTCGAGCCGCTGGCCGTTGGTCTCGATCTTCAACTCAACACCGGCCGCACCCAGCGCTTCCGCGATCCTGAAGAAGTGCGGCACGACCAGCGGCTCGCCGCCGCACAGCATGACGTACGGAACATCGTTACGCACGATCTCGTTCACGAGGCGCATCGCTTCGCTCACATTGAGCTCGTCTGCGAGCCGCTTGCCGGGCGCCGAATCGGTGCAGCAATGCAGGCAGGCGAGATCGCAATCGCGCGTGATCTGCCACGAGACGAGAAGCGGCGCCCTCAGATTTTCGATCCTGTTCACCATCGCTCTAGGATCCCGGCACCAAAGAACGTGACGGCAACGAGATAGCAGCCGACGATGGCGCGGATCGCCGGCACGAACTCCCGCGGCGAGTCGTAGGTCCGCAACGCGGTCCGCGCACTCGATGCAAGCAGCGGAATGGCAAATAGCGCCGCGAGGCAGCCGACCGGAAACACACCAGCCACGACGCCGATCACCACCGTGAGCAGCGCGGCCGCAGCAAGCGCGAGATAGAGCCACACCCCGTGCCGGCGCCCGAGCCGGACGACGAGGTTGCGTTTGCCGACGAGCCGGTCCTGGTGATAGTCGGGGATCGCGTTCACCACCGCAATCGCCATGATCAGGAATCCCGGCACGAGCGACGCCCACAACGCTCCCCAAGAGAGTGCGCGCGCGTGAAGGTAGAGGCTGCCCAGCACCATCCACGGGCCATACGACAATGCGATCACCGTCTCTCCCAGGCCGCGGTAGGCCCAGCGGATAGGCGGCGCGACGTAAAAGATCGCCGCGAGACCACCCAGCCCTGCGAAAGCCAGAATGGGCCAGCTAACCCGGTAGGTGAGATAGACGCCAACCATCAGGGCTCCGCTAAATGCCGCGATGCCCAGCCACAGTACGCTGCCGGACATCGGCGGCAGATTATCCGGATTGAACACGCGGTCAGTGCCCATCCGCGAATCGAAGTATTCGTTGAACGTCTCAACGCCGATGGCCGCGAGCAGGATGCCGCCAAGCCCGCTCCAGAAAAGCGGCGCGTCGAATGCCCCTGCCATGGCATACGCCCACGCCGCTCCCAGCAAATAAGGGAGCAGCCCCGCATAGAGAAAAAAGCGGTAGCGCACGAAGCTCGCAATCAGCAGCAGTCGGCGCCAGGGCGAGCCGTCGGCTGCCTGTGGCGCGTGTGGCGGCGGCGTCAGAGATAGACCCATTGATGCAGCGTCGCTGTCCTGCGCGGATCTTCGGCGAGGTCCTCGACGAATTTCGCAACGCGCGGATCCTGCCACGCGCGCTGGAAACGGGCCCAGATCTCGCCGAGCGTCTGCCGCCGCAGGTCCCCGCACACGAACGGCAGCGCGTTGATGAGCTTGACGAGACCGTTCGGAAGCACGATCAACAAAGCTGCCGGATGATGCAAGCGGTAGCGCAGCTCCTCGAGCAGTCCCATCTCGTGGAAGTGGACCCGCATGCGGCCGCGGTACTCCTCGGTCTTGCGATGGAGCACCTCGAAGAACTCGTCGTATTGCGCATCCGTGGGCGCCATCCGGTGCCAGGTCTTGACGGCGTTTCCGGTGTACATCGTGCGCCCCGTGTAGAAGCTGTATGCGCCAAGCCCGGCGGCGAGATCCACCGCCGCGCCGATCTCGTGCGCGTTGAAACACGTGGGAGAGAAATTGATCTCGATCGGCACGCCCGCGGCGCGCAAATTTCGAATGCCTTCAACGGTGCGGTCGAAGTCCCCGCGCACGCGCATCCGGTTGAACGTCTCGCGCGAGGCGCCGTCGAGGCTCACCTGCACGGCCTTCGCGCCGAGCCTCTTCAGCCGCGCGCAGTTCTCCGGGCCGAGGTAGTGGCCGTTGGTCTCGATCTTGAGCTCGCCGTTCCTCCCGCAGACGTACTCCACCATGTCGAAGAAGCGGGGATGGACCATCGGCTCGCCGCCCGAGAACGAAAGATAAGGCACCTCGAGGTCCATCGCCTGCTCGAGCACGCGAAAGACCTCCTCGTCGCTCAACTCGTCAGGGAATGCCTTGCCGGGGCCGCTCTCCTCGATGCAGTGCAGGCAGGCGAGGTTGCACTCGTTGGTGACCTGCCACGCGATGTAGAGCGGCGCGCCGAGGTCGCCGGAGCCGATGGCGGCCGGGGTGGTCACGCGATCAATCCTCCACCAGGCCTTTTCGCCGCAGCTCGGCGATGAACGCGGCCGCCTCCCGCTCGATCGCGCCGCCGTCATCGCGGAAACGCTCCTTGAGCCGGCGCGGGATTTCGGGCTCAGGGGCGCCCCCCTGGATCTCGCGGACCACGGCCGTCGCGGTGGGATTGAGGGTGTAGACCTTCTCGGAGCGTGTCTCGAACAACACGCCACCGAACTTTTCCTTGCGGAACTTGACGTGCTTGGCGAGTTTCATGGGCGGGGACGCTCGCCGCAATTATAGATAGCCGCCGGACAAGCTTACACCCGTTCCCCGGTCTCAGTACTTGCCGTGCACCTTGTAGATGTAGTTCGTGAGCTCGCTCGTCTGCATCGCCATGCGGTTGAGGATGACGTGCACCACGCGGAAGATCGCGCGCATCACGCGGTAGACGATCACCGGCTCGCGCTCCAGAAGTGATTCGAGCTTTTCGCGCTCGAGACACAACACCTGCGTCGGGCCACTCGCCCGCAGCGCTGCGTAATGCGGCCGGCGATCCATGAATCCAAGCTCGCCAGCCAGGTCGCCCTTGGTGAGCGTGTGCAGGGTAACCCACTCCCCGCTCGCCTCCACCTGCCTCGCGACCGCGAGCGCACCGCTCACAATCACGTAGAGATGGTCGTCGCTGGCGCCCTGCCGCACGAGCACTTCGCCATCCGCAAGATTGCGTAGCGACACCAACTCCGCGAGGACCGCGCATTGGTCGCCGGTGAGCTCCACGGCGAGCGCGGAGTTGCGCAGCAGTTCCAGTTTCTCCCCACCTTGCTGGTTCTTCCCCCGGGTAGCCGCTTGAGACACGAATGACCTCCCTTAGTCGCGGGTATCTTGCACCCCACATTATTGCCCTTCGACAAAGTCCTGACTTGATCCAAATCAACCGGCCCACGCGAGCGGCGCGCGAGGATTGCAGAGATTCCTGTCGCCGTGGCTCGAAGAGGGGCACGGCGCGCAAATGACCCAGGTCAACCTGGCGATCGGCCCAGCGCATGAGAGAATGCCACCGACGCGAGGGGATCAGGTCAGGCCCCGGGAGAATAGACGATGCAATCGGTTCAGGCCGATATCGTAGTTGTGGGTGGCGGTGGCGCGGGATTGCGCGCAGCGATCGCCGCAGCGGAAAGCGATCCGCGGCTTCGCATCGCCCTCCTATCGAAGGTCGTCCCGATGCGCAGCCACACGGTGGCGGCCGAAGGCGGGTCGGCCGGCGTCATCCGCACGGACGACAGCCTCGACAGTCACTTCGATGACACCGTCGGCGGCGGCGACTGGCTGTGCGACCAGGACGTGGTCGAGTACTTCGTCGCCCACTGCACGGAGGAAATGACGCAGCTCGACCACTGGGGCTGTCCGTGGAGCCGCAAGGATGACGGGCACGTCAATGTCCGCTTCTTCGGCGGAATGAAAGTCCAGCGCACCTGGTTTGCCGCCGACAAGAGCGGCTTCCACATGCTGCACACCCTGTTTCAAATCTCCCACAAGTACGCTTCGATCAAGCGCTACGACGAGTTCTTCTGCGCCGATGTCATCGTCGAGGACGGTCGCGTGCAGGGCGTGGTGGCGATCGAGATCGCGACTGGCGAGTTTTTCCTGTTCGAGTGCAAGGCCGTGATCATCTGCACCGGGGGCGCCGGGCGCGTGTACGGCCAGAACACCAATGCCGGCATCGTGACCGGCGATGGCATGGGCATCGCCTTCCGCCACGGCGTGCCCCTGCGCGACATGGAGTTCATGCAATGGCATCCGACGGCACTGCCCGGCACCGGCATCCTGATTACCGAGGGCTGCCGCGGGGAAGGCGCCATTCTTACCAACAAGGATGGATATCGTTACCTCCAGGATTACGGCCTTGGCCCGCCCGACCCCTGGCCGCGTCCAAAGGCCATGGAGCTCGGGCCTCGTGATCGGCTATCCCAGGCGTTCTGGCACGAGGAGCAGAAAGGGCGGACGGTCGCGACGCCGCAGGGCCAAGTCGTTTGGCTCGATTTGCGCCACCTGGGAGCCGCCAAGATCCACGAGCGCCTGCCGCTCATCACCGAAGTCGCGAAGACGTTTGCCGGAGTGGATCCTGTCACGGTTCCGATTCCGGTACGCCCGGCCGTGCATTACACGATGGGCGGCATCTCTTGCAACGGCCAGGCCGAGACGCCCCTGAAAGGACTCTACGCAGCGGGCGAGTGCTCGAGCGTGGGGATCCACGGCGCCAATCGGCTGGGGTCGAACTCTCTGGCAGAAATCGTGGTGTTTGGCAAAGTGGCCGGCGAGCGGGCGGCGCAGTACGTGAAAGCGGTGCCGGCCGGCAGGAGCGAAGCAGCGCGCAAACAGGCGGATGCCGTGCAGGCGCGGCTTCTCGACCTCCTCGGCCGGGAGAAGGGAGAACGCCTTGCGAGCATACGCGACGAGATGCACGAAGCCATGGAGACGGGCGTTGGCATCTTCCGCAAGGCGGACGGCATGCAGGAGGCGTGCGCCAGGCTCGCATCGCTCCGCGAGCGCTACCAGCGCGGGCTCAAGCTCGACGACCGCAACCGCGCGTTCAACACCGAGTGGCTTACGGCGATCGAGCTCGGCTTCACGCTCGAGATCGCCGAGGTGATCGCGCAGTCAGCACTACACCGCAAGGAATCGCGCGGCGCGCACACGCGGCTTGACGAATTCAAGGAGCGCGACGACGCGAATTATCTCAAGCACACGCTCGCGCACCGCGTCGCCGACGGGCCGCCGCGCATCGAGTATGCGCCGGTGACCATCACCAAGTCGCCGCCCAGGACGCGCGTCTATGGCGGTGAAGGCAAGGAAGTCGTTTTGATCTGAGGCCTGCGTATGGCGGATAAGCAAACCATCAAGATCGAGGTCCTGCGCTACAACCCCGAGAAGGACTCGGAGCCACACTTCCAGACGTTCGAGGTGCCGTTCACGCACGACACCTCGGTGCTGCAGGGCCTGCAGTACATCAAGGACCATCTCGACGGCAGCCTCACCTTCCGCTGGTCGTGCCGCATGGCGATCTGCGGCAGCTGCGGCAAGATGGTGAACGGAATCCCGCAGCTCTCCTGCCACACGTTCCTGCGCGACTACTATCCCGGCAAGGTCCGGGTCGAGCCGCTCACCCATTTCCCGATCCTGCGCGATCTCGCGATCGACCAGACCGATTTCTTCAACAACAAGCTGCCTTCCATCAAGCCGTACGTGCTGCCCAGGGAAGAAAAGCCGCTTTCGGCCGGCGCTTACGTGCAGACGCCCGAGCAGTTCCACAAGTACTACCAGTATTCGCAGTGCATCAACTGCCTGCTCTGCTACGCCGCCTGCCCGCAGTACGGGCTTAATCCGAAGTTCACCGGTCCGGGGGCGCTGGCGCTGCTGCATCGTTACAACGCCGACTCGCGCGACCGCGGCTGGCGGGAGCGGGCCGAACTCACCAACTCCGAAGCCGGGGTGTGGGGCTGCACGCTGGTGGGCTACTGCTCGGTGGTGTGCCCCAAGGACGTGGATCCCGCGCACGCCATCAACCAGAACAAGGTCAACAGCACGCTGGATTATTTTGGCGTACTGAAATTCCTGATGCCCAGGGGAGGCGCGTGATGGCGCAGGTCAAGACCTACATCCGTTCCATGCGCGGGTGGTGGTGGCGGGATCCTTATTTCGTGCGTTACATGATGCGGGAAGGGACCAGTGTGTTCGTCGCGATCTACGCCATCGTCCTGCTGGTGGGACTGTTGCGCCTCACGCAGGGCGAAGCCGCCTTCAACGCGTGGCGCGAGGCACTAGCTAGCCCCGTCTCCATCGTTTTTCACTGGATCCTGCTGCTGACCGTTGGCTATCACGCCTACACCTGGTGGAAAGTAGCGCCCAAGACCGCGCCCGATATCCGCATTGGAGGACGGGCCCTACCGCCAATGGTGATCACCGCGGGCGGCTGGCTCGCAACGATCGGAACCTCCGTCCTCATCTACGTCATCGTGCGTTGGATGTGACATGAAACGCTCGAACGAACCGATATTCTGGGCGCTGTTCGGGGCGGGTGGCGTACTCTCGGCGCTCACGGGACCGATCCTGATTTTCATAACCGGGATCATCACGCCGGTCGGTCTGTGGATGCCCGAAGAGGCTCTCGCCTACTCGCGCGTGCTGGGCTTCGCGCAGCACTGGCTCGGCAAGCTCTTGCTGCTCGCGGTGATCTCGCTCTTTCTTTTCCACGCCGCGCACCGCATCTACCACGGCCTGCACGAGCTCCAAGTGCATGCGGGAGCCCGAGCGAAGGCTGCGATCTACGGAGGAGCACTCGTCGCCACTGTGGCAGCCGCCTATCTGCTACTAGCGATGGGTTTCTGATGTCACGGCGGGCACGGCGGGTCGGACCAAGCTAAGTCTTTGCATCATCAAAGTTTTCCGCTCAAGAAGCACGGTTTATTGGTCTTAGCGGGCCGATTCTGGTGGGGAAAACGGGCGTGTAAGGATCCTCCGCCTCGCGCAGCGCATGGGTGTCACTCACCATGGCGGCGGCACGGCGCGGGGCCACGATACCGAGGTTCAGCACGCATCAGGCGCAGTGCTGCTTCGTTTGGAACAGCAGATGCCGATCCCTTTGCCGGTCACTCGAGAATCTGAGCAGGAACGACCGCTCGTGGCAGCGGCGCGTGATATGCCAGATCTGGCCGAAGAGGTAGTGGCAGTTCGCGCACGGTATGCCATCGACGCCCTTAGAGCGCCGATACTGCCCCTAAAACCGCGCCCCTAAGCCCCTCGGTGGACGTTATTTCCCCCTTTTAGCGCCCTCAATCAACACGTTGCCTTGGTCCGACCCGACCGCCGCCGACCGCCGACCGCTGGCCCTCAGTTCGCGCCCGCGAGCTCTCCGATGAGCTGCTTCAATCCGGGGTCGTTTGGAAAAAGCTCCGCCAGCTTGCGCGCGTAGGGAAGCGCGGCTTTGGGATTGCCTGCCTCGCGATTGATTGAGACCAGCGCGCCAAGAACATCCAGGTCGTACGGGTAGCGCTCACTGATGGCGCGAAGCTCGGCAAGGGCCGCGTCGCGTTTCCCCTCGGAGTGAAGCGCAACGGCGTGGACGTACGCGTAGCGGGCATTCTCAGGCGCGAGCTTGACCGCGGTCTCGAGTTCCTCGAGGCCGGCAGCCCTGTCGCTTTTTCGCACGAGAAGCAGTCCCAGTGCATGGTGCAGGTCGGCGGCGTTCGGCAAAAGTGCAAGTCCCTTCCGCAGGACCTTCTCGCCGTCGGCCTCGCGCCCGAGCTGGCGATAGGCATCGGCAAGGTTCACGTACGCAGCGGTGAAACGGGAGTCGAGCGAGAGCGCGCGCTCGTACGCCATAACCGCCTCCTTGGACCGGCCCTGGCGCAACCGGAGGTTCCCGAGACTCACATTCGCGGCCGGCCAGTCGCCGTCCTCTTGCAGCGACTTCACGTACTCGATCGTTGCCTTCTTGCGCGCCTCGCGCTGTTCCGGGGTGAACTGATCGTCGTTGACATCCGCAAGCACGCGCGCGGCCTCAACGCGCACGCCGCGGATCGGGTCCGAGAGCAGCGGCGCGGCCGCCTGGGCGCGCACCGGCGGCTCGAAGCGCTCGATAAGCCCCAGGGCCGCGATGCGCACGTTCGGATTGAAGTTCGCGAGCAGCTTTCGCACGGTGTCCAGGCTCTCCGAGCGCAAGTGCGGCTCGGCCAGCGTCGCGGCCGTCGCCTTCACGATCGAAGGCATCGCCGGATCATCAGCGATCGCGAGCAGCGACGGAAGCACCTTGGTCCCCTGCGTCCTCGCGGCGTGGAACGTCGTTCCGTAGTGCGGGCGGCGGCGCCAATCCCCGCCGGACCACCTGTCCATCGCGGCGGCAGCCCAGTCCGCTTTTCGATCGGCGTGACAGTGGGTGCAGGCGTCGGGACTCTCCAGCGACAGAGAGAGATCGGGACGCGGCACGCGGATGCTGTGGTCGCGCCGCGGGTCGACGCCCATATACGTTCGCGCGGGCATATGACATTCGACGCACTGCGCGCCCTTCGTCCCCGCGCGGTGGAAATGGTGCTGTTCCGTGTCGAAGACCGAGGCGTTGTGGCAGCGCGTGCACAAGCTGTTGCCCTCGGCGCGGAGCTTTAGCGCGTGCGGCTCGTGGCAGTCGATGCAGGTGACGCCACGCTGGTACATCGCGCTCTGGTGAAACGAACCCCAGACGTAGACCTCCTCGCGAATCTGGCCATCGGAGTAGTAGTTCGGGGCCGTGAGCATCGCGAGGCGATGCGTATCCTCGAGCGGGGCTCCGGCCCTGCCACCTTCGGCAATGGTCGAGTGGCGGGAATGGCACGCGGCGCAGACATTCATCAGCGTGTCGGCAGCTGGGCGGTCCCGCCGCGCGGTCTCCGCGTCCCCCGACTCCCGTTTCCATGCCTCGCTCCAGCGGCTTTGCAGGACCACCTGCAAGCCCTTGGCATCCTCGGCCGAGTACGGCGGCTTGGCCTCTTTTGCCCATTCGAGGTGGCGCGAGGCCGCCCCGTGACACGCTTCGCACGCGACGTTGACTTCGCTGAAGGTCGTCTTGTAGGTGCGGCTCGCCGCATCGTATCCCTTCTTCAGGTTGGTCGAGTGACACGCCGCGCACTGCAGGTTCCAGTTCTGATAGAGCCCGGTCCAGTGGAGCGTGTCGTCATGGCCGATCTTTTCGTCCGGATAGAGATGGAACCAGCGCTGCCCGCCCTCGGGCTTCGGGCGCGTGTCCCAGGCAATTGGCAGCGCTTGCAGCCTGCCGCCCGGAAACTCGACGAGGTATTGCTGCAGCGGCGTCCATCCGAACGTGTACTTGATCTCGTGGTCGGTGAGCTTGCCGTCAGGCCCGTCGGTGCGAACCAAGAACTTCCCCTCGCGCCGGAAAAAGCGCGACGTGACCACCCCGTAATTGAATTCGGCATCCTTGAAGTCGCCGAGCACGGTTTGCTCGTTCGCTTCCTGCATTGCGAGCGCGTGATGCGAGCCCTTCCACGCTTCAAACTGCGGCGCGTGGCATTGGGCACAGGTTCTTGCGCCGATGTAGGTCGCCGCGACCTGCTGGGGGGCCATGGCATCAGGGGTGGACGCGTCGCGCAGCAGCCACCATGCGACGCCTCCCGCCACAAGCACGAGCACACCCCCGACCGCCACGACTATGCTTCGGGGCCACCGCATTGCCCTGGGCGGCGCCGAGGGCTTGCCTGCGGGCGCTGCGGCTTTGTTCGTGCCCTGCGTTCGGGATTTCTTCCTGCGGCTCACGGCGTCTGCGGGCGAGGATCGAATCGAGCCCGGGAGTAGCGATTATAGCGGCTTGACCAGCCAGGCTTGCCGGCAGGTGTCCCCCTCACAAGTGGTCCCTCCGCATCAATGGCAGGCAGCGGGAAGGCCAAGCACGCTCATTTCTGCCAGAATTTCGTCCGTGAAGAAGGCGAGCAGGGCACCGAGGTTTCGCGTCACTGCGGCGGCGTTCACCCACACCGGCCGGGTGCGGCCCGTGAACGAAGACTGTATCGGGCTCGCGCCCTGGCAGGCCCAGGCGAGCATGACTTCCCCCCGTTCTTTCGATCAGCCGCTCGGGCACGGGTTCGTCGCCATCGTTGCGGACGGCATGGGCGGGCACGCCGCTGGCGACGTCGCGAGCCGGTATGCAGTGAGACGCCTGGCCGAGCTGCTGCCCGACGCAGCGACGGAAGACGACACCGTCTTTGCCGTGCGCCAGGTCAACGCCGGGCTCTACTCCGAGATGTGCCGCGAGCCGCGCTGGGCGGCCATGGGCACCGCGGTCGCGGGCCTGACCGCCTGTCCTCACGGCATCACGCTGGTCAATGTCGGCGACGTCCGCATCTATCGCGCCAAGCGGCGCGGGCTAGTGCAGCTTTCCGTGGACGACTCGCTTGACGCCGACTGGGAGCCGGGCTCCCTCCTTCCGCGCTCCGGTGTGCTCACGCAGAGTCTCGGCGGCGTAGATGTTTTCTCGGACATCGTGCCCCACGTCTGCAGCGAGCCGTGCCGCCCGGGCGCCACCTATCTCCTGTGCAGCGATGGGCTCTACGAGGCGCTTTCCGCGGAGGACATGGGCGCGCTCATTGGTCCCGACCTTGTGCGCTCGGCGCAGGCGCTGTTCGACGCCGCGATGGCCGCAGCATCGACCGATAACGTGTCGATCATACTGGTGCGGGTAAGAGCAGCGCCAAGAGCTGGCGCGAGACGCCGGCGATCCGCCAGGCGCCGCGCTGCGCGTCCCCCTCCCCCTGGCCCTCTCCCCCAAAGGGGAGAGGGAATTCATCGCCGGAGGCGGAAGTAGATCTCGGGCAGCTTGTTCGGCAGCGAGTTGATGTGGTCGAGCACGAGGTAGTGCCCCTTGCCGAAGATCTGCGGCAGGTACTGGTTGGCCATGGTGTCGACCGTGATGCAGAAAGGATGCACGCCTCTCGTCACCGCTTCCTTGACCGCCATGCGCGTATCCTCGTGGAGATAGCGCCGGTCGCCGCCGTCGTCGTAGTCCTCGGGGCGACCGTCCGAGAGGATGAGAAGCAGCCGGCGCCGGCTCTCCACGCCTGAAAAGCTCGCCGTCGCGTGCCGGATCGCCGCGCCCATGCGCGTGGCGAGGCGCCCGGACATGCCGCCGATCTGGCTGCGGATGTCCTGCGAGAGCGGCTCGTCGAAGCCCTTGATGGTGTAGTAGCTCACGTTGTCGCGGTATTTCGAGCAAAAGCCCGCGATCGAGTAGGCGTCTCCCACCTCCTCCATGCTCTCGGCGAAGAGCAGCACGCCCGCGCGCACGCGGTCGACGAGCCGCCCGCCGCCTTCCGGCAGGTGCTGCATGATCGAGGTGGACATGTCCGCGAGCAGCGTCACCGCGACCTCGCGCTGGCGCATCTCGCGGCGGCGGTAGATCGCGGGCTTGGGCGAGCGGCCCGCCTTTTTTTCCACGACGTAGTTCACCACGGCGTTGATGTCCATGTCCTCGCCGTCGAGCTGCCTCAGCCGCGGCGCGAGCCGCGTCGGCTTCTGCGCCTGGATCGCCTTCTTCAGCCGCTTTAACGCGACCGCGTACTGGTTCATCAGGCGGTTGGTCTCGGTCATGTTCGACTCGGCGAGCTTCTTCTCCTGCACCCAGCTCCAGTTGCGCTTGTAGCGGCTCTCGCGGTAATCCCATTCGGGATAGGGAATGCCCTTCTCGCCGGACTGGGGCTGCTGGCGCTTCTCGTCGGAACGTCCAGAGGCCTGCGCCGACGCGCCACTCGAGTCGCCCAGGCCCGCGATCTCCTGCTGCCTGCCGCCGTCCTGCTGGTTGCCGGTCTCCGCGTTCTGCGGCGATTCGGACTCGTCTTCTCCCTGCTCCTGCGGCTGCTGCTCGCCTTCCGCGCCGGACTGGGTCTGCTGCTGCTGCTCATCGCGCTGCTGCGGGTGTACCAGGCGCGTGGAGTTCGGACCCCGGCCCGGAAGGTATGCCGCCTGGAATGCCTCGAGGTCAGAGACGCGCGGGAGCCTGTCTTCCTTGTGGATCTCGGTCGCGATGCGCCAGGCATCGGCAATCGTCGCCCGCGGATCGAGCAGGGGCGCAAAGCGCTCGTCGCGCACGCCGTCGTTGCGGCTCGCCGCGAGCGCTTCCTCGACGCTCTTCACCGCAAGGCCGTAATAGACGACGGTCTCCGGGTGGCGAACGCCTGATTGCGCGCTCACCAGCATGCGCTGCAGGTAATTCGGCACGAGGCGCTGGATCCGGCAATCGACGCGCAGGTCCTCGCACAGGTCGAAGATCAGCTGGAAGCGCAACGCATCGTCGCCAAATCGCGCGAAGAGCGGCGCCCAGGACACCGGCCCGCTTTCGGGAAACTCGACGCCGGCCGTCTTGAACATCGCCTTCATGGCGGAACGATCGAAGGTGCCGAAGCGCATGTGGCCCGCCGCGTGAAGCAGAGCGAGCACCGCCTCGTCACGGTTTGGCATCACCGCCGGGAAGAACATCGCCCGCCCGTCGGTCTCGACGAACGGACGGCCTTTCTCCGGCGACCAGCTGCTCTCCTTGACGTCGAAGCCCTGCCCGAACCAGACGTCGAGCAGCATCGAGAGCAGGCGATTTCGCTCGACCAGGCGAAAGCCCGGCAGGTTCTCGAGCAGCAGCGCGAGGCTCTCCTCGGACTCGAGACGGAAATAGGCTTCGCCGCGCGCGCGTCCCGACTGCATGATGTCGGCGCCGCGCATCGCCCAGGGCAGGATCGCCTGGGAACCCAGGAGGTTGCGCACCCGGATCGCGCCCGCGAGATAAGTGGCGAGCAGGAGCTTCCGCGACTCGAAGAGCTCCTCCGCCGGCTGCGTCAGCTGCTCGATGCCGGTGATTCCCTGGCGGCCGGAGAGATCCAGCACCGCAGTCGTGAAGTACGCGTTCCCGCTTTCCATCTGGCGCCCGCACCACAGGAACCCGATCTCGGCCCAGCGCCGCTCGCCGGCGTGGCCGAGCGAGCCGTATGCGCGCGGCAGGTTGGCCATGAATCCTTCCAGCGCGCGCCATGAATTGCGCCAGCGCGTAAAACGCAGCGCCTGCTCCGTCCACGGCAGCACCGTCTCCGAGACGCGCTCGGCCTCCCGGCTTCCGCGGCTGAACGCCTTGCCCGCTTCCCGGTCGTAGTCGAAGATTTTCCGGCACGCGAGGAGCCAGGAGAGCGTTACTTCATCGCCGTGCGGACGGATCGCCGGCAGCACCTGCTCCACTTCGCGATGGGCCACGAAGCTGGAGTCACGCAACTGGGCGAGCTGCTCTTCTATCGCCTGTTGTTTCGAGACAGTGGTCATCTAAGCGGCGCGCGCTGACCGTGAGCGGTAAGCGGTAATTAGACTGGAGCAAACGGTATCGGTTTTCCGTTCACCGCTTACCGTTTACCGTTCACCGAAGTTAAGTGCCGAAATGCGCCTGCACCACTTCCATCAGCGCCTCGGCCAGCTCCTCGTCATCGGTGATGGGGTTCACCATCGCGACCTGGCAGGCCGCGACCGGATCGAGACCGGCGTTGATCATGTTGGCCGCGTAGACAAGCGCGCGCGTGGATGTCGCCTCTTCCAGGCCATGGTCCTTGAGCAGCCGCGCCTTGCGTCCCGTGGTGACGAGCTGATGCGCGATCTCAGGCGTGATGCCGGGTGCCTCGTTCACGACGATCTTGCGCTCGATGTCTTCCGACGGAAAATCAAAGTTGATCGCGATGAAGCGCTGTTTGGTCGAGGGCTTGAGGTCCTTCAGCACCGTCTGGTAGCCGGGGTTGTACGAGATGACGAGCATGAAATCGTCGTGCGCCTCGATCTCCTGGCCTTTCTTCTCGACCGTTAGCCGTCTTCGGTGATCGGTGAGGGAGTGGATCACGACAGTCGAGTCGGTCCGCGCCTCAACGATCTCATCCAGATAGCAGATGGCGCCCGCCTTCACGGCCTGCGTGAGCGGACCGTCCTGCCATACCGTCTCGGCCCCCTCCAGCAGGAAGCGGCCCACGAGGTCGGAGCTGGTGAGGTCCTCGTGGCAGGACACAGTTACCAGCGGTCGCTTCAACTGAAACGCCATGTACTCGAGGAACCGCGTCTTGCCGCAGCCCGTCGGGCCCTTCAGCATGACCGGAAGGCGCTTGCGATAAGCAGCCTCGAATACCGCGATCTCGTTGCCCTGCGGCTCGTAGTACGGCGCGACGTCGCCCGCCTGCGGCGGCTGCACGATGTCGCGTTCAACGCCTCTCAGTCTGCTGGTTGCGGTCTTCATGATGCCTTCGTGGCGCCGCGCCGGCGCGGGGAACATTTACCATATTGGGCCGGAATCACGGCATTCCAAGTGCCTGTATTCCTGCCCGTTTAAGTCAGCCTACGCTCAGGCCTGCAGCCTGCCCCCCCCGGACGCATCGCGTGCGCACGTAGAGATACACGTGCCGTGCTGTCCGTACCGCCATCTTCTCCGGGACCCGCGGCAAAGCGTCCGGCCGGTCCATGTTAATACAGTTGCGGTAGTAAACAAGCTCCCGGCAATTATCGCGAATCGCATGCCACGAGGGCTCGCCCTTGACGAGCGCCTTGAAAGCCTCCAGCAGGTCGGCTGTCGACTCGGGGATCGTTTTACCGCCCTCTTCCGCAATACAGGCAGTGATCAGATCCCGGACGAGGACGATGGCCTGGTCGACCGTATCGGCCAGCGGAAGCGTCTCGCCTTGATCGATCCGTTGCTCGAGCGATTTCAAGCGGGCATCCGCGTCGGCGAACGCGCGCGCGAGCTGCCCCGTCCCGGAATCGTGCTCCAGCGTCAGCATTTGCGCCTATTTTAGGCCACTGGGAAGCGCAGGCAAACCGCCTTTTGAAGGATGAAGGATGAAGGATGAAGGAGAAGCGTCGGGCAGTGATCGTCTTCTCAGTCTTCACTTTCCGGCGGGCTCAGTGAAGTCGACCTTGGGGGGGGTGCTGATGCCCTTCTCGTCTTCGACCGTGAACTGCGGCTTCTGCTTGTAGCCGAACAGCATCGCGGTGAGGTTGCTCGGAAACTGGCGCACGACGACGTTGTACTGCTGGACCGCCTTGATATAACGGTTGCGGGCGACCGTGATGCGGTTCTCGGTGCCTTCGAGCTGCGCCTGCAGGTCGCGGAAATTGGCATCCGACTTGAGCTGCGGGTAGCGCTCGACGACGACGAGCAGTCGCGCGAGGGCTGAGGAGAGCTGTCCCTGCGCCGCCTGGAACTTCGCAAACGCTTCGGGATCGTTGATGAGCTCCGGAGTCGCCTTAATGGAGCCAACCTGGGCGCGCGCGTTGGTGACGCCCAGCAGCACTTCGCGCTCCTGCGCGGCAAATCCCTTCACCGTGTTGACGAGATTCGGCACCAGATCGGCCCGGCGCTGATACTGGTTGACCACTTCCGCCCAGCTCGCCTTGATCTGCTCGTCGGTAGATTGCAGGGTGTTGTAACCGCATCCCGACAGCAACACCGCGCCCGATAGCAATCCTATCAGCAGAACACGTTTGACCATTTTTCTCTCCGTCCAATGCGTGAATCGTGAATGGTGAATGGATTTTGCTCCCTTCACCATTCACCATGCACTATTCACCATTCACGCCTTTGGCCCCCGGCAGGTCGTTCATGACGCGCACGGCAAAGCAAAGGTCGACCCAGGCCTTGGCCTTGTCCGGCAGGTTGCGCAGCAGATACGCGGGATGATAGGTGACGATCAATGCAATCCCGCGGTACTGGTGGATCTTGCCGCGCAGGCTGGCAATGCTGGCGTCGGTCGCGAGAAGATTCGACACCGCGACCCGGCCCAGCGCGACAATCAGCTTCGGCTGGATGAGCTCGATCTGGCGCTGCAAGTACGGTTCGCATGCCAGCGCCTCGTTCGGTTCCGGGTTGCGGTTGCCCGGAGGGCGGCAGTTGTGCACGACGCCTCCAGAGGTAACAAAATTATTCGTCTCCTCAACGTCCAGGCAGTAAAACGTCCGGTCGCAATCACGATGAATCAGTTCGAGCGTCTCCACCTCATCATAAAGAACCTTTGGCAAGCCAGGGTCGAACCGTTCCATATCGAAGGGGACTTGCTGCGCAATATCAGGATGAAGCTTGTAGCGCATGCTTGGCGGAACAAATGGAGCAATTCTTTCGGATAGCTTCCGCGTCTCATCCGCATCGAAGTAAATCCGTCCGCGAAGCGCCTTACCGCGAAAGCCCAAATTCGCCAAACCGACGAGAAGCCGCTGAAGGTCGTCATCGGAGAATGCGCAAGTTGCAATCTCCGCGCGAGGCCGCCTGTTGTGCCGGAAACGGGTGTAACCATCATCCATGAACCAGATCGCCAGCATCCGGTCGTTCAAACCCGTCTCGATCCATGACGGAACGCGTTTCTCTGCATCGTAGAATTGCGAGCGTATTATGGAAAGGGCGCGGTGCGCGCGTGTGCGTATTCGGATGATCGGATAAGTGCGTGCTCCTCCTACTCGCGCGGCGACGAGAAATGTCTCGACGTGACAATCAAGTTCCGCGAGAAGCTGGGCCTTCAGTCGGGCGTACTCTGATTGCCGCTCGGCATGACTCAACGAAAAATGTGCGCTGCGCAAAGCAATGTGGCCGTCGCCCAACAGGGATCCGCACAAAACATCGAACGCCATCTCACTCAATCCTTGGCCTGTCGCAACGAGATCCCCTTTGCGGAGATCCTGTACGGGACGCCATCCTCTGTTCGTGAGCACCGGGTGATCGCCGGTTAACTGCACACCTGATTTCGAAGCACCGGCGGATTTGGCAGACGCATAGGTCAAACGAAACACTCGACGATCCCCGAGTGGCGACGCATGCCATCCAACAACCCGGCGCCGAACCAGGAATCCCCGGTCATCCAGGGATACGACGTGGCCTGAATACTTCGACGCCACCAGCCGCCCAATTCGCTCCCAGCGTCCGTCTCCCAGCTGCACCAGAGCGTTGTACCTGAGACATTTCACTACGTTCGCAATATAGACGTTCTCTCCGCGCTTGAGCTGAATCGCGGCGAGCATGTTGTCGAGCAGGCGTCCCGCCTGCCCCACGAAAGGCTCGCCCTGCGCATCTTCTTCGGCGCCCGGCCCCTCGCCCACGAACAGCCAGTCCGCGTTCTCATCGCCCACGCCGAATACGGTCTTGTTGCGCTTCTGGTGCAGCACGCAGTCCGTGCACCGGGCGACTCTCGCCTTGAGCGCCGGCCAGTCGAGGCTCATGATTTCTGCCCGCCGGTCTCCAACTTCCGGTGACCCGTGACCGGTGACCGCTGACCGGTGGACCTCCGCTGCCGAGCCCTGACTCGCGGCACGTGACTCAAGAACTTCAGAGGCCGAAGCAGGGGACGCGTCGTCGCCTGTTCTCGCGTGTTCGCGCAGGCGCCAGATCGGCGTCAGGCCCATCTCTTCCAGAATGAGCTCACGTCGCGACTTCACTACTCACGCCTTTCAAGCGGGAGCTCGAGCAGGATGGCATCCTCGCGCGTGCCGCCAACCGGGTAGTAGTCCCGCCGCACGGCAATCTCCGAGAATCCGGCCGACGCGTAGAGCGCGCGCGCGGCGCTGTTCGAGGGCCGCACTTCCAGAAGCATTGCCTTCGCGCCGTAGTCGCGTGCCAGCTTCAGCATAAATGCGAGCAGCTCCCGTCCCAAGCCCCGGCGCTGCCACGGCGTGCCGATGGTCAGGTTGAGAAGGTGCGCCTCACCGGCCGCGATCATGACGATCGTATAGCCGGCGATCTCGCCGCCGCATTCGAGGACCCAGCCGTGATAGCCCGCCTCGAGGGAGTCGCTGAAGTTGCCCCGGGTCCACGGATGCGGATAGGCCGCCTGCTCGATTGCAGCAACCGCGTCGAGATCGGCTGCGCTCATGCGCCGGTAGCGCGGCAGCGTATCAAGTTGGGCGCTCATCGGACCGCAAGGCCACTTTGTCCCTTATGTAGACCGGCAGGGCCTGCTCCGCCGGCACGCCATTGCCCCGTTCAAACTGGCGCACCCCGAGCGCCGCGATCTGCCGGGCGTGCGGATACAGTTCCGGGCGAATCTCGGAAAGGCGCCCGGCATAGCGCTTGCTCAATGCCGCACTGTGCGCCGAGAAACCGCCGCCGCAGGCCACCCATGTTCCGGCCGGCAGCTCCGGCGCAGCGTCCGGCGCGCATAGCGTGGCCTCATGCACAGCACGCCAGTCCTCGCCCGAACGCGCATAGGCCGCATGATAGATTTCGCCCATCCGCGCATCGAGGCAGCAGACCACGCGCTCCGATTGCACGGCTTCGGCAAGCGCAAGCAGGGTGCTGACGCCGACGACCGGAAGGCCGCTGCCAAATGCGAGCCCCTGCGTCACACCGCAGGCAATGCGCAACCCCGTGAACGTTCCCGGACCACGCCCGAATACGATGCCGTCGAGATCCTTCAGGGCAAGGGCGTGCCGTCTCAGCAGCTCATCCACCATGGGAAGGAGCAGTTGCGAATGCGTCTGCCCCGCCGCCGCTTCGCGCGAATCCACGCTTCCGTCGCGCCATAACGCAGCGCTGCAGTGCTCGGTCGAGGTGTCCAGAGCGAGAATCTTCATGCCGGCCGGGGCCATTCGGGGACGCGTCGATTCTAGCCCAGAATCTGTCGGCGCCGGCGATTCCCGCGCTCCGCGCGCGACGGGTCGCCGCCCGCATCGCGCGGGCGCACCGCCGCTGCTACAATAGCCGCGCACTATCGCATCGGCACCGTAGCTGCGCCCGGCAAAGGGAGACGACCCTGAAACAGATTCTCGAATACATCGAGTCGTTTGCGACGGTCATTCTCGTTCTCGCGGGAATCGGGGGACTCTCCTGGCACCTCTTCCGCGACGACGGGTGGCTCGAAATGGCGTTCGGCAACATCTTCGAGCTCCACGTCCAGTACCCGATGATTGCCATTCCGGTCACGTTTGCCGCGATCATATTGATCCGCATGTGGCGCGAGAACCGCCTGGCGCACGGCCGCCTGAAGGAGCTTCCCAACATCTTCATCTACACGCTGATGGCCCTCGGCGTGTACTTCATCGGCTACTTCTGGATCCACGGCAGGCTCTAGGAATTCGCCGTCAGGTACGGCAGATTCCTTCGGCGGCGAGCCGCTCGATCTCGGCTTCTCCGTAGCCCAGCCCCAGCAGGAGCTCGCGCGTGTGCTCGCCGACGCGCGGCAGGCCGTGGCCCGCCCCGAGCCGGCGCCCGTCCATCTCGAGGGGCAGGATCGGTGATTTGGTCTTAATGCCGTTGGGAAGCTCCAGAGGCACGAGCCCGCCCGATGCATTGAGGTGCGGATCGTCGAACAGGTCCTCGGGCCGCGTGATGGATGCGAACGGCAGGCCCAGCGTCTCGCAGCGCTGCATGGCGTTGGCCTTGGTCAGGCCGCGAAAGACGCCCGCCACGACCGGAATGATGCGGGCGCGCGCCTCCACGCGCTGCGGATTGGTCTTGAGCCGCGGATCCGCAAGAAGATCGGTCAGCGCAAATGCTTCGCAGAAGACCTTCCACTGCGAGTCGGTCACGACGCCGACGAAAATTTTCTCGCCGTCGGATGTTTCGAAGGTGTCGTACACCGCCCAGGCGCGGATGCGGTCCGGCATCGGCACTGCCGGGCTTCCGGTCATCACGCCCTCGAGCATGTGCTGGGCCACCAGAAAGACGTTGTTCTCGAAGAGCGCGCTGGTGACGGCCTGCCCGAGCCCGGTGCTCTTGCGCTGATAGAGCGCCGCCACGATCCCGATCGCCCCGAACATCCCGCCCATGACGTCATTGACCGAAGCACCCGCCCGCAGCGGCCCGTAGCGGCCTCCCGTCATGTACGCGAGCCCGCCCATCATCTGCACCACCTCATCGAGCGCCGTGCGGTGCTCGTAGGGCCCTGCGAGAAAGCCCTTGTGCGAGCAATAGATGAGCTCCGGTTTCAGCTTCTTCAAAGCCTCGTAGCCGAAGCCGAGCTTCTCCATCGCTCCCGGCCGGAAGTTCTCGGAAAGGACGTCGGCGCTCTGCAACAACCGCAGCACCGCTGCGCGGCCCCCGGCCGACTTGAGATCGACCGAAAAGCTTTTCTTGCTGCGGTTGTACGTGGGGAAAAAGCCCGCGCCCGATACGGTGAGCTTGCGCGTATGGTCGCCATCGAGGGGCTCGACCTTGATCACCTCGGCGCCGAGATCGGCCAGGATGAGGCCGCAGGTCGGCCCCATCACCATGTGCGCGAACTCGACGACCCTTACTCCCTCCAGTGGCAGTGCCCGCGGCATATCACCCTCCCGAGAGGCCCGATACTACATGCTGACTCGAAAGCACGACAGCCACGGAACCACACGGAAGCACGCAAAAACTGATTTCCCGTGCGCCGGAGCGCGGCGCATTGTCAACCGCCCCGCCCGATAGGAAAATCGGGCAGGTACCCCATGCCAGCCCACCACCGTCCAGGAGGAGATTATGAGCACCACGATCAAGCGGCAACAGTCAGGACCCGTTCACTCGCGCATCGTCGAGCACGGCGACATCGTCTATCTTGCGGGAACGACGGCCGACAACCGCGCTGCGTCCTGCAAGGAGCAGACCGAGGAGATTCTCAAGAAGATCGATTCCTTCCTGGCGCTTGCCGGGACCAGCAAGTCACGGCTGCTTACCGCAACCGTCTGGATAACAGACATCCGCCAGAAAGATCAGATGGACGCGGCGTGGAAGGCCTGGGTCGATTCCGACAACAAGCCCGCCCGGGCGTGTGTCGAATCACGGCTCGGCACTCCGGATACGCTCGTCGAGATCATGGTCACAGCGGCGAAGTAGCGTGCTTCCGTGGTCGCATCCCCGCAGGCGGCGCCCCTGCTCCATGGTCCAGCACGCGACATCGCCGCTAACCGGATACGCGAAACGTCCGTGGCGGACGAGACTCAAATGTCGCTGATTGCTGCACATACTGGGCGGTTCATCCCCGGCAACATGCAGGAGATGCCGCTCGACGGTTCATCCCCGCGCGCGCGGGGAACGTCGCCACAGGTCCGGCCAGGTC
>Ga0256867_10000060_pt1 | contig 36559 bp, 27 predicted proteins | sample RVTome_15_FD_185939 | JGI IMG/M metagenome (GOLD analysis project Ga0256867, IMG submission 185939) | Soil microbial communities from uranium-contaminated site in the Upper Colorado River Basin, Wyoming, United States - RVT150D86 (HiSeq) ... | reverse complement strand
TTTGCCTACAGCTTCCTCCAGATTCCGAATCGCTCCGGACACCCTTGCCGTTCGGCTAACACTTCCCCATGCCGGGTGTGTAGAGGACTTGCACCTCCAAGTGAGTGCGCCCTGCCGGGCGCACACAAAAAAAGGCGCGGGGTTAGCCGCGCCAAAAAAGTACCAAAGGAGGAGGATGAAAACACGGAGCGGGATCGCCCCATGCCTTCACCGCAATATGCTGCAAGAACGGTGCCAGCGTACGGTGTCGCGCAAATCAACGGGTTATGGATCCGGCCTTACCGGCGGGTGTCGGGCTTCGCCACACTTGCGTGGTGATCTCGACGCAACGGGCTCATTGGCCCCGCACGGTCGTTTCGAAAGTGTGACTTTTGTTGCCGTACTCCCAACGCTTCGGACCGCTCACCGCTCACGGCTGTTAAGTGAATTCGTCCGCCCGCCCGTATGCGAAGAGACCCGTCAGCAGCCGCGCGAGCCCGTAGGAGATCCAGGTCATCGCGCGCGTCCAGATTCGCTGGCGCTTCCAGTCCTGCGGCGCGAGCCGCCTGGCGCCGCTTGACATCGCGCTGACGAGACTTCCGCGAAGCTCGCCTGCGAAGGCCTGATCCTCGATCACGATGTTGGCCTCGCGCGCGAGGAGCAGGCTGAAGGGATCGATGTTCGAGGAACCGACGGTCGCCCAGTAGCCGTCGATCACGGCCACCTTCGCGTGCAGGAAGCTCCTGTGGTACTCGTGGATCTCGATGCCCCCGTCGAGGAACGCCCCGTAGAGCGCCCGCGACGCATAATGCAGCAGCACGTACTCCACGCGCCCCTGCAAAAGCAGGACCACCCGCACGCCGCGCGCCGCCGCGTCCATCAGGGCGCGCCGGAAGTGGATGCCTGGGAAGAAGTACGCATTCGCGATGATGATCTCGTTGCGGGCGCCCTCGATGGCAGCGAGGTATGCCTGCTCGATGTCGCGGCGGTGCCGGATGCTGTCGCGCACCAGGAATGCCGCGCGCTGACCGCCCTTCGGCGCGCTGAACGGCCCCATCTCCCGCAGTTGCCGCCAGCCCGATCTCAACTGCGTCGCCGACACGAGCGCCCAGAGCCGCCTCGCCGCAACGTGGACGTGGGTGACGAGGGGGCCCTCGATGCGCACCGCATAATCAAAGCGCGGCGGCGTATGGCCCGGGGTGTGCATGTCGTCGATGATATTGATGCCTCCGACAAAGGCGACGCGGGCATCGACGACGGCGATCTTGCGGTGCAGGCGCCGCAGGCGGGTGCGCCGGAAGCTCCACGATGAAACATCGGGCCGGAAAATGAGGAAGTTGACGCCCGCCTCCTTCAGGCCGGAGATGAACTCGGCGCCGAGACCGCTGGAGCCGAATCCGTCCACCATCACGTTGGTCGTGACCCCGCGCTGCGCCGCGCGCTTGAGAGCCGCTCCGATCGCCGCTCCGGTCGCGTCGCTCTCGAAGATGTAGGTTTCGATGTGGATCTCGCGGCGGGCAGCGTCCAGCGCGGCTTCGAGGGCGGGGAAATACTCGGCTCCGCTCGTGAGCAGCGTGACCCGGTTGCCGTCGACCAGCGCGGCCATCGCGGGGCCCCTACAAGCGCATGAGCGTCGCCGCGAGCGCGGCGTGGTCGGATATTCGCGCCCAGGTGCGGCCGTGGTGCACGTGCGCATGGCGCACCTGGAAACCGCGCAGGTAGATCCGGTCAAGCGACATGAGCGGCAGCACCGCCGGAAAGCTGCGGGCCGGGGCCCCGTTTACGAGCTCGAACACTTCGTAGAGGTTGAGGGGATGCGCAAGCTCCTGGGCGGCGCGGTAGCGCCAGTCGTTGAAATCGCCGGCAACGATCAACGGGGCGGCCGGCGGCACCAGGCGCTCGATCCGCTGGCGCAGCCGCTCCAGCTGCCGGCCGCGCCCGCGCCCAAGCAGCCCGAGGTGCACGCACACGCAATGCAGCGGCTCGCTCCAGCGCGGGGGCTGGATCTCGCAATGGAGCAGGCCGCGCTTCTCGAGCCGGTGACTTGAAATATCCTGATTGTCCCAGCGCACTATCGGGAAACGCGACAGGATGGCGTTGCCGTGATGCCCGGCGTCGTAGACCGAGTTCTTGCCGTAGGCGTACTCGCGCCACACCGAGTCGGCCAGGAATTCGTATTGCGGGGCGGCCGGCCACTCGATGTAACGCGAAGCGTGCCGCGCGTGGCTGCCGTGCACCTCCTGGAGGAACACGACATCGGCCCCCAGCATGCGCAGACGTTCGCGGACCTCGTGGATCACGAGGCGCCCCCGGAAGAACGAGAAGCCCTTGTGAATGTTGTAGGTCGCCACCCGCAACGTGCGCGCGCCGTTTCTCTCAGCCATCGAAGGGTCTTTCATATCACGCACTACAGGCCGCTCCCGCGCACAGTCGCCTCTCATGCGTTCGGGCGCAGGCGCGTCGGTAGCCACGCCACTAGCGTAGCACTGCACGCAGCTTTCAACAGAACGAGGGGTAATTTACGAGACCGCAAGCATGCGGTCGAGGGCAATGCGCGCGAGCTCCGCGTCACGGGCCGGCACCTTGATCCGGTTGACGACCTTGCCGGCGAGGAGATTCTCGAGCGACCAGGCGAGATGCTGCGGGTCAATTCGCGCCATCGTGGAGCACATGCACACCATGGGCGACATGAACTGGACGACCTTGCCCTGCGGCCTGAACTGCTCGGCGATGCGGTTGACGAGGTTCAGCTCGGTGCCCACGAGCCAGCGGGTGCCCGGCGGGCTCGCCGCAATGGTGCGGATGATGAAATCGGTGGACCCCACGTAATCTGAGAGCTTGCACACGTCGAACTTGCACTCGGGATGCGAGATCACCATGCCGCTCGGATGCTGATCGCGCCAGCGCAGGATGTGCTGAGGCTGGAACATCTGGTGAACCGAGCAATGCCCCTTCCACAGCAGGATCTTCGCCATCTTGATCTGCTGCGGCGTGAGTCCGCCCAGCTCCTCGTCCGGATCCCACACCAGCATCTCGGCGAGTGGGATGTCCATGAGATAGCCGGTCCAGCGGCCCAGGTGCTGGTCGGGAAAGAACAGCACCTTTTCGCGCCGCTTGAACGACCAGTCGAGGATCCCGCGCGCGTTCGACGATGTGCAGACGATGCCGCCATGCTCTCCGCAAAACGCCTTGAGGTCCGCGGCGGAGTTGATGTAGGTCACCGGTGTCACGTGCTCGTCGGGATCCAGCACCGTGGAAAGCTCCCGCCATGCGCGCTCCACCTTGGAGAGGTTCGCCATGTCGGCCATGGAGCATCCGGCGCTCAGGTCCGGAAGAATCGCCACCTGCTCGGGCTTGGACAGGATTTCGGCGACCTCCGCCATGAAATGCACGCCGCAGAAAACGATGTACTGCGCATCGGTCTGTGCGGCAAGGCGCGACAGTTGCAGGGAATCGCCGGTGAGATCGGCGTGCCGGTAGACGTCGGCCCGCTGGTAATGATGCCCGAGGATGACGGCGCGCTGGCCAAGCGCGGCCCTGGCGGCCCGGATCCGCGGTTCGCAAGCCTCGTCGGCAAGCGGCTTGAAGCTATCGAATGTGATCGTCGCAGCGTCCATTGCGTTGCGGCAGCTAATAAAGGATCGGAAACATTATCATACTATGACAAAAATTCCACTCGGTTAGATCCCGGAGAGCCGGCGGAGTCCGCAATCTGGTCAGGGTTTTTTTGCAGTGCGCTGCGGCAATTCCCGGATTGCCTCGGCGTTGGTCCAGGAAAACACCTTCTGCGCCGCGGCTTCCCATGGCAGCCATTCGTAACGAAGATGTTCGCGCGGCTGCAGCACCACTGCCAGCGAGCGGGGCACACGCAGTCCGAAGACGTGCTCAACATTATGCGTGACTCCGGGGGCATAACGGCCGCGCCAGTTTTGGTAGATCTCGAACTCGTTCTGCTTGTGCCAGTCGCTCAGCTCATAGCGACCGGCATCGATGCCGGTTTCCTCCCGCAACTCGCGCACAGCGGTGTCGCGAAGGCTCTCGCCCTCATTCTGGCTGCCCGTCACCGACTGCCAGAATCCCGGCCGGTCGGCACGTTCGAGCAGCAGCACTTCCAGCGCCGGCGTGTGCACGAGCACGAGTACCGAGACCGGGATCTTGTAGTTCACGTCCGCCTCAACGGCGGAATCGCCAACCCGGGCACCGGCGCATCGAGCAACACGATGAAAATGCGGCCGCGCTCCTTCCAGTAACTGGCGGCGTCACGAAAGATTTCAAGGGCCGTTGCGAAGTCATCCGGCGCTGCGGCTGCCAGGCTCGCGCCGCCGCGCCAGACGATCACGTAGCCGCGCCCCGGACGCCAAGAAAAATCCCGCAGGCAGTCGGAGAGCGCATCCCAGTTCGAGCCGAACGAATCGGGAAAACCCAGGCTGACGGCGCAGGCCTCGAGCAGGCCTTTCTTGTCACGCGCGCCTGCGGCATCGAGCTCCATCCACGCGAGGTCCCGGGCCATGGCCGCGCGGTGCAGCGCCCCGGTCTCCACCGGCATGACGTAGATGCCCGAGCGCTCGGGGCTCAGGATCGGATGGTGATCGCGCCTACCCGTCACCGTTCACCGCTCGGGGATTTTTCCCGGATGCGCATGAAGCTCCGGTAGTGGTCATCCGTATAGTAGAGCTCGCCGCCGCTTCCGGCGACGATGCGACGCGCACCGCGGTGCGCGAGCCCCGGCGTGCGCACGGTGTACTCCCGGTAATGGCCCGTCTCGCGCTGGGGGAGCCTCTTCTCATAGTTGTGGAACACCGTACCGTCGCGCTCATAGGGATACGGTCCGCCTTGCTGGATGAGCCGGATCGTGGCGCGCGCTTCCGCCGGAAGCGCCGCAACGGCCATCTCCGGCAATCGATCGGGCGCCGCACCCTGCCCCTGCAAAAGCGCGGCTGCGCCAAAGGCGAGCAGGCACGCGGCGATGAGGAACGCCGCCGTCAAGCGGCTCCATCTAACGCTCACGATTCAGTGATCACGATTCCTGGCGTCGCAGCCTTATGTGAAGCTCGCGCAGTTGCCGCTCGTCGACCGGGCTCGGCGCCTGCGTAAGGAGACACTGCGCACGCTGGGTTTTCGGGAACGCGATCACGTCGCGGATCGACTCCACACCCGCCATGAGTGCCACGATGCGGTCGAGTCCAAACGCGATGCCACCATGGGGCGGCGCCCCGTACTGCAACGCTTCGAGCAGGAATCCGAACTTGGCCTGCGCCTCATCGGCGCCGATGCCGAGGGCGCGGAAGACCTTCTGCTGCACCTCCTGCCGGTGAATGCGCACCGAGCCGCCGCCGATCTCCCAGCCGTTCAGCACCATGTCATGCGCCTTGGCGCGCGCCGCGCCGGGGTCAGACTCGAGCAGGTCCTCGTGGCCGTCGGCTGGCGATGTAAAGGGATGATGCATCGCGGCCCAGCGCTTCTCAGCCTCGTCGTACTCGAACATGGGAAAATCGAGCACCCAGAGCGGCCGCCACCCCGGTTGCGCAAGCCCGCGCTCGTGTCCGAGCTTCGCGCGCAGCGCGCCCAGCGCCTCGTTGACGATGCGCGCACGGTCCGCGCCGAAAAAGACCAGATCTCCATCGCGCGCTTCAGTGCGCGCGAGGATCGCGTTGATCGCGTCCGGCGACAGGAACTTGAGGATCGGCGACTGCAGGCCTTCCGCGCCGCGCTCGATCGCATTGACCTTGATATAGGCGAGCCCCTTTGCCCCGAACTGCTTGACGAATTCCGTATAGCCGTCGATCTCGCCGCGGGTGAGCGTCCCGCCCTGCGGGAGCCTCAGCGCTGCGACACGCCCGTCCTTGAGGTGCGCGGCCTCCTTGAAGACCTTGAACTCGACGCCCTTGACCGCATCGGTCAGCTCCACGAGCTCGAGCGGCACGCGCAGATCCGGCTTGTCGGATCCGAAACGCGACATGACCTCCGCGTAGGAAAAACGCGGAAACGGGTCGGGCAGGTCGACGCCGATCGCCTCCTTGAAAACCTGCCGAATCAGCCGCTCCATGATGCGCGTGATGCCGTCCTGGTCGAGAAACGAGGTCTCGATATCGATCTGCGTGAACTCCGGCTGGCGGTCGGCACGCAGATCCTCGTCGCGAAAGCACTTCACGATCTGGTAGTAACGGTCGAAGCCCGCCATCATCAGCATCTGCTTGAAGAGCTGCGGCGACTGCGGCAGCGCATAGAATTGCCCGGCGTGCACGCGCGAGGGCACCAGGTAATCGCGCGCGCCCTCGGGTGTTGAGCGCGTCAGCATCGGCGTCTCGATATCGATGAACCCCTCGCTGTCGAGGAACCTGCGCACTGCCATCGCCGCGCGGTAACGCAGCTTCAGGTTGCCCTGCATGAAGGGCCGGCGCAGATCGAGCACGCGATGCTCGAGGCGTACCGTCTCTGAGAGGCTCTCTTCGTCTATCGGGAAGGCCGGCGTGAGCGACGGGTTGAGGATGGTGATCTCGCGAGCCAGGACCTCGACTTCGCCGCTCGGCAGGTCGGGATTCACCGTCCCGGCCGGCCGCTCGCGAACCTTGCCCGCCACGGCAATGACGTACTCGCCGCGCAGCCGATCCGCGGTCCGGAAGGTCTCGGGCGTGTCCGGATCACACACGACCTGCAGCAGGCCCTCACGGTCGCGCAGGTCGATGAAAATCACCCCGCCGTGGTCGCGGCGCCGGTGCACCCATCCGCACACGGTCACCGTTTGACCCAGGTGCTTGCGGTTGATAAGTCCGCAGTACTCGCTTCTCATGAAATTCGTGAACCCGACACGGGTTTCCGGTCAAGGCTCACGCTTTTTTCTACAGGTTGACGGCTTTGGACCTGATTATCGGCCCGGCGTTGGCTGCCTGCACGCCACCCGTCGACGACACCACTCCCATTGAAATGATGTACTTGAGCGCCTCGTCGACCGTCATGTCGAGCTCGACGACATCGCTGCGCCGGACCATGACGAAGTAGCCGCCGGTGGGATTGGGCGTGGTCGGCACGTAGATGCTGAGATAGTCGCCCTTGAGGTGCGACAGCACCGCGCTTCCCGGTGTCCCCGTCAGGAATGCGATCGTCCACATGCCGTCGCGCGGCCACTGCACGAGCAACGCCTTGCGGAACGCCTGTCCGCCGGGCGCGAACAGCGTGTCGCTTACCTGCTTGACCCCTTTGTAAATCGAATTGACGACCGGGATGCGCGCCAGAACGCCCTCCCAGAACGCGACGAGCCGTTGGCCGATGATATTTGCCGCCAGCACGCCGGTGACGAACACGATGAGGACCGTCATCGCCACGCCGAATCCAGGAATATGCACGCCCAGCCAGTTCTCGGTGCGAAACTGTGGCGGCAGCAAATGGAGAATCTGATCGAGCGTGCCAACCAGAAGGTTGAGCACCCACACGGTAATGACGAGCGGCACCCAGATCAGGAGGCCGGCGATGAAATAGCGCCTGATGTGGCTGGTCTTGGTCACGGCAATACCGCGCTAAAGTGCCGAGCGCAGGAAAGCGCGGCGAGCGTGCCGGCGTGCGGCGGCACGAACCCGTTGCGCCGGGCTCAAATTCGGTCGCGCGAGCTCACCTCGGGCGCGAGGGCTAGTGCCGTTCCAACTTCTTGTCCCGAATCCGCGATGGCCATGTATCGACAACTCTCTCTTTGTCTGAACAAGTTGGAACGGCACTAGCTGCATGCCGGGCAAGCGCCAGCACCACACGCGGCTTCGGATTTCGGCGAATCGGTTTTCGGGCCGTCACCGCCGGAACTTTCGGCGGGCTTGTCCTTTTTTTCCTTGGCAGCCGGTTTCGTGCCCTTGTTCTTGAAGTCGGTCGCGTACCAGCCAGATCCCTTGAGCTGAAAGCCCGCGGCGCTTACGAGCTTGGCGAGCTCGGGCTTGCCGCACTCCGGGCAGTTGGTAAGCGGAGCGTCATTCAAGCGCTGCAGAAACTCCTGCTGAAACCCGCACGCCCCGCAGCGATATTCGTAGATCGGCATGGTGTCTCCCACGCAAAAAAACGCTATATCTTAACAGCTTACAAAGCACCAAGCCAGATATTGGGACAGTTCCGGGGATTGCAAGAGTAGCGGGTCCCGTATAGCGTGGCGCCACCTGCCCGGCACCCCGCGGGCACATAACGCCGTGGAGTGAACGATCGAATGCGTGGACGAATCTGCCTCTACCTGATTGCGCTGCTCGCGAGCCTTTCGCTGCCCGCGCTCGGACAGGGCCAGGACGCGCCTCCTGACGATGAATCCGCCAACGTCTACATGACGGGCACCGAGGTGCGGCCGACGGGTCCCGTCCACGGGGACCTGGTCGCCGCTGCCGGGCGAATCAGCGTCGATCATGCGATCGACGGAGATGCGGTGCTGGCGGCCGGCTCGATCGATGTCCGGGGCCGGGTCGGAGGGGACCTGCGCATCGCAGGGGGATTCGTGACGCTGACCGGACGAGTGCGGGGCGAGGCGCTCGTGGTCGCCGGGAGCCTTGCCTTCGGGCCCGACGCCGAGGTCGGCGGTCGCGCCTGGCTTGCCGGCGGTGACGTGGCCGTGGCCGGCCGCTTTCGCCACGACGTCAAGGTCTACGCCCGGAACGTCCTCGTGCTCGGGCACGTCACCGGCAACGTGCACCTCTTCGGGGCGACGATCGAAGTGCTGCCAAGTGCCCGTATCGAAGGCAACCTCACCTACGTCAGCAATACCCCGATCAAGATCCATCCCGGGGCTCGCGTAGCGGGCAATGTCATTCGCGAGCCGGGCCAGCTGCCCACGCTGCGCCTGCCGGGCTGGCCGCCGTTCCGGCCACTCCTTATGTTCGGGCTACTCGCAGCGGGCGCCCTGCTCCTGGCGCTGTTTCCGCGCTTCACCGCTTCTGCCGTCCAGACTGTGCGGGCCTCGCCCCTGGGAAGCCTCGGCCTCGGGACCGCCATCTTCTTCAGCGTGCCTCCGGTCATGCTGCTGCTCGTCATCACGATCATCGGCATTCCGATCGCGCTGATGCTGGCGGGCCTTTATGCGGTCGCGCTGCTGGCCGGTTTCCTGGTCGCCGCATTCTTCATCGGGGAACGCCTGCTCAGGCTCGGGGGGCGGCGGGCGGCCGCAGGCGGCTACTGGGCGCGCGTCGGGATGCTCGCGATTGCGCTGATCATCCTGTGGCTCGTGCGCCACGTGCCCTACGTCGGCGTCTTGCTGATACTTTTGGCTCTTACGATCGGGCTGGGCGCAATGGCGCTGCAGGCGTTCAGCCACTACTCGACGCGCACCTGAGCCGCTGCACAGCACGGGCGCGTGGCCAGGTCCGGGCCGCCTAGAAGGGGATGTCGTCGTCCATCTGGTCGAAGCCCCCGCTCTTCTTCGCCTGGGGCTTGCCCCCGCCTGCGCCCGCCGTTGCGGGCTCGCGCGCAGCGCTCTCCCCCGTGCCGCCGCCACGCGCCCCGAGCAGCTGCATCCGGTCCGCCACGATCTCGGTGGAGTAGCGGTCCTGCCCCTCCTTGTCCTGCCATTTGCGGGTGCGGATGCGCCCTTCGACGTAGACGGGCGAGCCCTTCTTCAGATATTCCCCGGCAATCTCGGCAAGCTTTCCGAAAAATGCAATGCGGTGCCACTCGGTATGCTCCTGCTGCTCACCGCCCTTGTCGCGCCATTTCTCGGTCGTGGCGACGCGAATATTGGTGACCGCATCCCCGCTCGGCAGGTAACGCGTTTCGGGATCCGCGCCGAGGTTGCCAATGAGTATCACTTTGTTGACCGATGCCATTTTGGGCGTCCTTATGTGAGGTCCAGAACCTATTTCATATATAGGCGCGTGATGCGTTGCGGCCAGGACGGACCGGATGCAAGGCGCCCGACGAAGGCCATATGTCGATATGGTCTAGGAGGGCAACGACGCAGCCGACCGTCCTGGCCGCAACCCGCAGGGACGGGGCGATCCGGGCGCATTTCTTCGTCGGGGACCCTCGAAATATCGGCATATTCCTTCGGGCCCTCCTCCTTGAACTGCATCCCGCATCGCCTCCGTCGCACACGTGCCTATATATGAAATAGGTTCTAGATATTAACGTCCAGCCCGCGGCCGGGGATGACAAGCTTTTCCGTCATGGGTCATGCGCATCGGGTGATGCGTCCCGAGCAGCCTTCGAGCCGCATTACCCGCTACCCATGACGCATTACGGTTTCGGGGCCCCGGCGATCAGCCTGGCAACATTCTCTTCGTCAAATCCCGCACTGTCCACCGTGAGATACGCGCGCCGTTCATGGTTTACGACGCGCGCCTCGTGCACGCCGGGCAGCGCCCTTAAGGCTGCTTCCAGCCTGTCGGCCTGCGCGCCGTCGAGCGCCCTAAGCGCGTAGACGCGCGCGCTGCGGGAAGAGGGAACCTGGATGCCGCGCGCGATGACCAGCCAGAGCGCCAGCAGCAAGACATTGAGCACTACCACGCCCGTGTCCCCCCACCGGCCGTACAAATAGCCCCCGCCGGCGGCTCCGGCAAAGGTCCCCAGGAACTGCAGGCTCGTGAAAACACCGATCGCCACGCCCTTGGCCCCCGGCGCCGCGGTGCGGGTCACGAGCGAAGGCAGCGCCGCTTCCAACACGTTGAAAGCGGTGAAGAAAATAAGAAGCATTGCCGCGATCGTCCAGACCCCCGCTGCGAGCCAGGGCACCAGGATCTGGCTCACCAGGAGCGTCGCCACTGCAACGATAAAGATCCGCCTCAGGCGTTCCGGGCGAGTGGTGCGAAGCACTGCGGGCACCATCAGCACGAAGGAGCCCACCATCACCGGAAGATAGACCTCCCAATGATGGTCCACGGGCAGTCCGGCTGCGCGCAACTCGAGGGGGACGGCAATGAAAAGCGCCATCAGGACCGCGTGCAGCGTGAAAATGCCGTAGTTGAGGCGCGCTAGCTGCGGGTCGCGCAGGACGTTGAAGAATTCGCGCATGTCACCGCGCGAGCTGTGGAGCTCCGGGAACTCGGGCGCGTCCGGTACGACCGCGTAGACCACCCAGATTGCGATCAATACCAGCACGCCGGTCATCACAAAAATACCGGGTACGCCGATCATCCGGTTGAACCATGGGGCCAGGACGAGCGAAAGGGCAAACGTTGCGCCAATCGTGGATCCGATCATGGCCATCGCCTTGGTGCGGTGCTGCTCGCGCGTGAGGTCGGCCGCCATGGCCATCACGGCAGCCGAGATGGCGCCCGCTCCCTGCAGCGTGCGCCCCAGGATCACGACCCAGATGTGCATGCCGAGGGCCGCGATGAAGCTGCCGGCAGCAAATACGGCGAGGCCCGCATAGATCACGGGCTTGCGCCCGTAGCGATCCGACCACCAGCCGAAGGGGATCTGGAGGATGGCCTGGGTCAGGCCATAGACGCCGATCGCAACGCCCACCAGCGTAAGGTTGTCGCCGCCGGGCAGGCCTTCCGCATAGATTGCGAATACCGGCAGGATCACGAACATGCCGAACATCCGCAGCCCGAAGATGCTCGCCAGGCTCGCTGCGGCCCGGATCTCGTGTGGGCTCATGCGCGGCATGGGGAAATCGGGCGGTTGGGAAATGCGAAAAAACTTCGGTATATTAACAGGTTTAGCTACGCCTCTTTCCCCGCATTGGCCACCCAGCGTCCGACTGTCGTTCCCCTCCGGCCCTCCGGTCCCGAGGTTGCAAAGGGCGCGGACTTCATCCGGGTCCGCGGCGCGCGCACGCATAACCTCAAGAACGTGAACATCGATCTGCCGCGCAACCGGCTGATCGTGATGACGGGACTGTCCGGTTCCGGGAAGTCGTCCCTCGCGTTCGATACGCTATACGCGGAGGGGCAGCGCCGCTACGTCGAATCGGTTTCCGCCTACGCGCGGCAATTCCTGCAGCTCATGGAAAAGCCCGACGTCGATCTGATCGAGGGTCTCTCTCCTGCCATCTCGATCGAGCAGAAGGCAACGAGCCATAATCCGCGCTCGACTGTCGGCACGGTGACCGAGATCCACGATTACCTTCGGCTGCTTTTTGCCCGCATCGGCGACCCTCATTGCCCGGAGCACCGCATCCGTCTCTCGGCGCAAAGCGTCGCGCAGATGGTCGACCACGTGCTCGAGCTGCCGCAGGACACGCGTCTCATGATCCTCGCGCCGCTCATCGTCGGGCGCAAGGGCGAGCAGGCCGACCTCTTCGAAGAGTTGCGCGCACAGGGCTTTGTGCGCCTGAGGATCGACGGCGTCGTCCACGAGATCGAGGAGTTGCCCAAGCTCAAGAAGAACTTGAAGCACACGGTGGAGGTCGTGATCGACCGGCTGAAGGTGCGAGCAGACGCCAAGCAGCGGCTGGCCGAGTCCTTCGAGACCGCCCTTCGGCATGCCGACGGGCGCGCGCTCGCCGTGGAGATGGACAGCGGACGCGAGCACCTGTTCTCGGCCAAGTTCGCCTGCCCGGTCTGCAGCTATTCCCTGCCGGAGCTCGAGCCGCGGCTTTTCTCGTTCAACAACCCGATGGGCGCGTGCCCGCGCTGCGACGGGCTTGGTACCGTCAGTTTCTTCGATCCCCGGCGCGTCGTCGCGTTTCCCAATCTGTCGCTCGCCTCGGGCGCGATCAAGGGCTGGGACCGGCGCAATCAGTTCTATTTTCAGATGCTGCAATCGCTTGCGGGCCACTACGGGTTCGACATCGAGGCGCCGTTCGAACAGCTCCCCGAGCGCGTGAAGGATGCCGTGCTGAACGGGTCCGGGGACGAGAAGATCAAGTTCATGTACGTCGGCGAGCGCGGCAACCGCTACACGCGCGAGCACGCGTTCGAGGGCGTGATCCCGAATCTCGAGCGGCGCTACCGCGAGACCGATTCGGCCGTGGTGCGCGAAGAGCTCGCCAAGCACCTCAACACGCAGCACTGCCCCGAGTGCGGCGGCACTCGGCTGCGGCGCGAGGCGCGCAACGTCACGGTCGCCGGGCGCGCGATCTACGACATCAGCGCGCTGACGCTTGCAAACGCCATCGAGTTCTTCGAAACGCTCGCGCTCACGGGCGTGAAGCAGGCCATTGCGGAAAAGATCGTCAAGGAAATCGTCACGCGGATCACGTTCCTCAACAACGTGGGGCTCGACTATCTCTCGCTGGATCGCTCCGCAGACACGCTCTCGGGCGGCGAAGCCCAGCGCATCCGGCTCGCGAGCCAGATCGGCTCCGGCCTGACCGGTGTCATGTACGTGCTCGACGAGCCTTCGATCGGGCTGCATCAACGCGACAACGCAAGGCTGCTCGCAACCCTGAAGCGCCTGCGCGACACCGGAAACACGGTCATCGTCGTCGAGCACGACGTCGAGGCGATAGCCGCCGCCGACTACATCGTCGACATGGGTCTCGGCGCGGGCGAGCATGGCGGCGCCGTCGTCGCATCCGGAACGCCCGCGGACATCGCGGCGCACCCGGAGTCCCTGACGGGCCAGTACCTGTCGGGGCGCCGCCGCATCGAGGTGCCGGCGCTGCGCCACCGCGTGAGCGCGAAGCGGCAGGTGACAATCAGCGGCGCCAGCGGGAACAACCTGAAGAACATTTCGGTCAACATCCCCGTCGGTCTCTTCGTGTGCGTGACGGGCGTCTCCGGGTCGGGCAAGTCGACGCTCATCAACGACACGCTCTACCAGGCGGTCGCGCGTCAGCTCTACGGCAGCGTTCTCGAACCGGCGCCCCACGAGACGATCAGCGGCGTGGAGCTCTTCGACAAGGTCGTGAGCGTCGATCAGAGCCCCATCGGCCGCACGCCGCGCTCGAACCCGGCGACCTACACCGGGCTTTTCACCCCGATCCGGGAGCTCTTCGCGGGCGTGCCCGAGGCGCGGGCGCGCGGCTATGGCGCGGGTCGTTTCTCGTTCAATGTAAAGGGCGGGCGCTGCGAAGCCTGCCAGGGCGACGGCGTGCTTAAGGTCGAGATGCATTTCCTGCCCGATATCTACGTTGCGTGCGACGTGTGCCGCGGCCAGCGCTACAACCGCGAGACGCTGGAAATCCGCTACAAGGGAAAGAGCATCCACGAGGTGCTGCAGATGACGGTGGAGCAGGCCGCAGTTTTTTTCGAAGCGGTCCCCGCCATCGCCCGCAAGCTGCAAACGCTGCTCGACGTTGGCCTTGGCTACATTACGCTCGGCCAGAGCGCGACGACGCTCTCGGGGGGCGAGGCGCAGCGGGTGAAACTCTCGCTCGAACTCTCGAAGCGCGACACCGGCCGCACGCTCTACATCCTGGATGAGCCCACGACGGGGCTTCATTTTCACGACATCGATCTGCTGCTGCGCGTGCTGCACCGCCTGCGCGACCACGGCAACACGGTGGTCGTGATCGAGCACAATCTCGACGTCATCAAGACCGCGGACTGGATCATCGATCTCGGCCCGGAAGGCGGCGAGGGCGGGGGCCGCGTCATCGCCGAGGGCAGCCCGGAGGACATTGCCCGGAACAAGGCGAGCCATACCGGCGAATACCTGAAAGCCGTCCTGGGTTAGAACTGAGGCCCATGTCTCCCCGGGATCTTCTCCTCGAAAGCTTCCATGCCGCGCTTGCGGCGGCCGATCCGATGAAGATCGTACCGCGGCACCTCCCCAAGCCGCCCAAGGGCCGCACGCTCGTGGTCGGGGCGGGCAAGGCCGCCGCATCAATGGCGCTCGCCGTCGAGCAGAACTGGCCGGCCAAGGCGCCGCTTGACGGGTTGGTCATTACGCGCTACCAGCATGGCCTGCTCACCAATCGCATCAATGTCATCGAGGCAGCGCACCCGGTGCCGGATGAAAACGGCGAGATCGCAGCCCAGGAGATCCTGAAACGCGTGCGGACGCTGACGCCAAACGATCTCCTGCTCGTTCTTCTTTCGGGCGGCGGCTCCGCTCTCCTCTCGCTGCCGGCGGAGGGGATCGGGATGGAGGAGCTCAGGATCACCACCCGCGAGCTCCTGAAGAGCGGCGCCCCGATCCAGGACATGAACACCGTGCGCAAGCACCTGTCGTCGATCCAGGGTGGCCAGCTCGCCGCGGCGGCGCGCTCGCCGGTGTCGGCCCTGATCATCTCGGACGTGACGGGCGATGATCCGACGCATATCGCGTCCGGGCCCTGCGCGCCCGATCCAACGACATATCAGGATGCGCTCGACATTCTCCGCCGCTACAAGGTCGACGCGCCGCGGACCGTGCTCGACCATCTCGAACGAGGGGCAAAGAAAGAGATCCCCGAAACGCCCAAGCCGGGAAGCCGGATCTTCCGGCGCGTTGAGAACCGTGTCATTGCCACAGCGCAGCAGTCTCTGGAGGCGGCCGCGGGCTTTTTCAGCGGCCAGAAGATCCATGCCGCGATCCTCGGCGATGCGGTGACGGGCGAAGCACGCGAGGTGGCCAAGGTCTACGGAGCGCTCGCCCGAGAAGTAAAGGAGCGCAATCACCCCTGGAAACCCCCGGTTGCGCTGATATCGGGTGGTGAGACGACGGTGACCGTGCGCGGCGCCGGTCGGGGCGGCCGCTGCACCGAGTTTCTGCTCGCGCTGGCCCTGAACCTCGCTGGCGCGGACCGGATCCACGCGCTGGCTTGCGACACCGACGGCATCGACGGCTCGGAGGACAACGCGGGCGCGGTGCTTGCCCCCGACTCGCTCAAACGTGCCGCGAAAAAGAAGCTCGACCCCGCCCGCGCCCTCGAGAACAACGACGGTTACGGCATATTCAGCGAGCTGGGCGACCTCGTCATCACGGGACCGACCCGCACCAACGTCAACGACTACCGGGCCATCCTGGTTCTCTGAGAATCTGAACGGCCACCCGCCGCCCGTCTCAGCCCTACTTGGGGCGCCCGACCCAAACCCATCCCTGCACGCCCGGCGCTGTGTTGCCGCCCCTCATTAAGGCGGCCCCAGCTGGCACCGGCGCAGCCGCCTATCCAAACGGCCCCGGTTTACGTGGGCCGCATCTCGCGGTCGTCCATATTCCGGGGCGTCGCAATGGAGGAGCACCGGTCCCGCATTGCCCGGGTCCAAGCAATTCCCCCGTCCTGGTGACGTTCTTGGGCACCGTTAGCCGCGCGCTGCGGTGAATCCGGGGGTGAAGCACTTTCGCTTCCCGTGCTTCTCGCCCGATTGGCCTCCCATTCGAGACTTATCTCACGAACGATTCCAACTTATTTTCAGGTAGTTATTAACTTGCACTTCGGTCGGTGTCGCACGCTTTTTGCGTGGATCTGTTGCGAAATGAATAACATAGCGACGAAAAGTGTGCATTATTGCAACTTTTTTTATAAATAACATTAATAGTGAAATAGTTAGTTAACTAATCTCAAGTTATTTGTCAGATTCAGGCCTGCCGAACGATTGAGCAAATGGCGAGTTCATGACGACCTCCAAGACAAAGAAAAAGACCAAACCCTCACGTCGGACCCACCGTCCCCGGCGGCATATGTTCGCGCTCGAACCGCGGTTCCTGTTCGATGGGGCGGCGGCAGCGACAGTCGAACAGCAGGAACCCGCGCCGGCACCCGAGGCTCATGACACGCAGCAGGCCGACGCAGAGTCGTTTGCCGCAACCCAACAGATACAGCCGGACGGCGCGGAGGTTAGCGAGTCATCACTCACGGACCTCGTAGCGCCGGGCTCCGAAACCCGCGGACGCGAGCTGGTTGTCGTGAATTCAGCGGTGCGGAATCCCACCGAGCTGCTCAAGGGCATCTCCCCCGACGCGAAACTGATCTACCTGAAGCCGGGCCAGGACGGGATACAGCAAATCTCCGAAGCCCTGAGGGATCGCCAGAACGTCCAGGTGATCCACATCCTCTCGCACGGCACCGACGGTGCCGTGAAGCTTGGCAACCTCTGGCTGCAGAGCAGCAATCTCGATCAGCATGCCGACGCCATCGCCGGCTGGGGGAAGGCCCTCAGCTCGGATGCCGACGTACTGATCTACGGCTGCAATGTGGCAGCCACCGAATCAGGGCGCTCGCTGGTCGATGCGCTTTCGGATCTCACAGGCGCCGACGTGGCCGCAAGTGAGGACAAGACCGGCCACGCCGACAAGGGCGGCGACTGGGCGCTCGAGTACCTGACCGGTGCGATCGAGGCCTCGATCCTCGTAACCCAGTCCGCACAGGTCGAGTGGATCGGGCTCCTCGCGCCCGGGGTCACTGTCAGCCCGATTTCGGGGCCAACCACCGAGGCTGGCGGCACCGCGACGTTCAGCGTCGCCCTCGATGAGGCGCCCACGGCGGATGTTTTCATCCCTATCTCGTCCAGCGATCTCACTGAAGGCAAGGTCTCAACGAACCAGCTCGTCTTCACGACCCTGGACTGGAGCACCCCGCAGATCGTGACGGTCACGGGAGTTGATGATTCGCTCTCGGACGGCGACATTGCCTTCACGATCGTGACCGGCGACCCGACGAGCGCGGACGCGGGATACGACGCGCTGACCGCCGCCAACGTCGCCGACGTCTCGGTCACGAACATCGACAATGACCGCGTCTCGGGGAGCGTGGTCGCCCTCTACCTCTTCGATGAAACGAGCGGCAATGTTCTCGACAAGTCGAATTTCGGGACCCCGCTCGATCTCACGATCTCCGATCCCGGCGCCGTGAGCATCACGCGCGCGAACGGCGCGCTCACCGTCTCCGGCGCCGACACCGACACGATCATTTCTTCAGCAGGCAACGCGACCAAGATCTACAACGCGTTGACAGCGACGAACGAGGTCACGCTCGAGGCGTGGGTCCAGCCCGCCAACCTCACCAATTCCGGGCCGGCGCGCATCGTCACGATGTCGAGCAATGCCAGCAACCGCGATTTCATGCTCTCGCAGGGGAGCGCGACCGCAGGCGACGGCGATAAATGGAGCGCCCGGCTGCGCACCGATCTGCCCACCGACAACAACGGCAACCCCCAGCTGATATCGGCCGACGGCACTGCTGACTTGAGCCTCCAGCACGTGGTTTTCACGCGCGACTCGAGCGGTGTCGAGCGGCTCTACGTCAATGGCGTGGAGGTGGCAACCCAGAACAAGACCGGCACCTTTTCAAACTGGATCGACTTCCCGCTCCACCTCATGAACGAGTCGGGCGGCAGCCGGGTGTTGCTGGGCGACCTGCATCTCGTCGCAATATACGATCGCGACCTCTCGCTCGCCGAGGTGCAGCGAAACTACAGCGCTGGTGCCGATGCGCACACGCTGGTCGTCGATACCGCGGGCGACGTGCTCGACGGCGACACCTCCTCGATCGGCGCCCTGCTCCAGAACCGGGGCGCCGACGGCTTCATCAGCCTCCGCGAGGCAATCACGGCGGCGAACCTCACCGCTGGGGCCGACACGATCACCTTCAACATTGCCGGCGGCGGCGTGCAGACGATCACTCTCACGTCGCTGCTCCCGGGCATTACGGATACCGTGATCATCGATGGCACCACGCAACCGGACTACGCCGCCGCGCCCCTCATTGAAGTGAGCGGCGATCTGGGTGCGGGCAGCTACCTCGATCACGCCTTCCAGCTTGGCTCGACGGCGGATGGCAGCACGATTCGTGGACTCGTTATCAACCGCTTTGCCAACAACCTGATCGACATACTGGATGGCAGCACGGGCAACACTATTGAGCAAAATTACATTGGCACCCAATCGGACGGGCTCACGGGCTGGGGCGTTGGCGATGAGGGCATAGCTCGCCGCCACTGCAAACAATAACTGGATCCTTGATAACGTCATCGCCGGCCTGGGCGGCTTAGCCGGCAACAATGGAATAGTGCTTGACGGCACCGGGAACATCGTCCAGGGGAACTACATCGGCGTGGGCGCGGATGGAACGACCATCATCGGCATGGGCGGGGACGGCATCGAGGTCCGCGGCGATGGCAATACCGTTGGCGGAACCGGCGCCGGAGAGGGCAACATCATTGCGGGCGCCGGAGAAAACGGCGTATCGATTCGAGCCGGAGCCCTCAATAACGTCATTCGCGGCAACTCGATCTATGCCAACACGGGGCTCGCCGGAATCGACCTGGGCGAAGACGGCATCACCGCGAACGACTCGGGCGATGCCGATGCCGGCGGCAACTACCTGCAGAACCATCCCGTCATCGACAGTGCGCTCTTTACCGGAAGCTCGGTCATCATCAGCGGGCATTTCGGCAGCGCCGACGGCAGCCGGACTCGCGCGGACAGCACCTACACCATCGACTTCTACGCCAATCCGGCGGCTGCGACGGGGCGGGAAGGACGCACCTACCTCGGCTCCGTTTCGGTAACGACCGACGCGAACGGGGATGCGACTTTCACCTCCCCCGCGCTCGCCTTCACCGGCTATGCCGCCGGCGACCGCGTCACGGCCACCGCGACCATGACCGCCTCGAGCGGCGGATTCGGCGCGGAGATCGGCAGCACTTCCGAGTTCGCCGAAAGCATTGCGGCGACGAGCATAGTGAACGCCGCCGGTGATGCCGGATCGACAACCGAGGACAGCCCTCTTTCCGTTCCGGCATCCGGAGTGCTGGCCAACGACACGCTCACGCCGCCGGCCGTCACCGCCGGCGCGACCCTCAACTACGACGCCGCGAACGACATCGACGGCACGGGCAACACCACCTGGGCCGACGATACCGCCGTAACCGGGCGCGACTGGACCTTTCCCGTCAATGTGACCCCGATCGCACCGGTCACAGGCTATGCCGGAATCACCTCGGCCTACGACCTTGCCGCCATCGGGAGCGGAGCCAACACCACAGACTTCGGTACCGCTGTGGCCGGGGCGGACCAGCAGGATGCGACGTTCGAGCTCTGGTTCAAACCGTCCGACGTCGGGGATCAGGACGTTCTCTTAGAGTCCGGCGGGACCGGAGACGGCATCTCTGTTTTTCTCCGGAATGCCGACGGTGATGGGCTTTTTGACGACCTGACCTTTCTGGTCAAGGACAGCGCAACCAACGCGTTCGTCACTGCCGACCTCTCCGAGATTCTGGGCGACCCAGGCGACGGGAGCGTGATCACCTCGGAGTTTATCCAGCTTGTCGCGGTGTACGACAAGGACGCTTCCGGCACCACCGACGTCCTCACCCTGTACGTCAACGGAACGCTGGTCGCAACGGACAACAGCCAGACAGCGCTTAACGACTGGGACGGCGGAGATGACGCCGGGCTCGGACAGTTCAATGGCTCGATCAACGCGACAAGCATCTTTGGCGGCGTGGCAAGCGACTACACTCCTTTCGAAGGCGAGATGGCGTTGCTTCGCTTCCACGCCAATGACGCGCTCGACGCGACGGAGGTAGCCACGAACTTTGCCGCCGTCGCACAGACCCTCACGGTCACCGAGGTCAACGGCGTGGGCGCCGATGTCGGCAATGCCGTGCTTCTCGCCTCCGGGGCCATCGTCACCCTCAACGCGGACGGGAGCTACACATACGACCCGAACGGAGCGTTCGAGGCTCTGGCCGCCGGCGACAGCACGATTGATACCTTCACGTATACCGCGGCGGACTTCCTCGGCGCCTTCGACACCGCAACCGTCGCCGTCACGATCGACGGTGTCAACGACGCCCCGGTGCTCGACGCCGGCCAGTCGCCGGTGCTCGACGCCATCGCGCAAGACTCGGGCGCCCCGAGCGGCGCGGTCGGCACGCTCGTCTCCTCGCTCGTCGACTTTGCCTCGCCCGCCGGCCAGCTCGATAACGTCACCGATGGGGACTCCGGCGCGCTGCTCGGCATCGCCATCACCGGCGCCGACACGGCGAACGGCACCTGGTGGTACACGACGGACGGCGGCACGAACTGGTTTGCCCTCGGGGCCGTCGCCGACAACAGCGCGCGGTTGCTCGCAGCCGACGCCAATACCCGCGTCTATTTCGAGCCCGCCCCGGCCTTCAGCGGCACGATCAACAACGCGGTCACCTTCCGCGCCTGGGACCAGACGAGCGGCGCCAACGGCGACGCCGGCGTAGATACCACGACCAACGGCGGCGCCACGGCATTCTCCGCGACCACCGATACCGCTGCGATCACGGTCACGCCCCCGAACAGCCCGCCGGTCATCAGTGATGAAGCCTTCCAGCAGGATCCGGGCACAGTGGAGAAGTTCGTCGCCATCGAGGCGGAGAACTACGACAACCGCGTGTCGAACGTCGATGACGACTGGATCCTGAATGGCGGCGCGCCATCCGGCACCACCGCTGCCAGCGGGGGCGGCTGGGTGTGGACCGACTCCGACAACTCGGATTCGTATACGGCGGATCCGGCCTTGGCCCATGCCGACGCCTCGCGCCTTGATTACCAGGTCGAGTTCAAGGAAGCGGGCGACTACTACGTCTGGATCCGTGGATACACCCCGAAGGGCGCCGGTGATGATTCGATCTACCTGGGCCTGGACGGAGTCGTTCCAACCTACGTCTACAACCACTTCACCGACATACAGGATGCTGGCGGGAATGGCATCGGGATCGGCGTCGCCACCGACTGGAACTGGCAGCAGGCGCGTCTCAGCGCCGACGGCGTATTCGTCCCCGTGGTCATCACCGACCCGGGCGTCCATACGATCAGCCTCTACGTTCGCGAAGACAATCTTTACGTCGACAAGCTGGTCTTCACGAAGGACGCGAGTTGGACGCCGACCGCCGGCCCGCCCACAGGCACGGGCCCCGCGGAGAGCGCCGAAGCCGGCACGGCCACCGCGCTGGTCTACACTCTCGGCGGAGCGGCCGAGGCGATCGCCCCGCACGTTCTCGTCTCTGATGCCGACAGCGCGCTGCTGCAGTCCGCAGTCATCGAGATCACAGCCAACTACGAAGCGGGGCAGGATGCTCTCGCTGCCGGCAGCTTGCCCGCCGGAATCAGCGTCGACGGGTCGTCCACCGCCAACCGGCTCGTGCTGACGGGCGCCGCGACGCTGGCCGAGTATCAGGCAGCATTGAGCGGCGTGACCTTCGCGAGCACGGGCACGAGCGTGCTCACGCGAACGATCACCTTCACCGTCAACGACGGAACGGATGACTCGAATCTCTATGCACGGGACGCCGTCATCGCTTCAGGCGCGTCGCCAACCGGAGTCACCGAGATCACGATCGACAAGACCAGCAGCGCGTTCACGATCGATGGCGGGACAGGCGAAGCCGCCTGGGCCGGTGCGACCATCTACGGAATCGGCAACGTCCTTCTGGACGCCGGAACGTTGCCTGCCGGGTCCGCGGACCTCTCGGGCAGCTGGAGGACCCTGTGGGACGACACCAACCTCTACGTCCTGGTCGACGTAACGGATGACGTGCTGATCAACGACAGCGCCAATCCGTGGCACGACGATTCAATCGAAATCTACATCGACGGCGATAACCTGAAGGGGGCCAACTACGACGGCGTAAACGACATCCAGTACATTTTTGGCTGGAACGATCTCGCGGCTTTCACGCCCGGCAATTCTCCCGCGGGGAGGACCGACCAGGTCAGCTTCAGCATGGTCGCGACCGGCTCGGGTTACACGCTCGAGGCCGCCATTCCTTGGGAGGAGGTCTTCGGTTTTGTCACCTCCCCTTCGGGCGGCGACTTTATCGGCATCGAAGTTCATGTCAACGATGACGATGGAGAGGGCGCAGACACCGATCGTGATCACAAGATCGCGTGGATCAACACGACCGACATCTCTGCCAACGATAGCGGCGTAGCGGGCGAGGGCCCGGATTCATTCGCGAACGCCCTGCTCGTCGAGAACCTCTCGCCAAATGCGCCGCCGGTGGGTAACGACGATACCTATACGACCGACGAAGACACGGCGTTTTCGACTCCCACCGGCTGGTGGGACGGCGACTGGGGCTACCGCAATACGATCACGCTCAACAATCCCACGGCAACGGCACTCACCGATTTCCCGGTCCGCATCCGGCTCGACTCTTCGTTCGACTACGCGAGCGCCAAGGCCGATGGCTCCGATCTTCGCTTCGTCGACGCCGATGGCGTCACCGTGCTCTCGCACGAGATCGAATCCTGGAACGTGGGAGGCGAATCCTATGTCTGGGTCAAGGTGCCGAACGTCGCGAGCGGGGGCGATTCGATCACCCTGTATTACGGAAATGAAACCGCTGCAGCTCCGGCCAGCGCTGGCGTCTGGTCGAACGGTTACCGGGCCGTCTACCACTTCGGCAGCGATCCGGGTGCCCTGCCAGGCGGCGTCGTAGACTCCACCGGAAACGGACTCCACGGCGACAACGTGGGCGCCACGTTCACTACCGCAGCGCCGCCCGCCAATGTCAATGGAGGGGCGCTCGACTTCGACCCCGCAGTCGTGTCGGATCACGTTGATCTGGGACCGGGTGCATACCTCAACAATGTCGCCAGCGCGACACTCGCGGCGTGGATCAATCCTGATGCACTGAGCGGATCCCAGCATATCGTCGGCGTTACGAGCGGCACCTCCGCGAGCGCGTCCCGCGCAGCGCTGGAGCTCGCGGGAGACGAAATCCGGGTGATCGCCAAGCCGCTCGACGCGGTTGCCAGCCTAAGCGTAACCACGACCGCGGCCAATCTGCTCGCCGGGCAGTGGTATCACCTTGCGGCGGTCATCGTTTTCGCCGCCGGGAGCATCACCGTTCACGTCAATGGCGGAAGCGCGGCGGGTGGCTACAGCGAAACCTTCACCGGATTGGCAATGAGTTCAAATACCGACAGCACCGATTCGCTTTCGGCCACTCTCGGCGTAAACGAAAACCTGTCCGCGAATCCCCTCGGTATCCCGTACGGCGGCCTGATGGACGACGTCACCATCTCCACGGTGGCGCGCTCGCCGGATGAGATCCGGGCCTACTACGAAAACGTCACGGACAACGCGGCCGGCGGCTTTGTGGACATCGGCGCCCAGGAAGAATACGGCGTCCTTTCCAACGACACCGACGCCGAGAACAACGCCCTGACCGTCACGGAGGTCCAGGGCAGCGCTGTCAATGTGGGGGTCCCGACCGCCACTGCGCAAGGCGGGTCCGTCACGCTGAACACGGATGGCTCCTTCACCTATACGCCGCTCGCCGACTTTTCGGGCATCGATACGTTCACCTATGCCGTAAGCGACGGCATCGGAGGCACCGACACGGCCACCGTCACGATCAATGTCACCGCCGTAAACGACGCTCCGGTGCTCGATGCCGGCCAGACGCCGGTGCTCGACGACATCGTGCAGGGCTCCGGCGCCCCGAGCGGCGCGGTCGGCACGCTCGTCTCGGCGCTCGTCGACTTCGCCTCGCCTGCGGGCGAGGTCGATAACGTCACCGACGTCGACTCCGGCGCCCTCCTCGGCATCGCCATCACCGGCGCGGACACAAGCAACGGCACCTGGTGGTACTCGACCGACGGCGGCACGAACTGGTTTGCCCTTGGAGCCGTCACTGACAACAGCGCGCGGCTGCTCGCAGCCGACGCCAGCACGCGCATCTACTTCGAGCCGGCACCGGCCTTCAGCGGCACCATCAACAATGCGATCACGTTCCGCGCCTGGGACCAGACGAGCGGCGCCAACGGAGACGCCGCCGTAGACACGACGACGAACGGCGGCACCACTGCCTTCTCCACAACCAGCGACACCGCGTCGATCGCGGTCGTCGACGGGACGCCGCCGGTGGTCAACGACCAGAGCTTCAACTACGCCGAGAACCAGGGCGTGGGCGCCACCGTGGCCACCGTGGTGTTCTCCGACAACGTCGGGGTCACCGCCTTCACCTTCACCGCCACCGGCACCCAGTTGAGCGCCGACGGCTTCTACCAGATCGACAACAGCGGGGTCATCACGCTCACCGCGGCCGGCGCGGCGGGCGCGGCCAATGATTTCGAGACCGGCGCCAACAGCTTCGTGCACAACGTCACCGCCGCCGATGCCGAGGCCAACACCGACACCGCCGATATCACGCTCAACGTCACCGACCTGAACGATAACGCGCCGCGTATCGACGACGTCACCGCACCGGCCCTCAACGAGAACAGCGCCAACGGCACCGCCGTCCACAACGTCAACGAGTTCTTCACCGGTAACGACACTGATGTCGATGGCCAGGCGCTCAACTATTCCATCATCGGCGGCAACACGGGCGGCGCCTTTGCCATCAATGCCGCCAACGGCTTGATCAGCGTCGCCAACGCGGCGGCACTGGACTTCGAGACGACCCCCGTCTTCAGCCTCACCGTCCAGGCGTCCGACGGGACCCTGGCCGATGCGGCCACGATCACGGTGAATCTCAACGATATCAACGAGCCGCCCGTCAATGCCGTTCCGGGCGCGCAATCGGTCAATCAGGATACGCCCCTCGCCTTCAGCGGTGCGAATTCGATCAGCGTGAACGACCCCGAAGGCATGGTCGGGAGCGTGCAACTGACGGTCTCGAATGGCACGTTGAACGTCACGCTGCAGGGGGGGCAACGATCAGCGCGGGAGCCATCGGCACCGGCATGCTGAGCATTACCGGCAGCCAGGCCGATATCAATGCGACGCTCACGACGCTTGTCTACCAGGGCAACCTCAATTTCAGCGGCGCCGACACGCTGACCATCATGTCGATGAACATGCCGGCACCCGGAAACGACACGGATACCGTGCCGATCACCGTGACAGCAGCGGCCGGCAGCCCGGGAGGCGGCACCACGGCGGTGAGCGGCCCGGTGGGGCTCAACATGCCGGACCTCGGGTGGCCTTCCGGGCAATTCCCGTTCGCTTCCTCGAACCCGGCAGCGAACTCGGGGCGCGCGGCTGATCAACTGGAGGTCCAGTATCGCGGTTTCGTGCTGCCGGCGGTACACGAGTCGCTGCACCTGCGCGCCGTCCAGGCCGCGCAGCTTACCGGTTCCTTCACTGCAGCGGACGTCGGCGAGCTGGAAGCCGTGTCGTTCGGCGACGCGCTGCGGATCGAACCGGCGCTCTTCGTGCTGCCCACCGTGCAGGAGATCCACCGTGACTACAGCGCCGTCGCGGAGCGCGCGCGCGAGTTTGGCGCAAAGCCGGCGCCTGGCACTGCGCCGCTGCTGAACGATTTTGACGCCTACACGCGGTTCCTCTCGCCGGATGGCACCCAACGCGAAGCACCTGCCGCAGCCGAACCAATCGCCCCGAGATCTGCGAATCCCGGGGCAGATGCTGCCGTCGCCCCCGAAGCAGCACCGGCTCTGGCACCGGGCGTCGAATCCTTCGTCCCGACCGCTCCCGAGCCCGCAGGCGCGCCGGCATTCAGCGCCCAGCTGCGGGCCGCCGCCACGCTGCGCACCCAGGTGGACGCGCAGCTCCTCGCTTCGCTGCGCGCGCTCAGAAAGGGCTGAGACAGCGAACCTGCGCCGCGGGAATCAGCCGCGGTATCTCAACGAAGCCGCTGCCCGGGCGGTGTACCTTGGGTTCGTTTTCTGCTATAGTTTCGGCCAGCGAGTCGGTCATCGGGATAAACATGATGGATTGCCTGCCCGGCACCTTGATGCCGAGCGGTTCCACCGCCACGAAAAGCCCGACTTGCACGGCTTTCTCGGTGCAGTCGGGCAATCGCCCCGCGCCCTCCATTTCGGGCGCGGTTGGCCCAGCTACCCCACGTGAAACGCTGCCACACGCCCTGTTTGGGATGCTGCGGCGCGATACCGCGCCACACACCGGCTTTTCCTGATGGCCTTCCTGCGAGAATTCTCCAGAAGAACATCTCGCTGTATCAGCAACGGTCTCGATCCCTCTCTCCGCGCCTCAGTTGCCACGGCATTCGCCCTGATTCTGACGGCCTGCACCGTCACACCGACTCCCCTCACGGAGGAGGAGCTCCGTTCGCGCGTTGCAAGCGATCAGGAGGCACTGTTCGCCGGCCAGGAGCCGGTTACCCGGGAAATCACCTTCCACGAGGCGGTTGCACGCGCGCTCAAGTACAACCTCGATTACCGGCTGAAGCTCATGGAGAGCGCGCTCGCCACGGGGCTCCTCGACGTGTCGCGCTACGACATGCTGCCCAAGCTGGTTGCTTCCGCAGGCTACAACTCGCACAACAACGAGTCGGGGGGAAGCAGCGTCAGCATCACCACTGGCCAGGAGACTCTGGAGCCGTCGACTTCGCAGGAGCGCCAGCGCTGGCTCGCAAACGCGGATTTTTCCTGGAACGTGCTCGATTTCGGCGTCTCCTACTACCGCGCCCATCAGGCGGCCGACGAAGTCCTGATCGCGGAAGAGAGGCGCCGGCGCGTCGCTCAGAACATCGTGCAGGACGTGCGCGGAGCCTACTGGCGCGCGTTGGGCGCCCAGCGGCTTGCCGGCGAGGCCGACGAGCTGCTCGTTCGCGTGCGGGCGGCGCTCGAGAAGTCGCGCCTGGCGGAGCGAATGGGCCTGCTCCCGCCGCCGCAGGCGCTCGCCTACCAGCGGGCGCTCCTCGACGCCACCACGCTCATCAACATCCGCCGCCAGGAAATCGAGTTCGCCAAGCGCGAGCTGGCCGCGCTCATGAACCTGCCCCCGTCCGTGCCGTTCCGGCTGGCAGACGAGCCCGAGTCGCGCCTGCCGAGAGTGCCGCGCGACGTGAGCGAGCTGGAGGAACTGGCGCTGCGCATGCGGCCGGAGCTGCGCGAGGAGGACTACCGCAAGCGCATTTCCGTCGCCGAGACTCACCGCGCCCTGCTTTCAGTGCTGCCGGGCCTGCGGATTGATCTCGCGGGCCGCTACGACTCAAACCGGTTTCTCTTCAACCAGTCCTGGGCCGAGGGCGGGGTCGAGATCTTCTCTAACCTGATGCGGCTCCTCGCCTATCCGGCGATCGAGAAGTCCAACGAGGCGCGCCTCGAGGTCGACGAGGCCCGGCGCCTCGCGCTTTCAATGGCCGTTCTCACGCAAGTGCGCGTCGCGCTCCAGCGCTACAACCTCGCCCGCGCCGACTTCGAGAACGCTGCCGAGGCGAGCGAAGTCGACCAGCGCATGCTCAAGTATGCCCAGGCGGCGGCAACCACGCGGGTCGACACGGAGCTCGAGGTGATTCGCACCGAGGCGCGCGCGCTCATCGCGCGATTCCAGCGCTATGCCTCGTACGCCAGCGCCCAGGTCGCCTACGGGCGCATTTACAATTCGCTCGGTCTCGACGTGCTGCCGGAGCACATCGAGAAGAACGACGTCGCGAGCCTCGCCAGCACCATCGCGGCGCAGATCCAGGCCTGGGAGAAGGATACGTTCGCCAAGGAGGTGGCGGAGCCGGACTCCCGCCCCGCGCTGCGTGTCGAGATCGTCAACATCGCCGATGCACGGCTCGCCGCCGATGCCCGTGCCGCGGTTGAAGGGGCGCTTGCCCGCGCGTCCTATGTCGTCGACCCGGCCAATCCCGATGCCTTGACGCTCCGGATGCACCTCGATTTTTTCAAGAAGGCCGACACCGTGCGCCGCGGCGTGTGGGATATCTCGTTGATACGGCCCGACGGCACCGTGGCCGGACACTCGCGCTACGTGAGCGCCATCGGCTCCCGCCTCACGCCGTCGAATCTCTCGGCCTTCTCCGAGGCCGCGACAGTGGCGCAACTTTGGTCAATCAACGTCTGGAGCGGGAGCGGCGCACTGGCCCGGCCAGCAGCGCCTGAGGCACAATAGCCGGCGGATGAGACTTGCCATCTTCCTGTTCTCCCTGGCTTGGGGAGGGGGTGTCCATTACCTCCATGCTCAGGCGCAGCCTGCCCCGCTTCCCCCATAGGGGGAGTACGTTGTTCGCGTGCTCGTCACGCCGCAGATTGAGACAACCCTCTCGAGCCCGGTGCTGGGGCGCATTCGCAGCGTCAACGTCACGCTCGGCGCCGGCTTCGCGAAAAGCAAGCAGCTCGTGACGTTCTATTGCGACGAGCAGGCTGCCCGTGTGGCCATGGGTGTCGCGGAAGTGGCCGCCGCCCGTGAAAACCATGAAGCGAAGCTGCGGCTTCAGGGCCTGCAGTCGGCAGCTGAGATCGAGGTCGCGCTCGCCGCCGCCGCGCTGGAGAAGGCGCGGGCCCAGCTTGGCCTCTACCGGACCCAGGCGGCCGAGTGCATCGTGAGAGCGCCGTTCACGGGCCGCGCCGCCAAGATCCATGTGAAACCGCACCAGAGCGTCACCGCAGGCCAGCCGCTCATCGACATCGTGAGCGAGGACCCGCCCAAGCTGCGCCTCAACGTGCCGTCCAGGTGGCTCGCCTGGCTTACGGTCGGCAGGACCTTCACGGTGACGATCGATGAGACCTATCGCTCATATCAGGCGCGCGTGACGGCAATCAACGCCCGCGTCGACGCAGCCAGCCAATCGGTGGAAATTGAAGGCGTAGTCACCAAACCCGGTTCGGAGCTCCTTCCCGGGATGAGCGGCACGGCGCTCTTCGATCAGCGCTGATGAGCGCGGCCCGCCCGGCGGCGGACCCGCTCGCCGCGATGCTCCAGCTCGAGGCGCGCTCGCGCGCCGTGTTGACCGAGCCCGAGCTCTTCTTTGTCCTGGCCAACGAGACCTTGCAGCTCGTGCCGTTCCGCCAGGCGGCTGTCTTTCGCTGCGATCTCTTTGGCAAGCCGCGCCTGCGGGTGGTGTCGGGCCTCGCCTCCGTGGAAGAGGACGCGCCTTACGCGCAGTGGCTGGGCGCGGTTGCCGCCGCCCTCTGGCCGCGCGCAAGGACCGCCCCTCGCTCGTTCGGGATCCGGGATCTGCCCGCAGACGTTGCCGAGAGCTGGATCGAGTGGTGGCCGCCGCACGCGCTCGCCGCACCGCTCCTGGCACCCGATGGCGAGCCCCTCGGGCTGGCGCTCTACGTCCGCGAGGTGCCGTGGACGGAGCAGCACACCGTTCTCATCACGCGGTTGCATGCTGCCTTCGGCTACAGCCTGTGGGCGATATCCAACCAGGCCGGCCGGCTCACCCGGTGGTGGCGCCGCGCCGGCGGCCGGCGCACGTGGTGGCGCTGGCTCGCGCTTGCCGCGGTGCTCGCGCTCTTCATTCCGGTGCGCCAGAGCGTGCTCGCCCCTGCGGACGTGATTGCGCTCGAGGCGCAAACCATCGCGGCGCCCATGGATAGCGTCGTGAAATCCTTTTCGGTGCAGCCCAATCGCCCGGTGCGCCAGGGGGAAGTGATTTTCACCCTGGACGACACCACGCTGCGCAACCGGCGCGAGGTCGCGATCAAGGCGCTCGAGGTGGCGCGGGCCGATGCCCTGCTCGCCGCGCAGAAGGCCTTCGACAGCCTCCCAGGCGAAAGGCGAGCTCGGCACGCTGCAGGGACGGGTGCGGGAACGCGAGGCGGAAGTGGCCTATCTCAATGAGCTGCTCTCCCGCGTCGAGGTCCGCGCTCCCGCAGACGGCGTTGCGGTTTACGGCGATCCGAACGACTGGATCGGGCGGCCGGTCGTGACCGGAGAACGAATCGTCCTGCTCGCGGACCCCAAGGATGCCGGCGTGCTCGTCTGGCTGCCCGTCGCCGATGCGATCAACCTGGAGCCGGGCGCCGACATGGGCGTGTTCCTGCACGTTGCGCCGCTTTCTCCTTACACGGCCAAACTCACCCAGACGAGCTACCAGGCGGCGCTCTCGCCTGAGGGGATCGCATCCTATCGCATCCGGGGCTCTTTCGACGGCCCGGCCCCCGAGGCGCGCGTCGGACTGAAAGGCACTGCGAAGCTCTACGGCGAGCGCGTCCCCCTCGCCTACGTGCTCTTCCGCCGCCCGCTCGCCGCGGTGCGCGAATGGACCGGGCTCTGACCCTTTCCGGCGCGCCCGAGCGCGGTCCGATTCCCCTTCCGGCGCTGCGCGAGGACCTGCGCCTCGAGAACGCATCGGCCAATCGCGACGGTTCGCCCTCGTGGATGATTCACGATCCCGCGCGCAATCGGTTCTTTCGCATCGGCTGGCTCGAGTTCGAGCTCCTCGCGCGCTGGGACGCGGGCAATGCCGACGCGCTCGTCGCCCGGGTGCGCGCGGAAACGCCGCTCGAGCCCGATGTCGAGGATGTCGCCGCGCTCATCCGCTTTCTGGAGCATCACCAGCTGCTGCGCGCAGGGAGCGCGCGCGATACCGCTCGCCTCGTTGAGCAGAGGCGCCTGCTCCGGCCGAGCCTCTGGCGCCACGTTCTCCACAACTATCTCTTCTTCCGGATTCCGCTGGTACGCCCGCAGGGCTTCCTCGACTCGACGCTGCCCTACGTCTCGTTCCTGCTGCGTCCGGCGACGCTCGGGCTCATCGCGCTCGCCGGCGTGCTCGGCCTCATCCTCGCGGCCCGGCAATGGGACGCCTTCGCGCAGACCTTTGGCGCGAGCCTTACGCTCGTCGGGCTTTTCGGTTACCTCGGCGCGCTCGCCGTGGCAAAGAGCATTCACGAGCTTGCGCACGCCTACGTCGCCACGCGCTACGGCGTCCGCGTCGCGCACATGGGCATCGCGTTCATGGTGCTGTGGCCGATGCTCTACACCGACACCGGCGAGTCGTGGAAGCTCTCCAATCCGCGCCAGCGCCTGGCCATAGCGGGCGCGGGCATCGGAGCCGAGTTCGCGCTCGCGGGGCTCGCCATGCTCGGCTGGAGCATCGTCGCCGATGGCGGCCTGCGCGACGCGCTTTTCTTTCTGGCGACGACGAGCTGGGTCATCTCGGTCGGCATCAATGCGAGCCCCTTCATGCGGTTCGACGGCTATTTCCTGCTCTCCGACCTGCTCGATCTCCAGAACCTTCACGAGCGCTCCGGGGCGCTCGCCCGGGCGTTTCTGCGCCGCCACCTGCTCGGCTGGAAGGAGCCCGATCCGGAATACTTTCCGCGGCGGCTCCGGACGTTTCTCATCGGCTTCGCGTTCACAACGTGGGTGGTCCGTCTCTTCATCTTCGTCGCGATCGGGCTCGCGGTGTATCACTTTTTCTTCAAGCTGGCGGGAATCATCCTCCTGGCCGTGGAGCTCGGCTGGTTCGTGGCACGCCCAGTGCTGGCGGAGCTTCACGTGTGGCACGCCCGGCGCGCCGAGACGACGCGCCGTGCGAAATTCGGCTGGTTGCTGCTTGCCGTGCTGTTGCTGGTGTTCCTCATCGTGCCCTGGCGGGACCGCATCGATGGCCCGGCCTGGGCACGGGCTGCATCGCAGCATGTGCTCTACGCGCCGCTGCCCGGCCGGCTCGCCGCCGCGCCGCCCGCCCCGGGCCGCGTTGCGGCAGGCGCCGCGCTCTTTCTCGTCGATTCACCCGATCTGCGCAGCCGCGAGGGGCGCGCCCGAATCGCCGCGGAAACGCTCGCGGGCCTGCTCTCGCGGCTGCCCGGGCTGCCCGATGAGCAGGAGCGGCGCGCCGTCATCGCGGAGCAATTTGCGCGAGAGCTGGCCGAGGCGACGGCGCAGCCGGCGGAGCGGGCGCGGCTCACGGTACGGGCCCCGATCGCGGGCGTGCTGCTCGACGTCGATCCCGAAATCACGCGCGGCACGTGGGTCCGGCCCACGCAGCCGCTCGGCATCGTCGTCGATCCGGCAGCCTGGACCGCGGAGGTGTTCATCGAGGAACGCGATCTCGACCGCATCAGGATCGGCAACCGCGGGCGGTTCTTCCCGCGCGGAGACGAGCTCGCACCCATTACCGGCACCGTCGAGGAGATCGACGCGGCCCGCGTGGCCTCCTTGCCGACGCCGGCCCTTGCGGCGGTTCACGGCGGCCCGATCGCGACGACCGCGACTGATGCCGAGCGGCTGACACCCAACGCGGCGCTCTACCGCGTGAGGCTGAAGCTCGATTCCCCGCCGCCGCGGGCCTCGGCCACGCTCGGCACGGCGGTCATCGAAGGCGAGGCGCGGAGCCTCCTCTTGGACGCGTTGCGCTACACGGCGGCGGTGCTGATCCGCGAAAGCGGGTTCTAGGAAAATGCAGCCGCCGATTAACGCCGATAAACACGGATACAACAGGAACCAAAATCTTTATTAGCCGCCGATGGACGCCGATAACACGCTGAACAAACTACGCTGATAAACCGTTTTATCGAGACCCCCACGCTTTTTCCAGAAATCTCGTCAATACGGTTTGTTGTGTGACCCCTGTCTGTCTGTTGTTCTGATCGGCGTTCATCGGCGGTTAAATGGCGTTTTAGCGCGGGCTACGGCAGCGTCAGGCGCATCTCGATCCTCCGGTTGCGCTGCCACGCCGCCGGCGTGTTCGCCGGATCGAGCGGGTGGTACTCGCCGAACCCGGCCGCGATCAGGCGCCGCGCCGGGATGCCTTCCGTGATGAGGAAGCGCAAGATGGACAGCGCCCGCGCCACCGAGAGCTCCCAGTTGGAAGGAAACTCGCGCGTATGGATCGGCCTCCGGTCGGTATGGCCGTCGATGCGCAGCACCCAGTCGATGTCTCGTGGAATCCGCGCGGACACGTCCTTGAGGGCCTCGGCCAGCCGCTTCATCTGGCGCTGACCCGGCTCGCCGAGCTCGGCCGAGCCCGTCGCAAACAGCACCTCCGACTGGAAGACGAATCGATCGCCCACGATGCGAATATCGTCGCGGTCGCCCAGCACCTCGCGCAGGCGCCCGAAGAACTCGGAGCGATAGCGGTTCAATTCCTGCACCTTGCGCGCCAGCGCCACGTTCAGACGCTGGCCGAGGCCCTCGATCTCGACCTTCTGTTCACCCACCTTGGCCTCCGCGAGCTTGAGCGCCGCGTCGAGCTCCGCGATCTGTCGGCGCAGCGCCTGAACCTGCTGCGTGAGCTCGGCAATCCGGCTCTCGGCCCGCTGCGAGAGCCGCCGGCCTTCCGCAAGCGCCTTGTCCTGCTCCTCGACGCGGGCCGAGAGATCGGCGATGCGAATGTCGCGCTTGTCGATCTCCTTCTGGGCGAGGCGGGTGCGCTCCTCCTCGCTGGCTAGACGCGCCTCGAGCTGCTTCGAGCGATCGCGCGCCGAGGCGAGCTCGGTGTCGCGCTGCGCGATCTCACCCTCGAGCTTCGCGCGCAGCTCGCGCAGCGCCGCAATATCCTGCTGCAGGCTGGCGATCTCGGCAAGCTGGGCCTTGATCGCGTCCTTGTCCGCCGAGATGATTCGCCGCGCCTCGGCGAGATCAGCCTCCGTCACCGCGGCGCGCTCCAGCGCCAGCCGCAGCCGCCCCGAGAGCTCTTCGCGCTCGGCCAGTGTCGCGCGCAGGCGTGTCTCCGTATCGGCCAGCCGGCTCTCGAGGGCGGCGCTGCGATCGCGCTCGAGGGAAAGCGTTTGAGCCAGCTCGTTGATGCTGCGCTGAAGCCGGCTGATCGTCGCCTCGCGCCCCGCGAGCTCCCACGTTGCGTAGAACTGCGCCAGCACGAAAAGGAGCAGCATGAAAATGAAAACGAGCAGCACGGACGCGAGCGCGTCGACAAAACCCGGCCAGATGTCGATCGTTCGCGTGCGGCGGGCGAGCTGGAACATGGGCGCGTGCCCTCAGGCTCCCCCGCCGGAGCGGCCGGCGATCGTGCGCGTCAGCAGGCGCAGCTCGTTACGCAGGTCCTCCGCCTGCTGCCGGCGCTCGGCCGTTCCCTCTTCCGCGAGACGCTTGAGGTTCAGGTCCATGCTGCGAAAATGCGCCCGCACCGCGTCGTCCATGCCCAGGCCCGTCTCGGCAGCGGCCGCGAGGCGCGAGATGACGGGCTGCAGATCCTGGTGCTGCCGCGCAAGGCCCTTGATCAGCTGCTGCTCGCCCCGTATCTGATCGCTCAGGTCCGCGAGCCGGGCCGTGAGCTGCAGCAGCTGCTCGCGCATCATCGTGCGGTCTTCCTCCCCTCGCGACAGCACGCGCTCGAGGCCTTCCAGGCTGTCAGCGGATTTCTCGAGAAGCGCTTCGACATATGCCGGAATCGCCGGCTCACCCTCAGCGAGCAGTGTGCTCGGCAGATGCGTGAGCTCCGCCAGCCAGTCCTCGAGGTCCTTGAAGAACCGGTTCTCCGCATGCCCCGCCTGCAGGTCGAGAAAGCCCAGCACGAGTGCTCCGGCGAGGCCGAAGAGCGAGGAGCTGAAAGCGGTCCCCATCCCGGCGAGCGGCCCCTGGAGATCGTCCCGCAGGCGACCAAATGCCTCGCCCACGTCGCCGCCCGCAACCTGCAGGCTTGCGATCACCTTGCCGGCTGCGACCACGGTGTCGAGCAGGCCCCAGAAGGTGCCCAGGAGCCCGAGGAAGATGAGCAGCCCGACTACGTACCGCGAGATGTCGCGGTTCTGGTCGAGGCGCAGGCGTATGCCGTCAAGCAGCGAGCGCATCACGGTTGCCGAGAGGCGCGGTATGCCCTCGCGCGTCGCAAGCATGCGTGCCAGCGGCGCGAGCATGCGCGGCTCGCGGCCGTCGAAGGCTACGATGCCGGCCTGGCGCCCGGTGAGCCACACGCGTTCGTTCTGCAGGCTCAACACCTGTTGGAACACGACGCCAATCCCGGCCGCCAGCACGCCGATGATCATGCCGTTGAAAACGGGGTTCGCGAGAAACGCTGCGCGCAGCGGCGCAAAGAGCAGCACCACCACCACGAAAACCGCGAACAGGAATACGAGCATCCAGACGACGGTGCGGTTCCTCATTGCCTTATCCTTCTCTTCGAGCCCGGGAAACGCGCGAGGTATCCCGAGGCAAGGACGAGGGATACCCCGGCCGAGGCGAAAGCGCAAGAGCCGGTCAGTACGCAGCGCGACATACGGTTTTGCAATCCTCTGATTCCTGCCGATAATCAGCGAATGCGGCGCGGACAGTTCAGGGCGTGAAGCTGACGGTACTCCACAAGACCTGGCGGCTGCATCCGCTCGCCTGGATTCATCGCGCCGAGGCGCGCGGCACGGCGGCCGAGCTTGCCCGTGCGGGCCACGCCGCGAGCCTTGTGCGCTACCGCGAAAGCAGTATCCCCAGCTTGCCGCCGGGACCGCTCGTGCTGCGCGTTTCGGACCCGGTCATGCTCACTGCGACGCGGGCGCTGACCCGTGCGGGACGCGGTTTCCTGGGACCCGCAGCGGCAGTGATGGGACGCTGCTACGACAAGTACGACGCGTCCCGTTTTGCCGCGGCTCATGGGATCACCTGCCCCGCGACGACGCTGGCCACAGAGGCCCACGCGCTACGGTTTCCGCTGGTCGTGAAGCCCCGGTCCGGCTCCGACTCCATTGGCGTACGGGTGCTGCGACGCGGATCGATCCCGTATTCCCTTCGGAGCAGGGAGTACATCGCGCAGGAGAAAATCCATGGGCTCGAGCTGACGGTGGGCATGATTCGCGAGCAGGCAGGCCTGCCGTTGCGCATCCTCCTGTCCGAAGGGACCCCGTACTCGTTTGCGCACAAATACCTCCTCACGCCACGCCGCGAGGTGGTGACCGATGATGCCCTTGCCGAGCGGACCCGGACAACCGCTCTCACGATTGCCCGGTTGTTCGAGATCAACTGGGCAGCGCGCATCGACTTCATTTACGAGCCGCGCAGCGATCGCCTTTGTTTCCTCGAATGCGACGCCGCGCCGCTCGTAGGGACCGCTTCGGCCTTCGCCGCCAGCCTTGCGGCAGCGGGCGTTACGCGCGGCGAGCAGCTTCGATTACTGATCGACGAGGCAGCCGCAGGATCCCGTGAAACGTGAAACGTGAAACGTGAAACGTGAAACGTGAAACGTGAAACGTGAAACGTGAACGTAATTCGATGTTG
>Ga0256867_10000059_pt1 | contig 36601 bp, 29 predicted proteins | sample RVTome_15_FD_185939 | JGI IMG/M metagenome (GOLD analysis project Ga0256867, IMG submission 185939) | Soil microbial communities from uranium-contaminated site in the Upper Colorado River Basin, Wyoming, United States - RVT150D86 (HiSeq) ... | reverse complement strand
CTGAAACGGCCAGCTGGCTGCGGTGCCGTATCGAGACTATCCTCGACTGGGCCAAGGCTAGGGGTCACAGGGAAGGGGAGAACCCGGCGCGTTGGAAGGGACATCTCAACCAGCTCCTCCCCGCGTTAGCGAAGAAAAGCCGAGATGGACAAGACCGAGGCGGCATACCGGCGCGGGGATCTCTTCGATAAGCGCCGCGAGCTGATGACGTCCTGGGCGGCGATGCGCTCTACATGGCCGCGGTGGTAGCGTGCCGCTATGACCCGGTGATTCGCGCTTTCTACGAATCGCTCATGGCCACTGGCAAGCTCAAATCGGTCGCTTTGGTTGCCTGTATGCGCAAGCTCTTGGTGATTCTCAATGTCGTGACACACCCTCGCATGATCAGCCCCAAGCGCGGCCTGAGCGAGTTCCGCTTTCAAGACAGTTGGTGTCGTCCCATCCCGACGCGACGGCGAATGACAACGGCTTGAAACTTTCGATCGTCGCGACAGTCCTTGGTCTGAGATGCGCCGCAGGTTTCAGGCGGCGTGTTGTCGTGTCATGACGACACTCACCGCCATTTCGGTACCGGCCATTTATTATCTATGCTCCATGATCGACTGATCCCACGTTGCCACAAGCGCATGGCCCTTCTCGTCGCGTCGTTCGCCGCCCTGTGCTGGTGCATTCCGGTCGCAGCGACACCGGTATTCGGCTTCGGTGACGTCGACCGGCGCGCCAAGGCGGCCGCGGCCGCTCCGTTTGCCAAGCCCAAGGCGCTCCCGCGGGAGCTGCAGAACCTTCAGTACGATCACTACCGCGACATTCGCTACCGACCGGAGCGCTTTTTGTGGCGCGACGCTCGGCTGCCGTTTGAGATCGCGTTCTTTCACCAAGGCTGGCACTTCGATCAACCGGTCCGCATCCACGAGGTGGCGTCTGACGGGGTGCGCGAGATCAGATTCAACCCGGATCAGTTCGACTACGGGGCGAACAAGGTGGATACGCGGAGCCTAAAAGAAGCGGGATATGCGGGATTTCGCGTGCACTATCCGGTCAATTCGCCGAAGTACCAGGACGAAGTCTTGGTCTTTCTAGGCGCGAGCTACTTCCGCGCGCTTGGCAAGGGCCAGCGCTACGGCTTGTCGGCACGGGGGCTCGCGGTGGATATTGCGGCGACCTCCGGGGAGGAATTTCCGCGCTTCGTGGAATTCTGGATCGAGCGGCCGGCACGCGACTCGCAAGCGCTGACGATTTACGCCCTGCTCGACTCGCGTCGCCTGACGGGCGCCTATCGCTTCGTGCTCAGGCCGGGCGCCTCGACGTCGCTTGACGTCAAGGCGCGGCTCTATTTGCGCGAGCCCGTCGGCACGCTGGGGCTCGCTCCGCTCACCAGCATGTATTACTTCGGAGAGAACCAGCTGCGTGCGCAGCACGACTACCGGCCTGAGGTGCATGATTCCGATGGGCTGTCGATCCATGCGGCGAGCGGAGAATGGATCTGGCGGCCGCTCGCCAACCCGAAGCGGCTGATGGTGAACCGTTTCTCCGCCTCCAACGTGCGGGGGTTCGGGCTGATGCAGCGCGATCGGGACTTTCACCGATACGAGGACCTGGAGGCGCGGTATGAGCGCCGGCCGAGCGCATGGGTCGAGCCGCAGGGGAACTGGGGTGCAGGGCACGTAGAGCTCGTGCAGATCCCCTCGCCCGACGAGACCAACGACAACATCGTCGCCTATTGGGTTCCCGACAGCCAGCCGAAGCCGAAGGAAGCCTACGATTTCGCGTACCGCGTGCACTGGCAACTCGCGGCCGAGACGAAGCCGCCAAGCGCGCGGGTTACACAGACGCGCCGGGGTCGGGGCTACGTCAGGAAGCCCGACGACAGCATCGGCTTCATGATCGACTTCGAGGGCGAGAACCTGAAGAAGCTCGCGCCCAATGCCCTGATCGAAGGGGTCGTGACCGGCGGAGACCACGGGAAGATCCTGGAGCACCAGGCGTACCGCAACGAGGTGACCGGCGGCGTGCGCCTGGCGCTGCGGGTGCGGCCCATCGACGCCAAAAAACCCGTCGAGCTGCGCGCCTTCCTGCGCAGCGGCAACGACACGCTTTCCGAAACATGGACCTACGCACTGCCTCCGGAATGAACGGCGGCGTGATCGCCGACCCTGACGGTGCCATGCGCTCGCTGATGGCACCGCCGGTCAGGCGCACGCCGATGGCGCCCAGCGGCTGGCCGCTCAGAACCGCCTTTTCCAGGCGCGGCACGGTTGCCTCTCACTGCGAGGCGCGGCCGCGCTTCTGGCAGCGTGCGGGAATGGTCCGCCGCTCCCTGCTGCTCGGACTCGTGCTCGTCCAGACCGCATTCGCCGCCTGGTCAATGACGGCGGTGCTTCCCTACCACGGCACCCAGCCGCTCGAGGCGGCGATACTGGCGCTATTCGTGCTTCTGTTCGGTTGGATCTCGGCCGGCTTCTGGACGGCATTGACGGGCTTTCTGGTGCTGCTCTTCGGCGGCGACCGGTACGCGATTTCACGTACTGCAGCGGCGCGCGTCCCGATCGCGGAGGACGCCCGCACAGCCATCGTGATGCCGATCGCGAACGAGAGCGTGCCGCGCGTCTTCTCCGGGCTGCGGGCGACGTTCCGCTCACTCGCGGCGACCAGTGAGCTGCGACATTTCGATTTCTTCGTACTATCGGACTCGAGTGACCCGGATTTGCGCGTTGCCGAGATGGCGGCGTGGCGCGAAGCCTGCCGCGCACTGAATGCGTCCGGGCGTCTCTTCTACCGCCATCGCACGCATCGCCTGAAACGCAAGAGCGGCAATCTCGCTGATTTCTGCCGTCGTTGGGGCAGCAACTATCGCTACATGGTAGTGCTGGACGCCGATAGCGTGATGAGCGGCGAGTGTCTGACGACGTTGGTCCGAATGATGGAGGCCAATCCTGATGCCGGCATCATCCAGACCGTTCCGCGCGCCGCCGGGCGAGACACGCTGTTCGCGCGAATGCAGCAGTTTGCCAACCGCGTGTACGGGCCGCTTTTCGCGGCCGGGCTGCACTTCTGGCAGCTCGGCGAGTCCCACTACTGGGGACACAATGCGATCATTCGCATCACGCCCTTTATGGAGCATTGCGCGCTCGGCAGGCTGCCCGGACGCGGCTTTCTCTCGGGCGAGATCCTGTCGCATGATTTCGTTGAAGCCGCGCTCATGCGGCGCGCGGGCTGGGCGGTGTGGCTCGCATACGATCTGCCGGGCAGCTACGAGGAGATGCCGCCCAACCTCGCCGATGAGCTTGTCCGCGATCGGCGCTGGTGCCGCGGAAATCTCATCAATTCACGGCTTCTCTTCGCCCAAGGATTGCATCCGGCTCACCGCGCTGTGTTCATGACCGGTGTCATGACCTACCTGTCGGCACCAATGTGGTTCGCGTTCCTGCTGCTCTCCACCGCGCTCCTCGCCGTACACACCCTCCTTCCGCCGACATACTTCATCAGACCGGAGCAGCTCTTTCCGCTGTGGCCGGAGTGGCGCCCCAATTGGGCGATAGGCCTTTTCGGCGCCACTGCCACGCTTCTCTTCTTACCCAAGATCCTCGCGGGCTTGCTCGTCGTGGCCCAGGAATCGCGATTCTTCGGGGGCCCGCTGCGACTCGCCGCCGGCGTCCTGATCGAGTCGGCGCTCTCGGCACTGCTCGCGCCCATACGGATGCTGTTCCATACCCAGTTCGTCGCCGGCGCGCTGACGGGCGGCGCAGTAGGCTGGAAATCGCCACCGCGGGAGGACACCGAAACGGGCTGGGGCGAGGCACTGCGCCGTCACGGTGGCCACTCGCTGCTCGGAATCCTGTGGGCCGCTGGCGTTTACTGGCTCAATCCCAGTTTCGCCTGGTGGCTTGTGCCGATCACCGGCGCGCTCGCGCTGTCGATCCCCATCTCGGTGCTTTCGAGCCGCGTTTCGCTCGGGCGTCGGGCGCGCAGGGGTCGACTGCTCCTGATTCCCGAAGAGTCCCGACCCCCGCGGGAGCTGCGCTGGACCTGGGCCGGCTGCAGACGAACGTCTCAGCTTCCTGGTTTCCTCGACGCCATGCGCGATCCCGCAGTGAACACTTTCGTCCAAGCGTGTGCAAACGCGGGGACCAGACAGTCTCCCGCAATTCACCGCGCGCGCCAGCAGCGTGTGCAATGGGCGCTCGAGAACGGGCTAGACGCCCTCGGAGCCTCCGAAAAGAACGCGCTTCTCGCCGATCTGGATGTGCTTGCGCGAATTCACGCGTTGGTGCGCAACGCACCGGCGCGCAGGGATAATTGCCAGATAATGGGGTCAGGTTGAGCTGACCCTATTTCTTTGCGCACCCGGATCTCGGTCATCCCTCATCCCTCAAGCAGAAAGGCCTTGCCTATATACAGCCCTTTTTACGTGAATCCGGCGCGCCCGGCAGAATTTGAACCCACGACCCCTTGGTTCGTCATTGAGATTCAGTCAAGCGGTGGTGGTTTGGATCGACAACCTGCGACGGTTGCCGATTCGATTTTCAGTCTGTTTCAGTCACAGCTTGACCATACCCAGCCATTGTTACGACACTGAGCTGACCGTGAAAACGGCACGACTGCCCCTCATCGGTGAGAAAGAACCACCGCACTCCGGGAGTTTGTCACGCTTTTCCATATAAACAGTTACCTTGTTCTATTGACATAAAAGGCGAAGATAACCTTATAATTAATTGAAACCATTGAGGTAGAAGCGAAGTCATCGGCAACAGGGGAGGGGAGATGACAATCGGGCGAAGTCGCTGCTACAGGGTGCTCGCGGCCGCAGTCTGTGTTTTGATCGGTGGGCCACTGGAGCAGGCAGCCGCGCGAGGCTACGCATCAGCACAAGGGGGTGGCCCCGCCGCCCGGAGCGACGCCGGCTCTCTTGGCTACGATTATCTCGAATCGGCCCCTGGTGGTTCTGTTTCGCACGATTCGAACCTATTCCAAGTGTCAGGTCTGTTGACGAGCCCGCAGTCCGATACGCTCGGCACCGGCTACATCGGTCTATGTCTCGATGATCCGTATTCCTGGCAGCGCGTTCAACCCGACGCGACCGCGACCGGCTATCGAATCGACAGGTCTTCGTGTCGGGACTTTGACGGTTTCGACTATCGCGCCCCGTTGCGGTGGCGCCTGGGCCCGCGCGTGAGCGGTTCACTAAAGGCGAGCCGAGCCCAAACTCTGTTTCAAGATCCATTAAGTAATCAGCGCTCCACCCGCACCATCGAGAACTACGGGATCGACGTTGACGGTTGGATCGCGGACGGATGGCACGTTCTGGCGGGTCTCGCTCATTTCTCCTCTACAGGCGAGAACTCGGCCTTTCAAGACTCGTCCGACTATCAGCAGGACAATCTCGATGCGGGAGTGAAGTACTTGTCCACAACAGGCAGTGACATCGCTATTCTCTGGCGCAAGATCGAACGCGACCAGGATGACCGATTACTCAACAATGTCAATGTGCCAAGCACCGAGGTCTATCGCCAAGACGAAACCGAGCTCAGGGGAACCTGGATCATCAGCGCGGAATCAACGCTCACCGGGCGCGTGACGTATGTCGATCGGCGCTACGATCTGAGCCCTCCACATGACTTCTCGGGCAGTGCAGGCAAGATCGGATTCAGCTGGCGTCCAACCAGCAAGATCGATCTGCGCCTCTCGGCTGTGCGCGCAATCGAGCCGTGGAAAAGCCTTAGTTCGACCTATCGAGCAAGCCATAATTTCGTGATAGCGCCAACATGGCAGGCGACGGACGAGATCAGCGTGTCTGCCGGCGTTCGTCGCACTTACGATGACTTTCCGAGCGCGGAGGCAGGTGTCCCAAATCGGGAGGATAAAATTGATCACGCTGTCCTGAGCGCGAAGTGGCGCCCCATGCGTAACCTCACAGTCAACGCAACCGCATTTCGGGAACAACGCTCTGCCAACGTGCCATTGGTGGACGATAGCGCCACGGTTGGCACGATCGACGCCGAATTCAGCTTCTTCTAGCGGAAGCCGATTCGTTGATAGCCCACCGGACAGTCTTCCGAGTGGCGCTAATCGACCCACTGGCCCTCTCCTGGACTGCCGCGAGCTTCGCCGCCGAGCCGCTCGCCCTGATCCTAGTGAACATGCTGCGCGACCGGGGCAGGTCACCGATACTCAAAACGTGGGTCACGGTCGTGCGCTGGTAAAGAGCGGCGCAGAGGTGGTAACAGCGTGTGGGAAACCCAAAAACGGGTGAATCGTTAACGTACTGATTTACCACCTACAATCAGTACGACATTAGGCTGGCGGAGAGGGCGGGATTCGAACCCGCGGTACGGCTTTCACCGTACACACGCTTTCCAGGCGTGCGACTTAAACCACTCATCCACCTCTCCGAAATCACGAATCGTATCAGATCAAAAACTACCGGCCGGCTGACATACCAGTTCGAGAGGGCGGGATCGTGTGCGTCTCGCGATCCGCCAGCGGCCTATGACACCCGCCGGATGAGCGGCGCCTGCGTCCGCTCGATCCGGCGGAGATAAAGCGGCGACCTCCGTGGTCGTCCGCTTTATCGGGACTTGGGCCACTCATCCACCTCTCCGGATCCTCGGATTTTATCAGATCGCTGAAATTCGCCCGTTGGGTCAGTTCACCAACAAACCGATCAGGTGCGCGACGCCGATCGCGATCTCGCTCTCCAGCGGAAAAGAGAGCATGCCCATCACGGAGTAGCCGAGCAGCCACGGCATGAGATAGAAGCGGAACATGAAGAAGAACCACGCGACGTAGAGCGGGACGAGCGGCGGGATGAGGAATTCCGGCGTCACCGGCTTGAAGAGCTTGATCAGCGGATTCGTCACGCGCACGAAAAACCGCATGAAGAAAAAATTGCTGTTCTCCGGCAGGAAGATGCCCATGCCGAAGCGGCCGATCAGGGTCCACATGATCATGCCCATCACGTAATCGATCGCGATGACCCAGATCGGAAAGCCTTCAGTCATTCCGGATTTCTCCTGTCTCCATCCATTGTAGGCGAGGGCGCCGGACAAAAAAAACCGGGGCGCGGAGCGCCCCGGTTGTTCCTCGGACGGCCCGCTCAGTGCGACGTTCCGAGCACCGTCTCGCCCTTCGGGATGCGGACTTCGTCCACCATCGCCTGCGTCTCCTTGTCCGGAGCCGGCGTGAGCAGCGACACCACGACCACCAGTACCAGGCTGACCGTGGCCCCGACCATGCCGAAGCGCAGATGGTCCATGCCCCACCACGGCGCCATCGCGCCGGTGTAGACCATGTACAGGTACCACGTTCCGGCGATGAGACCGCCGAGCATACCGGCGATTGCCCCGGCGCGCGTTGCACGCTTCCACCAGATGCCCAGCACCAGCGGGAAGAACAGCCCCGACATCGCGAAGCAGAACGCCCATGCCACGGCTCCAAGTATGCCCGTCAGGCGCAGGCTCGCAACCCCGGCGCCGGCCGCTCCGATCACGACCAGCAGCACGCGCGCGACGATCAGCCGGTGCTTCACGTCGGCCTTCGGGTCGATCATCTTGTAGTAGATGTCGTGAGAGAGCGCGTTGGCAATGGCCAGCAGCAGGCCGTCGGCTGTCGACATCGCCGCCGCCATGCCGCCGGCGGCGACGAGGCCCGAGATGACGTAGGGCAGGCCCGCGATCTCCGGGGTCGCCAGCACGACGATATCGCCGCGCATGAAGAACTCGTTGATCTGCAGGATGCCGTCCTTGTTGACATCGACGATCGCGAGGAAGTTGACCGCGCTCCATTTCTGGATCCACTCCAGCGCCATCACCTGGGAGATCGGCTTGCCGATGATGCTGGTCGCGAGATTCGGATCGAGCACCTGGAGCTTCGTGAACGTTGCGAGCGCCGGCGCCGTGAAGTAGAGCAGGAAGATGAAGAGGAGCGACCAGGCAACCGACCGCCGTGCCGCCTTCACCGAAGGCGTGGTGAAGTAGCGCATCAGGATATGCGGGAGCGATGCGGTACCGATCATCATGGAGGCGGTGAGCGTGATGAAGCGCCACGCCGCGATCGGCCCTTCAGCTGCTGCCGAGTGCTTGACCGTCAGCGCGGCAACCCCGGTCGGCAGCCCCACCATCATTTCCTTCGTCGGCTTCAGCGCGCCGACCTGGTGCAGCGTCTCGAGCTCCCCGATGCGCGCTACAGCGTCCCCGTAGACGAGCTGCGGAATGATCCCGAAGCCCTGCTTGTTCGACATCCAGATGACGGGCACGAGGTAGGCGACGATGAGGACGATGTACTGCGCCACCTGCGTCCAGGTCACGGCGCGCATTCCGCCGAGCATCGAGCACAGCAGAATCCCCGCCAGGCCAAGCCAGATTCCTACGCCAAAGGGCACGCCCAGCGCGCGCGAGGCGATGGTGCCGGTTGCATTGATCTGCGCCGTCACATAGGTGAACGACGCAACCACCAGAACGAGCACCGCGCAGAACCGCGCGAGGTTGCCGCCGTAGCGCGTGCCGATGAAGTCGGGCACGGTGTAGCAGCCGAACTTGCGCAGGTAGGGCGCCATCAGGGTCGCGACCAGCACGTAGCCGCCGGTCCAGCCCACGACGAACGCGAGATACGGATGCCCGCCGAGGTAGATGCCGCCCGCCATCGCGACGAACGAGGCGCCCGACATCCAGTCCGCCGCGGTTGCCATGCCGTTGAACACGGGTGGCACCTGGCGGTCTGCGACATAGTAAGCCCCCAGCTGCATGGTGCGCGACATCCACCCGATCAGGGCGTAGATGAATAGCGTGAAGCCGACGAACGAGAGCCCGATCGTGTCGGATGACATCCCGAGCCGCTCGCCGATCGCCATCACGATGATGAAGAGAATGAAGCCCCCGGTGTACCACCCGTAGATCTTGGGCAGGTTCTCGACGAATGATCCCTGGATTCTGAATATACTCATGGCATTGTTCTCCTCGTTGCTACTCGTCCTCGGCCATGCCGCACTCGCGGTCGATTCTTTCCTGCTGCCTCGCGAATACGAAAAGCTGCACGACGAAGACGATGAGCGAGCCCTGGGCGGCCATGTAGAAGCCGAGCGGGAAGTCCATGAACGAGATCTTGTTGAGCTGCGGCGCGAACCAGTGCACGAGGTATGCGAAAATGAACCAGATCGTGAGATGCACGAACATCAGGGTCCGCGTTCGGGACCAGTGGATTTCCTGCTGTTGTGTGGCCATGGACTGTCCTCCACCTTTAGGTTTCATTCATGCAGATCGCGCTCGCGCGCAACCGTGACTGCGGTAAAACACGATGAGCCTCATCAGGCGCATTCCCGCCGCGCTCGGCACGATTGCCGCCAGCCTGCGCGAGCAGTTCGCGCGCGGCTTTCGCCGCCGCCCCGAACCGATTGTGGACCGGACCGGGTTGCGCCGCTTCCTGCACACGCGCTCGAACTACGTCGCCCAGTACTCGCTCTACGGCTACCTTCGAACGCGCACCGGGGTGCGTTTCCCGGAACTCTTCAACGACGACGCGTTCGTGCGCTCGATCAACATTGCCAAGTGGCACATCTGGCTCGCCTGCCTCGCGGATCTTGCCGTCTACAGCGGGGGCCTCGTCCTGAAAAGGGCGCATGCGCCGGCATCCGAGGTGGGTATGCTCGTGTCCGCGGCGGTCGAGGCCATTCTGTCCGAGGTGGGTGTGCCGGCTGACGCCGGCGGCGAGTTTCCTGAGCACGCGACGCGGGTACGCGCGCGCATCGCACTCTGCGACTGGAGCGCGGTCGCCGACGACGAATCGGCTTTCACGGAGAGCCCGGCCGCCCTCGTGCGCTATGCTCCAGTGACTGATGAACTGCGCCAGCTCGACGAGGGAATCGTCAAGAACTCGGTGCGCTTTCGCTGGCAGGAAATCCGGCGCGAGCTGCGGGAGACTCTCGATGCCGCACGCGTGTTGACGGAGGGTAGCTCGCAGGCGCGCGCGCCTGCCCTTGCGGATCCTGCCTGCTGAGGAGGCATAGTGCGACGCAATAACGCCGCGTCGCCACCCCGCTCGTATTCGACGTCTGTCTTGAGCAGACTGCATTTCCCCTCCAATGGCGCTCCCCCGCGCCGCACTACTGGGGTACGCCGGGAAGGCTAGCACCCCCTCCTGGGAACGTCCACTAGGGAAATCCCTAGGAGCGTGGGGCGGAGGCGATGGACTCGCTGAGTTGCATAAGCTGCTGCACCAGCTCAGCGACCGATGCGACTTCCATCTTCTCCATCAGCCGCGCCCGGTGGAACTCCACCGTTTTCATGCTGATGCCGAGTTCCCGCGCGATGATCCTGTTCACCTTGCCCCCGGCAATGCACCGGGCGACCTCGCGCTCGCGCTCCGTGAGCGAGGCGTAGAGCATCGACAGACGCTCTCCTCGGGCCCGCCAGCGTCGAATCTCTGCGTCGCGCTCAAAAGCTTTCTGGATGATCGCCAGGGCATGCTTGTAGCCAAACGGCTTCTCGATGAAATCGACCGCTCCCCCTTTCAACGCGCTTACCGCCGCCGACACGTCACCGTGGCCCGTCACGAAAACGATGGGGATCTCGATGTTGCGCCGCCGCAGGTAGTCCTGGAGCTCAAGACCGCTCATGCCGGGCAGCCGCAGATCGAGCACAATGCAACCGGGGTCGCCCAGCTGGTAGCCGTCGATGAATTCCATCGCGGTGGCGAAGGTCCGCACCGGGATGCCGTTCGATTCCATCAGCCAGCGCCACAGCGTGCGGATCGACTCGTCGTCGTCGACGACGTAGGCGGTCGCCAAGGGCCGGCGATCGTCTGCGTTGCTCATAGGCGAAAATCGAGCTCGAGCCGGTTCTGGATGAGCCGCGCGAAGCGGAAAGCTTCCTTGAGCGCGGACTGCTCGAACGGATTAAGTTGGTCGGGGTCGATCCGGTTGGCGAGATCCTCGGACGCGGCGCGCGTTCCCGCCCTTGCTTCGGGAGCGCTTGCCTGACGCCGCAGCCGAAGCCGCTGAATGTAGTAGAAGGCGTCGATCAAGGCGTCGGTTTCAGAGCCTGGCTCGCCGGCCCCTGGCAGCACTGCGCGCAACCGCGCCGCCGTGTTCGTCGTGTGCACGCCTTTTGCGAGGGCGAGCGCGCGCGCCGCATCGACAAAAATACGGGCCCCGTTCGCCTTGAGATTGATCGAATGCGGCGCGCCCGGCGCATCCTTTGCCGCGAAGCCGGCAAGGAGCCCGAGCGGCGGCTTCGCCTGCGTCGCGGACTGCGCGAGGAGATGCAGAAAGGCCGCGTGGCCGCGCACGCGACCGGCGATCCATTCACGCAGCGAGGCGGCGAGGGAGTCGTCGCCGTAGATTGGGCGGAGGTCGAAGAAGATCGCGGCGTCGAGCAATGCCTGCGGCACAGACGCTTCGAGCCATCCTGATACCTTCGCTTTCCACTCCTCGAGCGTGAGGCACAACGCCGGGTTCGAGGCCATGATGTTGCCCTCGCACAGCGGAAAGCCGCACGCGTCGAGCGCCACGTTCACTTCGCGCGCGAAGGAAACGAGCCGTTCGCGCGCCTTGCCGGAGCCGCCGCTCCCATGCGCGCTGAAGACGATGCCGTTGTCCTGATCGGTGCTGAAGGTCTGCTCGAGGCGGCCTTCGCTTCCGAACGCCAACCACGACCAGCGGATGCGGTCGAGGTCGTGACGCTTGCGCGTGACCTCGATAACGCGCTGCGTCAGCCGGTCGTTGAGCACGCTGATGAACAGCGTCAGCGGCTCGGGCGCCGTTCCCTGCTCGACCAGCAACGCGGCGAGGCGCCGGATATCGCGCGCCAGCCCGGCAAGGGCTTCGATGCTGTCGGTCAGCCGGATCTCCATCGTCAGCTCGCCCAGCCCGAGCCGCTGCAGGGCAAAGAGATCACGCTCGGATACGACGCCCGCCAGGCGGCCGTTCTCGAGCACCAGCACATGACGTATGCCGTGCTCGCTCATCAGCAGGGCGGCTTCATAGGCGAAAGCGTGCGGCGAAAGCGCGACGGGATCCCGGCTCATCAGCTCGGCAACCGGACGGTCGGCGCCGCCGCCCGCCACCACGGAAACCAGATCCTGCGTCGTGACGATCCCTGTAGGCCGCGAGCGGGAATCGACGATCACCACCGAGCCGACGTCGTTATCACGCATGATGCAGGCGGCGTCCGCGACGCTGCGCTCGCCTTCGCACACCACGGGCGGGCGCTTGACGAGGGCCCCCAAGGGCTGCGCAAACACCTGCCGCTCGCCCGCCGTGCGTTGCCTCAGGTCATCGCGTTCTGCTGCCATCCCGGGGCTTCTCCACGTCAGTAACGCAGCCGGGCGTAATAGGTCTCGCGCGATGCATCGAGCGCCTCGCCCAGCGTCACGATACCCCGATCCCGCAGGGGCGCGAGCAGGCGCTGGAAAACGTCCCCGGTGAGCAAGGCGTCGCCAAGCGCCGTGTGGCGGCCCACGACGGCGAGGCCGAGGCGCGCGGCGATCGATTCGAGCCGGTGATCTTCGAGATCGGGATGCACGGCCGCCGAAAGGAGCAATGTGTCGAGGACCGGTTGATCGAAGCGCACGCCCGCGGATTTTTCCTTGAGCTCCAGAAAACGCATGTCGAACGCCGCGTTGTGCGCCACCAGAACCGTGTCCTCGCAGAACCTGTGAAACGCCGGCAGCACCTCCTCGATCCTCGGCTGTCCGGAGAGCGCGGCGGGGTCGATGCCGTGAATCTGTGCAGAGTCCGGGTCGAGCGGACGCTGGGGGTCCACCATCTGTTCGAACGTCTCGTTCTTCAGCAGGCGCCCGTTGACGATCCGAACCGCCCCGATGCTGATGATCTCGTCGCCCGCGGAGGGGGCGAGGCCTGTCGTCTCCGTATCGAACACGGTATAGGCGAGCTCGACGAGCTTGCGGCCTTTCAAGTCCTGGGCGGCGCCATCGTGCGCAAACAAATCGAAATCGTAATACTCCGGCCGGCTCTCGATCTGGACCGAGGGCCGTGCGCCCGTGCTCCCGGGCTCGCCCATTGGGAGCAGGAACCGGAAGCACGACATGCGCTCGCCGGCAGGCCCTTCCCGATGCAGCCAGGCTTCCGCACCGTGGCGCTCGAGCACGTCGCGCAGGCTGAGCGGCGATTCGCGAGTCCCGATCGCCATCGGTTCGACCTCCCAGAGGGACAGCGCGTCATGGCCGACGACCGCGTCCCGCCATGCCATGTCGATCTCGGCGAACCGGTCGAGCGCCCGCACCGAGAGGCGGATGCGGCGAACCTGATAGTCGGCCTTGAGCCGATGGGCCAGGAATGCGAGGGCGTGCACGAGGGCAAAGCTGTCGACGGGCAGCCAGATGGTGTCGTCCGCGGCACCGAGTTCAACCTCGACCCCTGCCGTTTCCCGCAGACGCCCCTCGGCTACGCGCAGCAGGTCGACGGCGCGCATATCTTCCAGCACGAGGCTTGCCTTGAGCGCTTCCCCGTAGGAGCGCATCGTTTCCTGGATCGCTTGCGACAGCGCGGTCGATTCCGCCGCAATGATGTCGATGAACTGCCCGCGGCGATCCGCCTCCATGTTCGGGAAGAGGGCGAGGTTCTCTGCCGCCGCCCGGATATTCGCGACCGGCGCGCGCGCCCCCCTCGCGATCGACTGCAGCAGGGACAAGTGTTGCGATTCGCGTTCCAGCAGGCCGGTGACATCGCTCAGCGTAAACACGATCCCGGCGAGCCCGCCGCCCGCCCCGTGGTAGGGCGCAGCCTCGAATTTGACGAGCCTTCCGGATCCGGCGGGCGCGACGAAACGCGTCCTGGGCGCGGCTTCGCTGCGCCTGCCGGACTGCTCGAGCTTTTCCATTGCGTGGACGACCTGGTCGCGGTCGATCAACGAGAAAACCGATCGCCCGAGCCCGACCCGCGTGGCCGCTGAACGGTCGTCGCCGCCCGCCAGCAGCGCCCGGGCCTTATCGTTGTAGAGCAGGATCCGCCCCGCGGCGTTGCACACCAGCACGCCTTCGGCGAGCTCCGACATCAGCGCCGCGAGGCGGTTGCGTTCCTCGTCGAGGCGCGAGAGAGCCTCGCGCACCCGCGCGTCGGACTCGCCGCGCAGGCGGTGCTTTTCCGCGGCAAGACGTTCGATTTCATGCGCGAGCGTCACGAGCTCCGGCGCCCCCTCGCTCGAAACCGGTCCTGCGTCATTGACGCCGCGCACGATGCGCGTCTGCTCGGCGAGCGCGCGGGCGGGAATGACGTACGCCGCAAAAAACCAGTTGACGATCCCGGCGCACAATGCGAGAAGCACGATTCCCCCGAACACGAGGATCGGCGCGCGCTCGGCGAGCACGCGAAGCACCGTTTGCTGGTCCGGCGTCGTGAGCGCCGCGACCAGCGCGACGCCGGTCGCCGCCGGCACCGCGATGCCACCCGCGAACAGCACCAGGACCCAGAGCGCAAACTTGCCGCGTCCCTTCACGCCGCCCCCGCCAGCAGGCGGCCGATGGTTGCCACCAGCTCGGTGTTGGAAAACGGTTTCGTCACGTAGAGATCCGCCCCGAGGGACATGCCCTTGCTTACCTCGACCTCGCGCCCCTTCGCGGAAAGCATGACGATCTTGATGCCGCGCCACTCCGGCCGCGAGCGCATGCGCTGGCACACCTCATAGCCGCTTACCTTGGGCATCATCACGTCGAGCAGCACGAGGTCGGGCCTGAAGGCTTCAAGCTGCGCCAGCGCCTCTTCGCCGGTCGCCGCGACCCGCACCTCATAGCCGTTTTTCTGCAGGAGGAACTCGAGGGCAGTGACGATATTTCGCTCGTCGTCGACGATCAGAACCTTCTTTGCCACGAAACGCTCTCCTTATCGATGGACGGCTGGCGCCGCGTGCTCCCGCTGATCAGGCCACCCGCGCACCCGCTGCCGCGCGCTGCGCCCGGGCAATCGGCAGCGTGAACGAGAAAGAAGCCCCTTCGCCGACACGGCTCTCGACCCAGAGCCTGCCGCCATGGCGCTCGACGATCTGGCGGCAGATGTGCAGGCCCAGGCCCGTTCCCTGAGGCTTGTCGGTCAGGGTGTCTCCAACCTGGCGGAACTTCTCGAAAATGACCGCCTGATCCGCGGCGCTGATCCCCGGACCGTTGTCGCGCACGTCCACGCGCACCCGGCCGGGTTCCTCGCTCACCGACACCTCGATGCGGCCGCGCCCGGCTTCACAGAACTTCACCGCGTTGGACAGCAGGTTCAGCAGCACCTGCTTCAGCCGGTCGGCATCGGCAAATACGGCGGGGATGCCCTCCCGCGCGCGCAGCGCAACCTGCACCGCCTTGTCGTGAAAGAGCTGGCTCATGGCGGTGACGACCTCGGAGACGAGCTCGCGCATGTCGATCCGGGTGTCGTGCCACTCCGCGGTTCCGGACTCGAGCTTGGCGAGGTCGAGCACCTGGTTGATGAGGCGGGTCAGACGCTCGGTTTCCTTGCAGATGATGCCCACGAACTTCTGCCGCTCCGCGAGCGCGAGCTTGGGATCGTCGCGCAGGATCTCGGAGAACGCGCGGATCGAGGTGAGCGGCGTGCGCAGCTCGTGGGTGACGGTCGAGATGAAATCGTCCTTGAGGCGGTCGAGCTCCTTCAGACGCTCGTTGGCCGCGCGCAGCTCTGCGCTGGCGGCTTCGAGCTCGCGCGACTTCTGCTCGAGCTGCCTGCTGTAGACGACAACCTGGGATGCCTCGTCCAGCACCTCGCGCACCTCGTCGAGGGTCAGCGCCTCCTCCTTCACGACCGAGGCGACCATGACGCGCGCGGACGATGCGCCGATGGCGCCGGCGAGCTGCATCTCGACGTAATGCACGAGGGCTGCGTCCGCGTCGAGCGGCTCCTGCGGCCAGCGCACGCCCCGCTGCCGGGCGTATTCGCGAAAGGCCTCGTCCGCGGAGGCGATGCCGACAAAGCGCGCCAGCACGTCGTGGAGGTCGGGCGCGGAGGCGGTGCCGCGCCAGAATCGCGCGCCGCCCGCTTCATCCGGCTGGGAGAAGACATCGACGAAGAGGCTCGCCTGACGGTGCTCATCGGCGCTTGGCGCCGCCATGAGCGAGACACCCACATAAGCGCCGATGTTCGCAAGCATGCTCCAGATCATCGCGTGGGTGGTCTGGTCGAGGCCCGCCACGCCGAAAAGTGCCAGGGGCTTGAGCAGCTCGATGCCGAACGGTCCATCTTCGAGCAGCTCCACCGGCAGCCAACCGGATCGGGCGAGCGCCGGCAGGAGGAGGGTGTAGAACCACACCGCGAATCCCGCGAGAAGGCCCGCGAGCGCTCCGCGCCGGGTGCCGCCCTTCCAGAATATGCCGCCCAGCACGCAGGGCGCGAACTGCGCGACGGCCGCGAACGAGATGAGTCCGATCGATACCAGCGCATACGCCTCGCCGGCGAGCCGGAAATACATGTAGCCCAGCAGGAGGATCAATACGATCGCCCCGCGCCGGATGCCGAGGAGCAGCCCGGAAAGATCCGGCCGCATCGTGAGCCCGAGCGCCCGGATCCGCAGCAGCGCCGGCATGATGAGGTCGTTGCACACCATCGTGGAGAGCGCGATCGTCTCGACGATCACCATGCCGGTCGCGGCGGAGAGCCCCCCGATGAACACGATGAGCGCGAGCAGCTCCTGCTTCTCGACCATCGGCAGCGTCAGCACGAAGGTGTCGGCATCGACATTCCCGGCCGGGAAATGCAGGCGCCCGCCGAACGCGATGGGCAGCACGAATACGTTGATGGCGAGCATGTAGAGCGGGAAGAGCCAGATCGCCTTGTTGAGGTGCTTCTCATCCTTGTTCTCGATGACGGTCACCTGGAACTGCCGCGGCAGGAACATGATCGCGAGCATCGACAGTATGGTGAGCCAGACCCAGCTCGAGTAGCTTCCCGCGACGCCTTCGAGGGGCGCGAGCAGGGGTTTCAGCTGATCGTCGCTCGCCGCGCGCGTGAAGATGTCGCCGAAACCGTTGTAGAGAACGAAGCTGACCCAAACGCCCACTGCGAGAAAGGCGAACAGCTTCACCAGCGACTCGAAGGCGATCGCGGCGACCATCCCTTCGTGGTGCTCGGCGGCGTCGAGGTGCCGGGTGCCGAAGACGATCGTGAACGCCGCCAGAATGAGCGCGACCCAGAGCGCCGTGTCCTTGAGCAGCGGCAGGGCGCCGAGCTTGGCCGGCATGATGATCTCCGGGTATTGCAGGACGATCGTGAAACTGTTCGATACTGCCTTCAGCTGCAGCGAGATGTAGGGCAAGATGCCGATCACCGCGATCACCGTCACCACGCCGCCGAGGAGAGCGCTCTTGCCGTAGCGGGAGGCGATGAAGTCGGCAAGCGAGGTGATGCGGTTCTGCTTGCTGATGCGCAGGATCTTGCGCATCACGATCCACCACAGGGCGATCATCAGCGTGGGGCCGATGTAGATCGGCAGGAACCCGACGCCGTTGACCGCTGCGCGCCCCACGCTGCCGTAGAAGGTCCATGCCGTGGCGTAGACCGCAAGCGAAAGGCTGTAGATATAGGGGCTCGCGATGACGGATCGGCCGGCATCGGCGCGTCTGTCCGCGTAGTACGCGATCGCGAACAGCAGCCCCAGGTAGGCGAACGAGATGAGGACGACTACGGGGCCTTGCAGCACGGGGTTCCTCTATCGTCCTCTCCCGCTCAGTCGCGGCGCTCGACCACCAGCGCCATGAGCGCGATCAGCGCACCCCAGGCGATAAAGAAGTAGGCATAGAGCACGGGAACGCCGAAGAGCGTGCCGTGGACGTTGAATATGGCGAGTACGGGATAGTTGAACAACAGCAGCCCAAGCAGGCACAGCGCCGCCAGGCGCGGGCCCTTGATGCTCGGTCGAGTCATGCTGCCTCCCGGTGCGGTGACGGGTGTGCCGCGACCGGCGCCCGGCCGGCGGCTCCCGTTCATTCCCGCGCCTAATTTACGCCTTTTCGCTCAGCTGCTTGAGAATGGCGGGGTTTTCCAGGGTGGTGACGTCCTGGGTGATTTCTTCGCCCTTGGCGATCGAGCGCAGCAGGCGGCGCATGATCTTGCCCGATCGGGTCTTGGGCAGGTTGTCTCCGAAACGGATGTCTCTCGGTTTCGCGATGGATCCGATTTCCTTGCCGACCCAATCCTGCAATTCCTTGACCACGGAGTGCGCCTCCTCGCCGCTGGGGCGTGCCTGCTTCAGCACCACGAAGGCAACCACCGCCTCTCCGGTAAGATCGTCGGGACGCCCGACGACCGCCGCCTCGGCGACCTTGGAATTGGCGACGAGCGCGGACTCGATTTCCATGGTCCCGAGCCGGTGACCCGAAACATTCAGCACGTCATCGATGCGCCCCATGATCCGGATATAGCCATCCTCGTCGAAGGAGGCGCCGTCGCCGGCGAGGTAGAGCTTGCCCTGGAACTCGTCCGGGTAGTAGGTCTTCTTGTAGCGCTCCGGATCACCCCAGATCGTGCGCAGCATGGCCGGCCAGGGACGCCGGATCACCAGGATTCCGCCTTTGCCCTTGCCCACAGAGTGGCCCATCTCATCCACGATGTCGGCAAAGATTCCCGGCAGCGGGAAAGTTGCGGATCCCGGCTTGGTCGGTGTGGCCCCCGGCAGGGGCGAGATGAGGTGGCCCCCGGTTTCGGTCTGCCACCAGGTATCCACGATCGGGCAGCGCCCGTTTCCAACGGTCTCGTGATACCACATCCACGCTTCGGGATTGATCGGCTCGCCGACCGTTCCCAGAATGCGCAGCGAAGAGAGGTCGTATTTCCGGGGCAGGTCGGCTCCGGCCTTGATGAGCGAGCGGATTGCGGTGGGAGCGGTATAGAACACCGTCACCTTGTGGTCCTGGATCATCTTCCAGAAGCGTCCGGCGTCGGGGTAGGTCGGAACGCCTTCGAACACGATCTCGGTTGCACCGCAGGCGAGCGGGGCATAGGTGGTATAGGAGTGCCCCGTGACCCAGCCCACGTCCGCGGTGCACCAGAAAACGTCCGATGGCTTGTAGTCGAACACCCACTTCATCGTCAGGATGATCCACAGCAGGTAGCCGCCGGTGGAATGCTGTATGCCCTTGGGCTTGCCGGTGGAGCCCGACGTGTAGAGGATGAAGAGCGGATGCTCCGCGCCGACCCACGTCGGCTCGCAGCTGTCGGATTGGCCCTTCAGGAGCTCGTGCAACCAGATGTCACGCTTCGGTTCCCACGCAACCTGGCTGCCGCTGCGCTTGTAGACTACGACCGACCTCACCGAATCGCATCCGCCGAGACCCAGTGCCTCGTCGACAGCGGGCTTGAGCGGGATCTCGCGCCCGCCCCGGAACTGGCCGTCGGCTGTCAGCACCGCGACAGCGCCGGCGTCGATGATGCGTTCCTGCAGGCTCTTGGCCGAGAAGCCCCCGAACACCACGGAGTGGATGGCGCCGATCCGCGCACAGGCCTGCATGGCGGCGACGACCTCGACCGACATCGGCATGTAGATCACCACCCGGTCGCCTTTCTTGATGCCCAGGGACTTGAGACCGTTCGCCATCATGCACACGCGGCGGTAGAGCTCCTTGTAGGTGACCTTGGTGACCTTGCCGTCGTCCGCCTCGAAGATGAGGGCGATCTTGTCCGGCTGCGTCTTCAGGGGCCGATCGAGGCAGTTGTACGACGCGTTGAGCTCCCCGTCCTCGAACCATTTGAAGAACGGCGCGTTGCCTTCGTCGAGCACCTTGGTGAACGGCTTTTGCCACAGCACGTGCTCCCTGGCGAGCTTGCCCCAGAATCCCTGCAGATCCTTCTCGGCCTCGGCGCAGAGCTTGCGGTAGGCTTCCATGCCCGACACGTTGGCTTGCTTGACGAATGCGTCGCTCGGCGGGAAGACGCGGTTTTCCTGGAGAACGGATTCGATCGTCTTCGTTGCCATGCACCCCTCCGCTTACGTTTGCCGCGTCGTCATTGGGATTGAACACGGCGGGCGAGCCGCCACATCGCGCCATGTCCTGGGATTGTTGCCGCGGAGTAAATGGAAGCATTAAACCAGGCACTTGTAAAGCCGCCACGGGTCGCGGCAAAATGGCGCACCAGTGGGCGCAGGTGCATAATGTTCTTCAATGCTTTTCATGGCGGGCCTCCCCGCATTGCAGGGTAGTGAACCTGGTCAGATCCGGAAGGAAGCAGCCACAGCTATTCTCTGCAAGTGCCGGGGGTAAGGCTCGCCACCGTCATTCAATGTCGCCACGTTCCTGATAAGTTGCGGCGGCAGGCAAGGAGCGAACAAGAATGAACAACACGTGGATCGTGGCGGGAGGATTGCTGGCAGGACTCGCGAGCAACTCCGCTGTCGCCGTCGATGGCTTCTCGATCCAGGGCGGTATCGGCGACGGTTCGAGCGAAGGTTCCGGCACGGAGATGATCAGAGCCGCAGCGCAATGGGACTGGAACCGGCGGTGGCTTCAAGGAAAAGAGTGGCACGTTGGCGGATTCTGGGATGTGGGCGCCGGATATTGGCAGCGCGATGCGATGCCCGGGCAAAACAGCGACTTGTACGAGTTCGGTGTGACCCCTGTATTCCGCCTGCAGAAAAACCAGCTTGAAGGTCCATACGTCGAGGCCGGCGTGGGCGCTCATCTGCTGTCCCAGACATCGCTGGGCGACAAGCGTTTCAGCACCTCATTTCAATTCGGGAGTCATTTGGGAATAGGTTACCGCTTTGGGGCGCGTCAGGCGTTCGACTTGTGCTACAGCTATCAGCATCTCTCCAACGCCGATATCAAGAAACCCAATGACGGGATCGATTTCCACCAGATTCGCCTGCAATACCATTTCTGAGTCAGCGGTGAGCGGTGAGAGGCGACCGCCATCGCAGGGTGGTTGGCGGTAAAATACCGTTCACCGTTCACCGTTTACCGATTTCCCGTGACCCAGGTTCTCGCCCGCAGGTGGCGTCCCAAGACATTCAGTGAGCTTGTCGGTCAGGAGCACGTCGTACGCGCCCTCAGCAACGCGCTGAAGCAGCAGCGGCTGCACCATGCCTACCTCCTGACCGGTACGCGCGGCGTGGGGAAGACGACGCTCGCGCGCATCGTCGCCAAGGCCCTCAATTGCGAGTCGGGCGTTACCGCCACGCCGTGCGGAAAATGCAGCGCATGCCTCGAGATCGACGCGGGGCGCTTCGTTGACCTGATCGAGCTCGATGCGGCGTCCAATACGCAGGTCGACAATATGCGCGAGCTCCTCGAGAACGCGCTCTATGCCCCCACGGTCGGGCGCTACAAGGTCTATATCATCGACGAGGTCCACATGCTTTCGCGCTCGGCCTTCAACGCGATGCTGAAGACGCTCGAGGAGCCGCCCGAGCACGTGCAGTTCATTCTCGCCACGACCGATCCGCAGAAGATTCCCATCACCGTGCTTTCGCGCTGTCTCCAGTTCAACCTGAAGCTCGTGCCGCGCGAGCAGATCAGCGAGCGGCTGCAGCACATCCTCGATGCAGAGCGCGTCCGCTACGATCCGGAGGCGCTCACGCTGCTTTCGCGCTCGGCGCAGGGCAGCGTGCGCGATGCGCTGAGTCTGCTCGACCAGGCGATCGCGCACGGGGCCGGCGCCGTCGAGGAGGGCTCGGTACGGGCCATGCTGGGAACCGTCGGCCAGGAACACCTTTACGCGATACTGCGCGCGCTTGTCGCAGGCGACGGAGCGGCGTTGATTGCAGAAGCGGATCGCATGGCGGGGCTCAGCCTCTCGTTTGAAGCGGCGCTTCAGGACCTGGGCTCAATGCTCCACAGGCTCGCGCTGCTGCAGCAGGTTCCCGAAGGGGTGCCCGCCGGAGATCCGGAGCGTGCAGCGCTCGAGGCGTTCGCCCGGGAGTTCGCGCCCGAGGACCTGCAGCTCTATTACCAGATCGCGCTTCAGGGACGCGCAGATCTCGGCCTGGCTCCGGACGAATACGCAGGGTTCACGATGACGCTTTTGCGCATGCGCGCGTTTGCTCCGGTGCTCGAGGACGGCGGCGAGAAACGCTCCGGTTCCGCTCAGCCTGCCCATCCGGTGCCGCCGGCGCGTCAGGACAACTCAAAAAAAAACGCAACTGAGCCTGCGTGGCAGCTGCTCATCGAGCAGCTCGGGCTCGGCGGCGCGGCCAGAATGCTGGCGCAGCATTGCGAGCTGAAAAAGCGCGCGGCCGGACGAATCGATTTGATGCTGGCGCAGACTCATCAGCACCTGCTGGAAAGGCCTTACCAGGAGCGGCTGAAGGCGGCGCTCGAGCACCACTACGGCGCGCCCTTGCGTCTCGTCATCACGCTTTCCTCGGAGGTCGACGGCTCGCCTGCGGCGGTCGCGGACCGCGCGGAGCAGAAACGGCAGGCGGAAGCGTGCGCCGCAATCGAGCAGGATCCGTTTGTGCGGGAATTGATGGAAAACTTTGACGGCCAGGTGATCGAGTCCTCGATCAAGCCGGCGCCGTGACGGAGCGGGAGACATGAAAGGTGGAATCGGCAATCTGATGAAGCAGGCGCAGCTCATGCAGGAGAACATGAAGCGCATGCAGGAGCAGCTCGCGCAGATGGAAGTCGAAGGGCAGGCCGGATCGGGAATGGTGAAGGTGTTGATGACCTGTAAACATGAGGTCCGGCGGGTCACCATCGATCCGCGCCTGCTTGCGGACGAGCGCGACATGCTGGAGGACCTCGTCGCCGCGGCTTTCAACGATGCCGCGCGGCGCGTCGAGGCCACTGTCCAGGAGAAAATGGCCGGCGTCACCGCGGGAATGCCCCTGCCGCCGGGCCTAAAACTCCCGTTTTAAGGATGAAGACGCCTTCATCGCTCGAGGAGCTGATCGCCGCGTTGCGCTGCCTGCCGGGCGTGGGGCCCAGGTCGGCGCAGCGCATGACCTACCATCTCCTGCAACGGGACCGCACGGGCGCTGCGCGCCTCGCCACCGCTCTCAGCAACGTGCTGGAGCGCATCCGTCATTGCGAGAAGTGCAACAGCTACGCCGAGGATGCGGTCTGCGAGTTGTGCGGATCGGGAAGGCGCGACGCGACGCAGCTCTGCGTGGTCGAAAGTCCCGGGGAGGTCCTCATCATGGAGCAGGCGCAATGCTACCGTGGACTGTATTTCGTGCTGATGGGCGCCCTCTCGCCGCTCGACGGCATCGGGCCGAAGGAAATTCATCTCGAGAGGCTCTTGAAGCGCGCCACGGACGGCACGGTGCGGGAGGTGATCCTGGCGACCAACTTCACGGTCGAGGGCGATGCGACCGCGCACTATGTGGGGGAGCTGCTGCGCGAGCGCGGGCTCAAGGTCACCCGCATTGCGCGGGGACTCCCCGTGGGCGGCGAGCTCGAGCATGTCGACAGCGGCACACTCGCCCAGGCGGTGGCGGAACGGCGCGATGTCTGAGTGGAAGCGCCGGCCTACCCGCTCGCCCGCCGCGGCTGCGCGGATTGCCGGAAGCGATACGCAGAAGCTGCAGAAGGTGCTGGCGGATGCCGGGCTCGGGTCGCGCCGCGAGATGGAAGAGCTGATGAGGGCAGGAGAAGTTACCGTCAATGGCGTTGCAGCCGGCGTCGGAGCTCGCGTCGGGCCGCGCGATTCGATCAGGGTCAAGGGCAGAGCGCTGCGCCGCCCGCTCGAGCCGCGTTTCCCGCGCGTGCTGCTTTATTACAAGCCGGAGGGTGAGATCGTCAGCCGGGACGATCCCGCGCGCAGGCCCAGCATATTCGAGCGCCTGCCCCCGGTGCGCGGCGCGAAGTGGCTCTCTGTCGGGCGTCTGGATTTCAACACGTCGGGCCTGCTCATCCTGACCACCTCGGGCGAGCTCGCCAATCGCATGATGCATCCGCGCTATGGTCTGCAGCGCGAGTACGCAGTACGGGTCCGGGGACGCCTGGACGCGCGCGAACTGGAGCGCGTCGCTTCGGACGTACGGCTTGAGGACGGCGTGGCACGTTGCGACTGGATACGGGATGCGGGCGGGGAGGGCGCGAATCACTGGTATCGCCTCGCCATAAGCGAGGGGCGCAACCGCGTGGTGCGCCGCATGTTCGCGGCGCTCGGTCATGCCGTGAGCCGTTTGATCCGGGTTCGTTTCGGGCCGTTGGAGCTGCCGCGTGAGCTGCGCCGCGGTCAGTACCTCGAGCTCTCACCGCGCCGCACCCGGGAACTTCTCGCCTCGCTCGGCCTGCGACTTGATTGAGGGGCGAGCGCCTGGCCCTCCAGCGCGAACACGGCGCTGCCGGGAGCGGCCTCCGGCCAGACGAACGGAATTGCCGGGAACGCCCGCTCCACGCGCTTGCGGCCGCGTCCGACTTCCACGACCAACAGCCCGCGCGGTTTCAGATGCGCGCCCGCCTGCGCGATAACACGCCGCACGAGACCGAGGCCATCGGGCCCGCCCGCCAGCGCAAGCCGCGGCTCATGGCGGTACTCGGGAGGCAGACGCCGCATGCTCGACGCCGTGACGTACGGCGGGTTGCAGACGATGAGATCGTAGCGTCTGCGTCGCAGCATTGCGAAGAGGTCCGACTCGATCAGCCGAATCCGGCGTCCGAGCCGGTGGCCGCTCACGTTAAGCCGCGCTACCGCGAGTGCGTCTCGGGAGATATCGGCCGCATCGACGCGGGCGCGCGCAAAGGCGTGCGCTGCAAGGATGGCAAGGCTGCCGCCGCCCGTGCACAGGTCGAGCACCGAGCGAACCTGGTGCGGGTCTCCTAGCCAGGGCACGAGGCCCTCCCGCAGCAGCGCCGCGATGTGGGAGCGCGGAACGATGACGCGTTGATCGACGTAAAAGCGCAGGTCACCCAGCCACGCTTCGCGCGTCAGGTAGGCGGCCGGTATTCTTTCCCTTATGCGCCGATCGAAGAGTCCAAGTATTCGCTTCGCGGCGGCAGGGGATACTATGTCCGACCGCGCGGGGTGCACGGCCTCGGGCATCTCCCGCAGCACATGCGAGACGAGCCACGCAGTCTCGTCGGCAGGATTGGACGTGCCGTGCCCGAAGGTGAGACGCGCACGCCGGAATCGGCGGGCGCCGTGGCGCATCAGTGCACCGACTGTCCAGGCACGCGCCCCCGGCATTCGCTAGTGCCGTTCCAACTATTTGTGCCTATCCCACCGTCGCGCCGAGGGCTGATGATCGCCGGGAGCCGAGCCGGGGGAGCTTGGAGAAACAAGTTGGAACGGCACTAGCCGAGGGCATCGAGGTTGAGCTTGATGCTGGAGAGATCCTCGGCAGGTTGCGTGACGCGGGATATCGGCGACTGGGTCCCCGTCCCGTCTCCAGGCGCCCTGGCAGCGTTATTGATGATCCAGTGCAGGTTGGTCGGAGAGTCGGCGTTCGCCATCGCCTCTTCCAGGCTGATCCGGCTGGCAGAGTAGAGCTGGAACAGGGCCTGCTCGAAAGTCTGCGAGCCGGGCGCAAGGCTCTGCTCCATTGCATCCTTGATGCGGCTGATCTCGCCGTCCTTGATCAACTCGGCGATGTGTTTCGTGTTGAGCAGCACTTCGACCGCGGGCACCCGCTTGCCGTCGACGGTCCGCACCAGGCGCTGCGAGATCACGGCGCGCAACGAGATCGAGAGATCGGACAGCAGGGCCGACCGGGTCTCGAGCGGAAAGAAGTTGATGACGCGGTTCAGCGCGTTGTGGCTGTTGTTGGCGTGCAGGGTCGACATGCAGAGGTGTCCGGTCTGCGCGAAGAGAAGCGCGGTCTGCAGCGTCTGGCGGTCGCGGATCTCGCCCATCATCAGCAGGTCCGGCGCCTCGCGCATGGCGTTGATAAGAGCCCTCTCGTAGCTGCTCGTGTCAACCCGCACCTCGCGCTGGTTCACGATCGACTTCTTGTGCTTGAACATGAACTCGATCGGGTCCTCGATCGTGAGGATGTGGCCGGTCTTCAAGCCGTTGCGGTAATCGATCATGGAGGCCATCGTTGTCGACTTGCCCGAGCCCGTGGCGCCCACGACCAGGATCAGGCCGAGCTTCTCCATGATGGCTTCCTTGAGAATCGCCGGCAGGTTGAGCGTGTCGAATGCAGGAACCTCCGGCTTGACGAAGCGGATGACCATCGCCACGGTGTTGCGCTGGCGGAATACGTTGACCCGGAAATTGCCGAGATCGCCTGCCGCCAGGGCGAAATTCATCTCCTGCGTCGCTTCGAATTCCTTGATCTGCTGCTCGTTCATGAGCTCGTAGCAGATCTTCTTCACCTGCTCCGGGTCGAGGAGCTGGTTGTTGATGGGCATGACCACGCCGTTGATCTTGATCTGTATCGGTGCGCCCGAAGTAAAGAAGAGGTCCGACGCCTGCTTGTCGGACATGAGCTTGAAGAGCGGGGTCACGAACATGACCGTCCTCCATGGCTACCAGCAATGCTGAGCCCCATCCGGCCTGGGGAACCGGCAAAGTCCCCTTGACCGTCAAAACCCCAGAGGGCCCGCGGATGGCGTTATTCTGCCAACTTCAAGCTATATAAGCTAGCCAAATTAGTCACTTCGGAGCAGTTCGTTAATGCTGGTTTTTGCTCTTGTTTTGGCGTCAACTTGCTTGACAATGACGGCGCAATAAAGGCTGCAGCGACCGTCGGGCGAAGGCAGGCTGCCGGGCACGACCACGGCACCGGCCGGGACGCGCCCGTACCGGATCTCGCCCGACTGGCGATCATAGATGCGGGTGCTGGCGCCGATGAAGACCCCCATCGAGATGACCGCTCCCTCCTCAACGACGACGCCCTCCACGATCTCGGATCGCGCGCCGATGAAGCAGTTGTCCTCGATAATCGTGGGATTGGCCTGCAGCGGCTCCAGCACGCCGCCGATCCCGACTCCGCCGGAGAGATGGACGTTCCTGCCGATTTGCGCGCACGAGCCCACCGTCGCCCAGGTATCGACCATCGTGCCCTCGTCCACGTAGGCACCGATGTTGACGAAGCTCGGCATCAGCACGACGTTTTTCGCAATATACGCGCCCCTGCGGACGCCTGCGGGCGGCACGACCCGGAAACCGCCTTCGCGAAACGCGTCGGCCGTGTAGCCGGCAAACTTCGCGGGCACCTTGTCATAGTAGCGGGTGTAGCCGTCCTGCATCACGACATTGTCCTGGAGCCGGAACGAAAGCAGCACGGCCTTTTTTGCCCACTGGTGCACGACCCATTGGCCCTGGACCTTCTCCGCGACGCGCAGGGTGCCCCGATCGAGCAGCTCGATGGTGTCGGACACCGCGTGTCTCAGCCCGGCGTCTGCATTGGCGCCCCCGATTTCCGCACGGCGTTCCCAGGCCTGCTCGATGACGGATCGCAGTCTTTCCATGACGATGATTCTATCTCCGGTGTCCCGACGTTTCGACAAAAGCACGTATCCGCCGTGCCGCGTCGGCGCATTCGTCGACCGATGCCACAAGGGCGATCCGGACGCGGTTGGCCCCGGGATTGATCCCTTGCGCGGCGCGCGCCAGGAAGCTGCCGGGCAGCACCGATACGGCCTGATCCTCGTAGAGGCGGCGCGCAAATTCAGGATCCGGCAGCGGCGTCGACGGCCAAAGGTAGAAACCGGCGTCGGGCATCTCGACCTCCATGACCGGACGCAGGATTTCCAGGGCCGCGGCGAACTTCTCGCGGTAGAGTCGCCGGTTCTCGGCCACGTGTGTTTCATCCTTCCATGCCGCGGCGCTGGCGGCCTGGACGGCCGGATTCATTGCGCAGCCGTGATAGGTCCGGTAGAGCAGGAACCGATTGAGGATGGCGCCATCGCCCGCGACGAAACCGGAGCGCATGCCGGGTACATTGGAGCGCTTGGACAGGCTCGAGAACATGACAAGGCGCGGCCAGCCCTTGCGTCCCAGCCGGGCGGCGGCCTGCAGCGCTCCGAGCGGTGGGCGCCCCTCCTCGAAATAGATCTCCGAGTAGCATTCGTCCGAGGCGATGACGAATCCATATCGGTCGGACAGCGCAAAGAGCTGCGACCATTCCTCGAGCGTCATGACGTGCCCGGTCGGATTGCCAGGCGAGCAGACGTAGAGAAGCTGGACGCGCTGCCACACCGATTCCGGCAGCTCGCCAGGATCGAAGGTGTAACCCCGTTGCGGCACAGTATTGAGGTAGCGGGGCGTCGCCCCCGCCAGGAGGGCCGCACCCTCGTAGATCTGGTAGAAGGGATTGGGACAGACGACGATCGGATCCGGCCTCGCGCGATCGACGATCGCCTGCGCAAAGGCGAAGAGCGCTTCACGGCTGCCGGTCACCGGTATCACTTGCGTGAGCGGATCGACCGCGTCGAGCCCGTAGCGCATCCGCAGCCAGTCGGCGATGGCGGTGCGCAGGGGCTCTCCGCCTGCCGTCGGCGGATAGCCGGCGAGCCCGTCCAGATGGTCCACCAGCGTGCGCTTGATGAATTCAGGCGTGGGATGCTTCGGCTCGCCGATGTAGAGGGCGATCGGCGTCCTGCCCGCTCGCGGCACAGCACCCTCGAGCAACGCGGTGAGCTTCTGGAAGGGATAGGTCTGAAGGCGCTCTAGGTCGGGGTTCACGCTGCCTCGGATAACACCGCGAGGGCATCCCGCGGAGGAGAAAAAGTCCGGATTATACGGGCTGCGGCGGCGCGCGCCTCAGCGCGCCGGCCGATCCGGGACCGGTGGAATGAGGTCGAGGTCGACCGCAGGCTGCGGCTTCCAGCGCGGCTTGATGTGCTCCACCGTCACCGTCGTGTAGATGCCGCCGCGGACGTTGAACCGCGCGCTGAGCCGCATGAATCGCGGACGGGCGGCCCGGACGAGATCCTCGAGCATCCGGTTCGTGACGGACTCGTGGAACGCGCCTTCGTTGCGGAAGGACCAGACGTAGAGCTTGAGACTCTTCAGCTCGATACACAGCCGGTCCGGAACGTAGTCGAGATGGAGGGTCGCGAAATCCGGCTGTCCCGTGCGCGGACACAGGCAGGTAAACTCCGGTATTTCCATGTGAATCCGATAGTCGCGCGCCGGATTCGGGTTGGCAAATGTGTCGAGCCGCTTCGAAGGCCTGCTTGGCATTATCGTAGGCGCCTAAATCCGCTACAATCCCGCGTTAATGTTGACCGTCGGATTATAACTTCGCCCATACACGAGTGCGCCTCAAGCAGATCAATCTCGCCGGTTTCAAGTCTTTCGTAGATCCCACTCATATCCCTGTCCCCGGACAACTGGTAGGCATCGTCGGCCCCAACGGCTGCGGAAAATCGAACGTCATCGACGCCGTGCGCTGGGTGCTCGGCGAGACTTCGGCGCGCCACCTGCGCGGCGAAACCATGCAGGATGTGCTGTTCAATGGCTCGGGCCAGCGTCAGCCCGTCAACCGCGCGAGCGTCGAGCTCGTTTTTGACAACAGCCTGGGCAAGGCCGGCGGGCAATGGGCAAGCTACGCGGAGATCTCGGTGCGCCGCGTGCTCAATCGCGACGCGGACTCGTCTTACTACATCAACAACATTCACGTGCGCCGGCGCGATGTCGCCGACATCTTCCTCGGCACGGGGCTCGGCAGCCGTGCCTATGCCATCATCGAGCAGGGAATGATCTCGCGCGTGATCGAGGCCAAGCCCGAAGAGCTGCGAGTATTCCTGGAGGAAGCGGCGGGCGTTTCCAAGTATCGCGAGCGACGCCGGGAGACGGAGCTGCGGCTGCGCGATACCCGTGACAATCTCCAGCGCGTGGAGGACATCCGCCAGGAGCTGGAGAAGCAGCTGGAGCACCTTCAGGGCCAGGCCGAGGTGGCAACGCGCTACCACGAGCTGCAGGATGCTCTGCGGACGACGCAGAACCTGCTGTGGCTGCTGCGGCGCCAGGAGGCAGCGGCCCAGCGGGCCCGGCATGGCCGGGAAATCGACCGCCTCGGGCTTGAGCTCGAGTCGGAGATCGCGCGGCTGCGCGAGACGGAGAGCCGCCTGGAGACGATGCGCGCCCAGCACTATCGGGCAAGTGACGACGTGCAGGCCGCGCAAGGGGCATTCTACGAGTCGAACGCCGATACGGCGCGCCTGGAACAGGAGATCGCGCACCAGCGGGAGAACCGCAGCCGGGCCGAGCGCGACATCGCGGAGCTTCAAGGGCAGCAGGAACGGCATCGCAGCCAGCTTTCGCTGGCGCAGGCCGATCTCGCGCAATGGCGCGAGTCGTTCGCCCAGGCGGAGCAGCGGCTCGCGGAAACCGAGCAGCTGGCGCAGACCGAGGCCGAGAAGCTGCCAGTGGCCGAGGAGACGTTCCGTGCCACGCGCCAGCGCTACGACGAGCTGCAGCGCTCGCTCGCCCTGGCGGCGCAAAGGCTCGAGGTCGAACGCACGAAGCGCGCCCACGCCCTGCAGCTGCAGGAGCAGCTCGCCCAGCGCGCGCAGCGCTTGAGCGAGGAGCGCGCGGCCCTGGAGCCGGTTGATGTCGAGGGGCTTGTTCGCCTGCAGAAAGAAGTTTCCGACATCGAGCGGGAGCTTCGGGACGCCCGCGCGAGCCTGTCGACGCATGAGGCGGAGTTGCCTCGCGCCGACCAGGCGGCGCGCGAGGCCGACACGGCGCTCGACCAGGAAAACCAGAAGCTCGGCGGCCTCGAGGCTCGGTTGCAGGCGCTTCTCCAGTTGCAGGAGCGGCTTTCGCGCGGCACCGATACCGAGAGCTGGCTCGGCTCGCGCGGCCTGGACCGGGCGCCGCGGCTGTGGCAGGGCATCCGGATCGAACCCGGCTGGGAGGACGCGCTCGAAGCGGTGCTGCGCGAGCGGCTCAATGCGATCGCGGTGGAGCAGCTTGCCGAAACGAAAGACTGGTTTGCGGAACCGCCCCCGGGGAGGGTTGCGGTCTACGCGCTGGGCGCGGCGGGGCCCCACCCGGGCGAGGCATGGAGGGAGTATGAGCCCCTGCGGCGCTACGTGACCTGCAGCGATTTGCGGACGGAGGCCGTGGTCAGCGAATGGCTGCATCAGGTATTCGTCGTGCCCGGGGCAGGCGAGGGCCTTTCGGCGCGCGAAGCGCTGCCGGCCGGAGCCATGCTCGTGACGCGCGAGGGACACACGTTTACAAGGCAGAGCGTGAGCTTCCATGCGCCGGATACCGAGCTCCACGGCGTGCTTTCCCGGCAACGCGAGATCGAGCACCTTGACGCCAGCCTGGATGCGGTTCGCAGAGGTGTCGCGGCAGCGCGCGAGCGCGCGGAACTCGCGGACCAGGACACGAAGAAGCGTCGGCGCGAGCTCGATGAGCTGCGGCAGAAGATTGCCGACGCGCAGCACCGCCACCACGCCCTGCAGCTCGAAGCGCTTCGCCTCGCGCAAGCCAATGAGCGCACCACCGAGCGGGCACGCCAGATCGCCGACGAGCTCTCCGGCGTTGAGGCGCAAAGCCGCGACGCCGCCGAGACCCGCGACGCCGCGCAGGCCCAAAGTGAGACATTGCGGGCCGAGGCGGACGGCCTGGGTGAGCAGCTTGCGCTCGCCAATGAGCTTTACCGCCGCGCCGAAGCCGTATTGGGCCGGCAACGCGACGCGCACCAGCAGGCACGGGACGCGGTCCAGCAGGCCTCCTTTGTAAAGAGTACTTGTGACAGTAAGATCAATGAGATAAATAATTCCATTAAAGCTATCTCTCAGGAAACGGACCGGCTCTCGCAGGCACTGCAAGCCAGATATCAGGAACTCAACAGTTTCCAGGAAGAGACGCTGCAGGATGAACTGCAAAAGGCGCTGGCAACGCGCCGGGACCGGGAGCAGGCGCTCGCAAGAGCACGCGACGCGCAGGCGGAGATGGAAGGGCAGTTAAAGGGGCTCGACGAAGTGCGCCACGCTTGCGAGCAGAAGCTCGAGCCGCTGCGCGAGAAAATGGCGGAGGTGCGCCTGAAGGAACAGGAAGCCCGCCTCAACGAGGCTCAGTATGCGCAGAACCTTGCCGAAGCAGGCGCGCGCGAGGAGGAGCTCACTGCCTCGTTGGAAAAGGGGACCCGGCCAGGCGCTCTCCAGGCGGAAATCGGGCGATTACAGGAAGAGATCAAGGGCCTCGGGGCCGTGAATCTCGCGGCCCTGGAAGAGTTGCAGGCAGCGCGGGAGCGCAAGGAGTATCTGGACGCGCAATCGCGCGATCTGACCGAGGCCATGGCAACACTCGAGGATGCCATCCGCCGCATCGACCGCGAGACGCGCGAACGGCTGCAGGCGACCTTCGACGAAGTCAATCGACACTTCGGCGAGCTTTTCCCGGCGCTCTTCGGCGGGGGCCATGCGCATCTCGTTTTGACCGGCGAGGAGATCCTGGATGCGGGCGTGCAGGTGATCGCCCAGCCCCCCGGCAAGAAAAACACCACGATTCACCTGCTCTCGGGAGGCGAGAAGGCCTTGACCGCCCTTGCGCTCGTGTTCTCGCTGTTCCAGCTGAACCCCGCGCCGTTCTGCCTGCTCGACGAAGTCGACGCTCCGCTCGACGACCACAACACCGGTCGCTTCTGCGACCTCGTGAAAAGAATGTCCCAGCAGTCGCAATTCCTGTTCATCAGCCATAACAAGATCACGATGGAAGTCGGCGAGCAGCTGCTGGGCATCACCATGCAGGAACCGGGCGTGTCACGGGTGGTCGCGGTGGACATTGAAGAGGCAATGAAACTGACCGAAGAAGCCGCCTGAGTTCCGGGAACATGCAATGAGCGACCTGCAGATCAGCTTGCTGGCGATCGGGGCGCTGGTGGTGGTGGGCGTGTTTTTGTACAACTGGATCCAGGAGCGCCGCTTCCGGCGGCGCCTGAGTGAAGCCTTCGGCGACAAGGCCGAGGATGTTCTGCTCGAGGAAGCGGCAGGGGTATTTCCGGGGCAGGTGCGGCAGGAGCCCCAGCTCGAGCCGGAGATCGAGCTATCACTGCCCGCCGGATCCACGCGTGATGTTCCAGGTGCGCCCGGCATCGCGAGCCCCGGCCCGCGCCGTGCGCGCGATCCCGGCGCCGTGCTGGAGTTCGATGATGCGCTCGAGGGCATCGCCGAGATACAGGCTGATCGCGCGATTCCGGAGGGCATCGTCGGAGAGCTTATGAGCAAGCTCGCGGCCTGCGGCAAGCCGGCGCGGGCGGCGGGCTTCAACTCCGAATCCGGAACCTGGGAGCCGCTCGACCGCGGCGCGGGAACGCGCTACACCGCTCTCAGGATGGGCCTGCAGCTTGTGAATCGCGCGGGCCCCGTCAATTCCGCGCAGCTCGCGATGTTCAGCGATGCGGTGACGAGCGCCGCGGCCAAGGCTCACGGCCGGGCGAGCGTGCCGGAGGCGCAGGCGCTGCTCCAGGCGGCGCGCGATCTCGACGCATTCTGCGCCACCGTGGATGTCGCGATCGGCGTCAACGTGATCGCCGCGGAAGGTGGCGCATTTTCCGGCACCAAGATCCGCGCACTGGCGGAGGCGGCGGGATTCAAGCTGGAGCCGGACGGCGTGTTTCACTTCCGCGACGAGCATCGCCAGACCTTGTTCACGCTGGACAATCACGAGCCCGCTCCATTTCTCCCGGAGCAGATCAAGACCCTGTCGACCAGCGGAATCACGATGCTGCTCGACGTTCCGCGGGTGACCGACGGATTGGATGTCCTCGACAGCATGGTCGATATCGCGCGCGGGCTCGCGTCTGCGCTCGGCGGGCGGCTCGTCGACGACAACCGCGTGGAGCTGAGTGAGGCCGGTGTTGCGCGCATCGGTCAGCAGCTCTCCTCCATCCGCGGCGCGATGGAGCGCAACGGCATTCCGGCGGGAAGCGCGCGCGCCCTGCGTTTGTTTTCCTAATGAGCGTCCCTCGCAACGTAGCAAAGCGCGCTAAGGAACTGCGGCGCGAGATTGAGCAGCATAACCATCAGTACTACGTACTCGATGACCCATTAATCTCGGATTTTGAGTACGACCAACTGTTCCGTGAATTGCAAGAACTCGAACACAACTACCCCGAACTTGGTACCCCGGATTCCCCGACCAAGCGTGTGGGCGGTGCACCTCGATTTGGGTTCAAGGAGGTTAGACATGCTGTCCCGATGTTGTCGATTCGTACATATGTTCAACAGACCGACATACGGCAATTTGATGAACGCTGTCGTCGTCAGCTAGGTCAGGATCTAGTTGAGTATTTTTGTGAGCCAAAGTTTGATGGAGTTGGCATTTCACTTATTTACCACCATGGGGAGCTTATTACGGCAGCCACCCGTGGCGACGGAGAAACTGGCGAGGACATCACTGAGAATGCACGCAGAGTTAGCAGGGTACCTAAGACGCTGTGCGACCATGTCCCCACTGAAATAGAGGTGCGCGGTGAGGTGCTCTTTCTCAAAAAAGATTTCGAAAGATTAAGGCATGACTTTCAGGCGACAGGGCACCCTGGCTTAAAAAATATGCGTAATGCCGCCGCAGGAAGTCTGCGGCAAGAGGATCCAGAAATAACGGCCAAACGCCCGCTATCTTTTTTTGCATATGCCATAGCGAGGCAAAGTGGTGAAGCACGAATTGAGACCCAGGAAGATTCACTAATCTTACTGGAACGTTGGGGATTCCCCGTTGCGAAGGAGCGTCGCACTACTAAGGGACTCGATGGTTTGTTGAAATTTCATGACGAGATTGGCAAGAAGCGTTCTAATCTGAGCTACGAGATTGATGGAGTCGTTTACAAGGTCAATAATCTTGCGGACCAGGCGCAACTCGGATTTACTTTTCGTGAACCGCGTTGGGCCATTGCGCATAAGTTCCCCCCCGAGCAGGTAGTCACCGAGATCGTGGGAATCGACCTTCAGGTCGGACGCACCGGTGCACTTACACCAATTGCGCGCCTGAAACCAGTGGACGTAGGAGGTGTCACCGTTACAAATGCAACGCTACACAATCTCGACGAAATTCGACGCAAGAAGGTTTGGATTCATGATTTCGTGAGGGTCCAGCGTGCTGGAGACGTAATTCCTGAAGTTGTCAAAGTGGAACGAGAAGGACCTCGCGACAATGCAGATTGGTTTCAAATTCCCGATCGTTGTCCCGTATGCGATTCGAAGGTAATTCGAGTTGTTAAAGAAATTCGACTCAAAACGAAATCACATAAACGTGAAGAGGCAACCTATCGATGCATCGGTGGCTTGTTCTGTAGCGCACAACGAACCCAAGCGCTGCTTCACTTTGCGTCGCGGCGAGCGATGGATATCGAAGGCTTGGGCGATCGTTTGGTGCATCAACTTGTAGAGAAGAGGCTCGTAACAACGCCCGCAGATCTTTATAAACTCAAGGCCGACGAACTAGTTTCGCTTGAAAGAATGGGGAACCTATCAGCGAGGCATGTACTTGCCTCTATCGCGAGGAGTAGAAAGACTACGCTGGCACGTTTTGTATTTGCGATTGGAATTCCGGAAGTCGGCGAAAGTACAGCGAAGGATCTTGCCATCGCATTTGGGAACTTAGCCCGATTGATCGACGCCATGCCAGAAACGCTGCGGTATGTTCCAGGCATCGGAAAGAGTGTGGCAAGCGCCATCAGTCAATTTTTTGACGACGTCCATAATCAGCAAGTAATTACCGAGTTGAGAAAACGTGGGGTAACCTGGCAAGAAGAAGAAAAAGTCAATCCTAAAATTGCAGACTTACCAAACTTGGCAAACTTTCTTGACATTCTGGATATTCCGGGCTTGGGCAAAGGAGGGGCAAAAGCGGTCGCGTCGAACGGTATTTCACTAAAGGCAATTGTCAATTCTTCTGAAAGTACTCTTGCCGAATGGGGCCTTGCGCGGGCACGTGCTCATCAGGTGAGGCAATTTTGGAACGTCGATGACAACCGCAAGCGCGCGTTCGACTTTGAAGCACAACTGAAAGCTTTTGGTATGCACTGGGAGAATCAGCCAGTCGCCGGTCATGAGACCCAGAGGGTACTTGAGGGTAAAGTATTGGTACTTACCGGCGTATTGCCCAGTTTAAAACGTGAAGAGGCGAAGGAGTTGATTGAAAGGGAGGGCGGTAAGGTTTCTGGTAGCGTTTCCAATAAAACGGACTATGTCGTGGCTGGAGATGCGGCCGGTAGCAAACTGGACAGAGCAGAGCAACTTGGAGTCCAAATACTAGATGAAAGCGCTTTGCTAAAACTATTAAAGGGAAGTAAGCATTGAGGAAAATCGATGGAGAAAACCTTGCTTGCTTTAAGTAGCGATGGAGTTACCTCGTACAAGGTGGTATTTCGCCACGAAACGGGCAAATTAATGGTTGCCTGTTCTTGCCATGCAGGTGAAATAGGGAAGCTCTGTCGGCACAAGTTGGGCTTTTTGGCTGGCCAGGTCGATATGTTGCATACCCCCAAGCAAAAGGAAGACCTTGAGGAGGTGCAACTGTGGATTAAAGGCAGCCGGTTTGCAGGACTCCTCGCATAGCTGATACAGGCTGAGAAGGAACTGGTACGACTGACGAAACGACTGTCTCAATTGAAACGAAAGATCGAATAGGAAGCGAGGTAAGGTTAGATGGTGGGCATTACAAAGGCGGTGTTTCCCGTGGCGGGAATGGGTACACGCTTTCTGCCGGCGACGAAGGCGAGTCCGAAGGAGATGCTCTCGATCGTCGACAAACCGCTCATTCAGTACGCCGTGGAAGAAGCCGTGGCGGCCGGAATGACCGACATGATCTTCGTAACCG
>Ga0256867_10000057_pt1 | contig 36941 bp, 36 predicted proteins | sample RVTome_15_FD_185939 | JGI IMG/M metagenome (GOLD analysis project Ga0256867, IMG submission 185939) | Soil microbial communities from uranium-contaminated site in the Upper Colorado River Basin, Wyoming, United States - RVT150D86 (HiSeq) ... | reverse complement strand
CCTGAATTCGTTGCATCCTCTCAGGCTCGACCCACTCGGGATTGTCGGCGCCGATCAGGTATCTGCCGTGGTTGGGAGGCAACTCGATGTCGATGGCACAGCTCACCACCGCACGCATCACTTCGAGGTTGGTGGGGGCGGCGGGCTCCGCACAACCATTCGGATATCGATAAGTCAGGAAGACGCTGAATCGCTCTGCGATCTGAGCGTCAGTCCACTCGGCGGCCGGTATGAATCTTTGAGAGAGGGTGTGGGGTCCGTGATCCGCCACTATCAGGACGGCGGTGGTGCTGGTGGCGAGACCCGCGATCTCCTCGATCAGTCCGTCGACACACGTGAGCTGGGCATCGATCCGCGCAACCTCAGCAGTCGGGGGGAGGACCCGGCATTCCGAATTCACGACATATGGATCATGGGGCAGGAGGAGGTGGGCGAATACGTAGTCGTGGTTCCCGTCAGAGAACTCGTCTCGTAACGAGATCAGTGACCCGGTGGCATGGAGAGTCCCCGGAACATGGAAGGTCCCGTCCCTCTCGGTGAGCCAGTTGGCGAACGGCGAAGTGCCCAAGAGCAACCACATGGTCTCATCGAACCAAGGCGCAGAGAGGCATCTGTCAGAGGGTCCACATGAGCTTCCATCCCATCCCCCTTCCACGTGGAAGTAGGTGAATCCGGCATCACGCAGGGAACTGGCAACCAGGCTGTCGCCACGCATTATTCGAAAGACCGAGCTGCGATTTCGGTAGCTGGTCGGACCAGGTGCGGCGATCGGCTGCAGCTCGAGCATGCTCGGGACGGACAGACCGGTGAAGGTGAACTGGGTCCACCCGGTCTCGATGACCTCATATCCGAGACCCGTTAGATGGGCTTCGATATCCGACGGATCATGCCCAAACCACTCCTCTGCCAACGTCAGCGACGGGTACCCGTCGACCACCACGAAGAGAATGTCCTCGACCAGGCCGGTCGCGGTCGTCTCCTGGCGGGACGCCAGATCCACTATGGGATATGGCTCGGTGTCACGCAGATGTGCAGTGACCACCTGAACAAGCGGAGCCAGGCCAAAGACGGCGACGAGCACGTACACCACACCCCGTTGGGTCGATTCACCGAGACGAGTCGCCAAGAGAGCGAAGACGACGAACAGGGCCACCACCAAGATCGGGTATTGGAAGAGGTTCCAGTGCATGACCACCAGAACCGCCACGGCAACGGTGGCAGCCGCAGCCAGTGCCTGTCGAGTGGCCCGAGTCAGGCCGAGGAAGAGGAGATAGGAGACGACGGCCGAGATCACACCGAGGGTCAGCGGCTTGAGCGGTGAGGAGAGATCCCATGCGTTGTCTGCCCAGAACGTCAGTGGTCGATAGAAGGCGGCGGCGGTGAGGACCGCAACCGACAGCCACCTGTGTGATCTATTGCCCATCCGCGCCACAAGCTAGGGGCATGTCGTCGCAGTCACCGCACTTCGAGCAACCAGGTGGTCGCTCCTACCCTGAGGGTGATGTTCGAGCGACCGAAGACATCCGAGATCCCCGACCGTCCCGGCGCCTACCTGTTCCGGGACAAGCATGGTCGGGTCATCTACGTGGGCAAGGCGAAGTCCCTGCGCAGCAGGGTCGCCTCCTACTTCGGTGTCGGTCTCCACCCCAGGACCCAGGCCATGGTCGACAGCGCACGCACCGTCGACTGGATCCTCACCGAGTCCGAGGTCGCCGCCCTCATGCTGGAGTACTCCCTGATAAAGGAGCACCGGCCCCGGTTCAACGTCAAGCTGGTCGACGACAAGTCCTATCCGTTCCTCGCCATCACCCGTTCCCACGAATGGCCGAGGGCGCTGGTGATGCGGGGGAAGAAGCGAAAAGGCAACGAATACTTCGGGCCGTACGCCCACACCTACGCCATCCGCAAGACCCTCGACCAGCTTCTCCGCACCTTCCCGGTGCGCACGTGTTCCAACGCCATGCTGGAGCGTCAGCACGCTCAGGGCCGGCCCTGTCTGCTCTACCACATCGAGAAGTGCTCCGGTCCCTGCATCGAGGCGGTGACTCCCGAGGACTACCAGGGCATGGTCGACGGGCTCGCCGCCTTCCTCAGTGGAGACACCGACGGGGTGCTGGTCGACCTGGAGACCTCGATGTGGGAGGCGGCCGAACGTGAGGAGTTCGAGCTGGCAGCCCGCTATCGGGACCGTCAGGAAGACGTGCGACGGGCCATGCTCCGCCAGGAGGTGGTCACCGAGAAGGCAGAGAACTTCGACCTCATCGCCTATCACGGCGATGAGTTGGAGACCGCCTTCCAGGTGCTCAACGTGCGACGCGGCCGGGTGGTGGGGGAGAGGAGCACCATCGTCGACCGGGTCGAGGTGCTCACCGACGCCGAGCTGATGGGTCGCATCATCCGTGAGCTCTATGGCGACACCGAGCCGCCCCGGGAGGTGCTGGTGTCACTGATCCCCGACGAGACCGAACTGCTCACCCAGTGGCTCACCGACCTGCGAGGGCGCGGGGTCAGCCTTCGGGTCCCCAAACGGGGGGCGAAGCGCCGTCTCATGGAGACCGCATCGATCAACGCCGCCGATGCCTTCGGCCGTCATCGTCTCAGCCGGCAGAAGGACCACAACGCCCGGGCCAAGGCGCTTCGCTCACTCCAGGACGTGCTCGGACTGTCTGATCCGCCGCTCCGTATCGAGGCCTACGACATCTCGACACTCCAGGGCACCAACGCCGTGGCCTCGATGGTGGTCCTCGAGGATGGGCTTCCCCGGCGCAACGACTATCGCCGCTTCAAGATCAGGTCGGTGAAGGGACAAGACGACTTCGCCTCGATGGAGGAGACGATCAGGAGACGGTTCATCGCTTACGTGAAGGAGAGGGAGAAGCCGGTCACCGAGCAAGGGAGGTTCTCCTACCCCCCGAGCCTGGTGCTCATCGACGGCGGGCCCGGTCAGTTGGGCCGTGCGGTTGGGGTCCTCGACGACCTCGGCCTCGACATCCCGGTGATCGGGCTCGCCAAGAGGATGGAGGAGGTGTATCTGCCCGGTAAGCCCGAGCCCGTTCAAATCCCGCGCGACGCCGAGGCCCTCTATCTCCTCCAACAGGTGCGCGACGAGGCTCACCGCTTTGCCATCACCTACCACCGCCAGCTCCGCTCCAAGTCGATGGTCGACTCGATCCTCGACGAGGTCCAGGGGGTCGGCCCCAAGCGGAAGAGAGACCTGCTCAGACATTTCGGCTCATTGAAAAAGCTGCGGTCGGTCAGCCAGGAAGAACTCACCGAGGTGGTGCCCGAGCAGGTGGCCGCCGACCTGTACGCTGCGCTCCACACCTGATCCAAGGCCCCCGAATGGACCTCGTCGCAACCGACGCCCCCCACGTCCTCGTCGTCACCGGCATGTCCGGAGCCGGTCGATCGTCGGCGGCCAAGATGCTCGAAGACATGGGTTACACCGTCATCGACAACCTCCCTCCGGCCCTGCTCAGCCTGGCGGTGCAGGCCCACGACATCCCCGAGGCCCACGAGCATCTGGCGGTGGTCATCGACTCCAGGGGCGGTCTGCCCACCGACGAGCTCAGATACGCCATGACCGAGCTGGAACGGGAGGGCGTCCTCACCCGGATCGTGTTCCTCGACGCCGAGGACAATGTCATCGTCAGCCGTTATGAGGAGAACCGGCGACCCCATCCATTGGGCATGGACACCATCAGCGAGGCGATCGACGCCGAGCGACGGCTCCTCGCCGAGCTTCGAGAGATGGCCGACGTGGTCATCGACACCTCGAATCTCAACATCCACGAGCTCCGGGAACGGCTGACCTCCCAGTTCGCCGAGGACGAGATGAGCCGGCCGATGCGGGTCTCGATCCGGTCGTTCGGGTTCAAACACGGGACACCGAGAGACGCCGACCTGGTACTCGACGTGCGGTTTCTGCCCAACCCCCATTGGGTACCCGAGCTACGTGACATGCGTGGCACCCACGGGCCGGTCAGCGACTATGTGCTCGGCTCGGAGGGCGCCAAAGAGTTCGTGGGACGCATCGACGACCTGCTCGAGTTCCTCATTCCCCGTTTCGAGAACGAGGGCAAGTCGTATCTCTCCATCGCCATCGGTTGCACCGGCGGCCATCACCGCTCGGTCGCCATCGCCGAAGAGCTGGCCAACCGGCTCTCCGCCCATGGAGTCAACGCCTCGGTCCGACACCGCGACCTCGAGAAGTGAAGACCCAAACCGAGACCGCCCTCGAGCCGCTGCTGCTCGATCCCGCCGGCCCGGCGGTGGTGGCGATAGGGGGAGGACACGGCCAGGCTTCGGCTCTCGAGGCCATCCAGACATATGCGGGATCGATATCGGCGTTGGTTGCCGTGGCCGATGACGGTGGGTCGTCGGGAAGGCTCACCCATCTCGGGATCCCGCCGCCGGGGGATGTCCGGCGATGCTTGCTGGCGCTCACTCCCGACCCTTCGTTGTGGTCCGAGCTGTTCGCCCACCGTTTCGATGTCGGCGACGTCAGCGACCATTCGCTCGGAAACCTGATCCTGGCCGCCCTGACCGACCTCTTCGGAGACTTCGCCACCGCGGTCGACACCGCGGCGCGGATGCTGGGGGCGCTCGGCGAGGTCATACCGGTGGCTGACGAGCCGGTGACCCTGTCCGCCATCGTCGACGGCATCCCGGTTACCGGACAGGCCGCCATCACCGAGGCCAAAGGCCACATCTCGAAGCTGAAGATCGAGCCATCCGACACCATGGCGTCGCGTCGGGCCCTGGCCGCAGTCTCTGCGGCGGATCAGATCGTCATCGGCCCGGGCAGTCTGTACACCTCGGTGATCTCGGCTTTGATGGTCCAGATGTTGGGCCCCGCCGTCATGGAGTCGGATGCGCAACGAGTGTTCGTCCTCAATCTGGTCACCCAGAGGGGGGAGACCTTGGGGATGACAGGTTTCGATCACATCGATGCACTCGTGGAGCATGTCGGCATCTCCGGACCTGGTGTGGTGGTAGCGCACCGTGGAGTGATCGACGTGCCCCCCGGGCACCAACCGGTCACCCTCACCCGCGATGACGTGGCCTCCCACGGCTGGGAGCTGGTGGAGGCCGACCTGGCGGACGATTGGTCGGACTGGCCCCAGCACGACCCCTTCAAACTCGGCCAGGTTCTCGAGGACCTCGTCAAAGCCAGGGGCTGAGGTGAAGAGCTATCTGACGCTCGACGATGTCAATGTCGACGGCCTGCGGGTCCTGGTTCGGTCCGACCTCAACGTCCCCCTCGAAGAGGGTCAGGTGGGAGACGACTTCAGGATCCGCTCGGCGCTCCCCACCCTGGAGCGGCTGGTGGAGGCCGGGGCGGCGGTCACGGTTTGCTCCCATCTCGGGCGACCCCGAGGTCCCGACCCTGCGCTCTCCCTGGCCCCGGTGGCCGAACGGATGGCTGAGATGACCAGATACGACGTCCGTTTCAAATCGCCGGGCGACATCACGGTCCTCGAGAACACCCGCTTCCTGGACGGTGAGACGTCGAATGACACGGGGACCGCCGAGATTCTCGCCAGAGGGTTCGACCTGTTCGTCCAGGACGCGTTCGGCTCGGTTCACCGTGCCCATGCCTCCACGGTCGGCGTCGCTCAGCTCGTCAAATCGGTGGCCGGCCCCCTCCTCGACACCGAGCTGAACGCCCTGGGCCGTCTCCTGGTGGACACCGATCGGCCGTTCACGGTCGTCCTCGGCGGCGCCAAGGTCGCCGACAAGCTGGGAGTCGTTCGTGAACTGCTGCCGAGGGTCGACCGCCTCCTCATCGGCGGGGGAATGTGCTTCACGTTCCTCGCCGCCAAGGGTCTCAAGGTCGGCCAGTCACTCTTCCAAGACGACATGGTCGATGTGGTCGGGCGACTGATGCGTGGCCCACACGGACGGAAGATCATCCTGCCGGTCGACGTGGCGGTGGGCGATGAATTCGCCGAAGACACCCCCAGACACGTGGTCGGGGTCTACGACATACCGGAGCAATCGATCGGGTTGGACATCGGCCCGGGCACGTCGGCGGGCTTCAGGGAACTGATCGAGTCCGCCGCCAGTGTGTTCTGGAACGGGCCCATGGGCGTTTTCGAGTGGAAGAGCTTCCGTTACGGGACCGACCACGTCGCCCGTGCCCTGGCTGCGTGCCAGGGCTTCACGGCGGTCGGAGGCGGGGACACCGTGGCGGCGCTGCGCCTGCTCGGACTGCAAGACACGGTTTCGCATATCTCCACAGGCGGCGGTGCCAGTCTCGAGCTGCTCGAAGGCAAGATTCTGCCGGGTGTGGCCGTTCTGGAAAGATGGGTGCGATGAGCGAGCGCACTCCGTTGATCGTTGGCAACTGGAAGATGAACGCCAACCACCTGGAGGCGATCCAGATGGTCCAGAAGCTCTCCTACCGTCTCGAGGCTCATGACTACGAGCGCGTCGAGGTGGTGGTGGCCCCTCCCTTCACCTCGCTGCGGTCCGTCCAGATCGTGATCGAACAGGACCGCATCCCGATCGCTCTCGGCGCCCAGAATGCCCACTGGGCAGCCTCGGGCGCCTACACCGGTGAGATCTCCCCTCCGATGCTGGCCAAGCTGTCGGTGCGTCACGTGATCCTGGGTCACTCCGAGCGGCGACAGCATCTCGGCGAGACCGATGAGATGGTCAACAAGAAGGCGAGGGCTGTGATCGAGGCGGGGATGGCGGCCCTCATCTGTGTTGGCGAGACCCTCGAACAGCGGGAGGCCGGGGAGGCGGAGACTGTGGTCACCACCCAGCTCAATGCCGCCCTGCGCGGCCTCGGCCCCGACACCCCCGACGCGGTGGCGATTGCCTACGAGCCGGTCTGGGCGATAGGCACCGGACGGACAGCCCTTCCCGACGATGCCGGGCTGATCGCCTCGATCATCCGACAGCAGTTGGGCGAGCACATGAATAGCGAGACCGCGGCCGGGGTACGTGTCCTCTACGGTGGATCAGTGAACCCAGCGAACATCAAAGATTTCATGGCGAAGACCGAGATCGACGGAGCCCTGGTCGGCGGGGCCTCGCTGAACCCCGACGAGTTCGCCGCCATCGTCAGGTACCGGATGTGAGTCACACGCTCATCCTGCTCAGACACGGCGAATCGGATTGGAACCTGGAGAACCTCTTCACCGGGTGGACCGATGTTGGGCTCACTCCCCAAGGGGTCCTCGAGGCGCGCACCGCGGGGAGGCTCATGGTCGAGGAGGGCCTTCATCCCGACGTCCTCTTCACCTCGGTGCTGCGAAGGGCGACCGAGACAGCCGATTTGGCCATCGAAGAGGCCGGGTGGGGCGAGCTTCCCACCTACCGGAGCTGGCGTCTCAACGAGCGCCACTACGGCGACCTGCAGGGTTTGAACAAGGGAGAGACCGCGGAGAAGTACGGGGCCGACCAGGTGCTGGCCTGGCGAAGGTCGTACGACATCCCGCCCCCGGCGCTGGACATCGCCGATCCTCGTCATCCCTCCCATGACGAGCGGTATGCCGATGTCGACCCCGACGACCTGCCCTCGACCGAGTGTCTGGCCGATGTCGTCGACCGGATGCTGCCCTATTGGTTCGAGGCGATCGTCCCCGTTCTCGAACAGGGGAGGACGCCGCTGGTCGTGGCGCACGGGAACTCGATACGCGCCCTGGTCAAGCATCTCGACGGCATCGGTGACGAGGAGATCGTGGATCTGAACATCCCCACCGGGATACCCCTGGTCTACGAGCTGGACGACGATCTCGAGCCGATCTCCAGTCGCTACCTCGGTGACGCCGAGGCCGCCCAAGCGGCGGCCGATGCGGTGAGCAAGCAGGCCGGATAGGCCAACCAGGCAGCGTCTGGTACAATGGCGCTCCCGCCGAGAAGGCGGGTTTCCACTGTCCGAGTCTCATCAATGAACGTTCTCACCGCGCTAGGCATCATCATCCACATCATCCTCTCGCTGGCCCTCATCGCCTTGATCCTGTTGCATTCGGGGAAAGGGGGCGGCCTGTCTGATGTGTTCGGTGGCGGGATGTCGACTTCGAGCATGACCGGGTCCACCGTCGTCGAGCGCAATCTCGACCGTCTCACCGTGGTGGTCGGGGTCGCCTTCGGCATCAGCACCTTCGCGCTGACCTTCATCTTGAGCTAGGGCTGCCGGTAGAATCGCCGGTCGAGTCACCCCTGTCGGAGTGGCGGAATTGGAAGACGCGCCAGGCTAAGGACCTGGTGGGGTTTATCGCCCCGTGGAGGTTCGAGTCCTCTCTCCGACACCACCAAGTGGGAGCGGTTGAGCTCGATTGCCGGACTGCGTCTCGGGTTTGACCTCTTTCGTTTTCTCACGCCTGATTGTTACCGGTGGATGGTTATCGAAACTCGGTCCGGATAGGCTGTCGAGCCATGCCTGGGTCTAGCCCGCCGCGCGTAGCTGACCTGTTCGGTCTGGGGGGCTTGTCGGCGGGAATTCTCCTGCTGGAGCTTGGACTCACGCGGCTCCTGTCGGTGACTTCGTGGTATCACTTCGCATTCTTCGCCATTTCACTAGCCATGATGGGTCTGGGCGCGAGTGGTGTCTTCGTTTACGCTGCGCGGGAGCGGTTGAGAGCCGTCCCGACACCGCGACTCTTCGCGGTGTCGGGCATCGCCTTTTCCACACTGAGTCTCGTTCTCATGGCGCTATTCCTGTATACGCCTCTGGCCGTCGCATCCATGACGGGCAACCTCCTTGCTCTCGTATTGGCGAACCTGGCAGGAATTGCACCGTTCTTCGCCGGGGGCGTGTACTTAACGGTGGCTGTCTCTAGATACTCCGAATCCATCACAAAGGTGTACGCAGCAGACCTCCTCGGTGCCGCCGCTGGCTGCCTGATCTTCATACCAACGCTCACGCTGCTGGGCGGCCCAGGACCCATGCTGGTGGCTGCATTACTTGGATCAGCGACCGCGTTCCTTTACGTGCCCCGTCGGCTCGCCCGTATGGCTGTTCTCGGGCTCGTCGGTGTGACGTTCTCGCTTGTGGTGGTTCAGATCTTTCAGCCGTTGATTGATATCCAGTACGAGAAGGGCGAGGAGGTTCGGCCCACCACCTTCAGTGCATGGAACTCTTACTCACGTGTGGCTGTGTACAACGATCCTCATCCCGATTGGGGCCTGAGCTCCACGGTGGATGCCCAGCCTGCGCCATCGATCACCATGGACATCGATGCTTCAGCCTCGACGGCAATCCTGCTGGTCGACTCAAAGCAGGAAGTGGAGTACCTTCGGTACGACGTATCAGCCTTGGGCCACTGGCTCATCGGGGAGGACGCCAGGACCCTGGTCATCGGGCCGGGCGGTGGCCGGGATATCTGGACCAGCCTGATATTCGGGGCATCCTCCGTCACCGGTGTCGAAGTGAATTCGATCATCGTTGAGGATGTGATGCGAGGTGCGTTCTTCGACGCGTCAGGCGGGGTGTATAGCGAGGCTGGAGTAGAAGTTGTCGTCGACGATGGACGTAATTACATCGCTCGATCAAAGGAGTCCTACGATCTGATCCAGGCCTCCCTCGTCGACACTTGGGCTGCAACGTCCTCGGGTGCCTTCTCTTTATCAGAGAGCAATCTCTACACGGTCGAGGCCTTCGCCGAATATCTCGACCACCTCAGCGAGGACGGAGTTCTGACCGTTTCCCGATGGACCGTCGGTGCAGAACGCCTAGTAACTCTCGCCAGGGCTGCTATCGACGAACTAGGTTGGGATGGCGCTGCCAGGCGGCTCTTCGTCGCGGCCTCCCCGGCCTCAGAAGATCTAGGTGGTGTGGCCACTGTCATCGTTAGTCGGCGGCCGCTAACGGATGCGCAGGTGTATCACCTGCTTCAGACCAGCGACAACCTTGGATTCGAGGTGCTCTTCGCGCCGGCGGTCGGCGGTTTTCTGCCCACCGGGAACCAAGACTTCATCGAGCTTGCCACGGCGCAGGATCTCGAGGCGGTGTTGGCGGGAATCCCGACCGACGTGTCGCCAGTTACCGACGACAAGCCTTTCTTCTTTCAGACGCTCAAGATCGAAGACCTTGGGTCTCTACTCAAAACCGAGGCGAGAGCATCGGACGGTATTCAACTAACCGTCCGCCTACTAGTTCTGTCAACCGCCCTCATCGCTCTGTTCATCTTTCTTCCACTTCGCTTCTTCTCCGCGAAGCGCGGCGCGGTGAGCAGCCAAGCAGTTCGTCGATTGCCCTATTTCGGTCTGCTTGGAATTGGGTTCATCGTTATGGAAATTGGACTCATTCAAAGATTCGTCCTCTTCCTTGGACATCCTGTGTACGCCCTCACCGTGGTGCTGTTCACTTTTCTTCTGGGAGCAGGTTTGGGCAGCGCAATCAGTCGAAGATTTCAATCCCCCGCAGTCGCTGCCCGCTCGACCCTGATCGGGGTCGTCGCCCTCGGCCTCATCTATGCGGCGATCCTCCCAAATCTCCTCGACGCAGGACTGGGCCTCGATCGATACATTCGCATATCGATCAGCATTGCCCTCCTACTCCCTCTCGCGGCCCTAATGGGAACGCCCTTGCCGTCGGGTATCCGGACCCTGGCCAGGCACAACGAAGAGCTAACCGTGGCATGGGCATGGGGGATCAACGGAGCTGCCTCCGTATTGGGTTCGGCATTAGCAATTCTCCTCGCCCTGACCCTTGGATTTACCATCGTTACCATCACGGCTTCCTTTGTATATGCCGCAGCCCTTGTTTCTCATTTGGTTGCGTACGGTCCGCAGGTCGACGGGAATGGCACGGCCCGTCTCCGCCATCTTCTTCCATCGACGGCGCCCGAACATTCTGTTGGGCAGGGCATCAGCCAGGAATGAGTTTAGGTCCTCGGAGACCTTCTCCATGTGGATAACTACCCGGGGCTCTTGCAGTCTTAGCTCAGGCCGTGAGCCTCCACGCAGGGTCGGGTTCATGAAGGGTTGGCTCTCCGACACCAGGATCACGTGGCAGCCAGCAGCCTCTCGTTCTCCTGAATCAAGTCCTCGTGAGCCACCATTTGGGCGTCGCCAGCGAGCTCGCTCGAGACGCGGATGAGCTAGAGGTTCGAGTCAGGAGAGCCCGGGGTCTCGATGACGTGCCGGGTTCTCGTCGCGGGGCAGCGGGTTGCCGGCGGTGTCCTCGGCCCCGGCGTGTTTCGCCCTTGGGGCCTCGTGGCTCCCCTTCCTGAATTCGGGGCCATAGGTGTCGTCCCAGATGACGGTGGTGAACAGCCACACGGCACACCCAATCAATATCAGCGGGAACAGTCTGGCGATCCAGGGATAGGTGCTCTCGGTGTTCCCCAGCCAACCACCGACGAGAGCGCCGATCGGAAGGGTCGCCCATCCGATCGCCCTGGTAGCCGTGACCACCCTTCCCAGCATCCTCTCGCCTGCGTAGATCTGACGTATCGTGGCCAGGGGGATGTTGATCACCGACAAGCCGAACATGTATGCGGCGAGCAAGACCATGGCGGCTATGCCGTAGGTGGTGAACATCACGGTGAGAAGGGCGACACCCGACAACCCCATGCCGGCGACCATCGATCGGCCCAGCCCGAGCGCTCTGGTGACCCGGGGGGCCAACAAGGCCCCGATCAGGCCGCCGAGACCCATGAAGGAGAAGAGGACGCCGATGTGGGTCTCACTGTCGGTCTGGAACACGACCGTGGCGAGCACCACGAACGTGGCCTCCATGAAGCCGAGGACGAAGTTGGGGATCGATGAGGCCAGAGTCGATACCCGCAGGCGGGGCTCCTCCCAGATGCGACGCATCCCGGCGACGAACTCGGTCACGAGCGAGGCGCGGGGACCGGCCGTCTCGGAGTGGTGGGCTACCCGGCCGACATAGCTCAAAGACCAGGCCGAGACCACGAAGGTCACACCGTTGACGAAGAGACCGACGGCCGGCCCGGCGAATACCGCCGCCATCACGCCGGCCACCAGCGGTCCTATGGCGAAGTTGGCCTGGATCGAAGCCGTCACGAACGAGTTGGCGTCGGAGAGTCGCTCCTTGGGGACCAGGGCGGGGATCATCGCATACAACGCCCCGTCGAAGAGAGTGGTGAACGAGCCGACTATGAAGGCCATGGCGAACACGGTGCCCACCCCGTAACTGCCTACCTGGGCTGCGAGGTAGAAGAACGCACACGCCCGGAGCAGGTCGGTGGCGATCATCACGGGTCGAAGATGGAAACGGTCGAGGAAGACCCCGCCGGCGAGACCGATCAGCAAGGTAGGTGCGGTCTCCAACGCGTAGGCGATCGAGAAGTCGAGGGTGTTCTCCGATCCGGTGCCTTCCTGGATGTGGAGGACCAGCAGCGGGATGGTGAGAAGGGCGACGTAGGTGCCGAACTGGCTGATCGTCTGGCCGACCCAAAGCGCCATGTAGCGGGGGCCGAGCGAACGCATCGAGCTGATGAACTGCACCGATCACGCACGTTAACTTCGGGTAGCGCAGTGTCCAGCAGTTGTTAGATTCCTCGGTCATGCCCAATGCCAAGGAGATCCCGAATATCGCGGGCGAGCTCGTGGAGATGTCCCGGGAGTACCTGCGACAAGAGATCCTCGACCCGGCCAAACAACTAGTCAAGCAAACTGCGATGGGCGTCGGTGGGGCCGTTGCGATGGCGATCGGCGCCGTGTGCCTGGTCTGGGGCCTGTATCACGGGCTGCAGATTTGGCTGCCCGAGGGCGAGTGGTGGGTGGTGCTCGCCCGAGGTCTGAGCGCTATCGCCGCAGCCGGAGGCGCCGGCATCATCGGATGGAGGATTCAGGTTGACACTCAGCAGACATGACCTGGAGGCCAAGGCCCGCGAGCTGATCGACGCGGTCGACGAGACCAAGGCCTCGGCGCGCAACCTCGCCATCCTCGGGGCCTTGGCAATCGGCGCCGTAGTGGTAGGCGCCTTCGTCATTGGCCGCCGACGCGGCTCACGCAACAAGACCGTCGTCGAGGTCTACCGGGTCTGACCCCCCTTTACCGCTGGGAAAGGCATTAACCGTTCTGTGAGGGTCTGTCCACATTGAGCGTGTGCCAACCCTCACGGAATGGGCGATTGACGAACCTGATGACCTCTGCAAGGACTCTGGCGGGATCGTCTCGGACTTCTGTGGCAGTGAATCTCCGGATCTCCCAACCCAGTTCCATCAACTGGTTCTGACGTCTCAGATCGTTCTGAAGTTGCTCGGGAGTTCCATGCGAGTCGAATCCGTCGACCTCGACTATGCGCATCCGATCCGGCCAGGCGAAGTCCGGATATGCGTTCGATCCGTCCGGTAGGCGGATGCGGATTTGTTGAACCGGGGTCGGGACGGGCGCGTCCGCGACAATGTGCCTCAGATCGATCTCAGCGACACTGCCCGATCGATCCTCCGCCACCACTCGGATGACATATCGCAGAGCCCGGGTGCCCGCTACCCCCCTTCCGCCATACATCCTGACTGTGAGGTCGAGTTTCTCGTCGGTGGTCAGGCTCATATGGATTGCCGACCTGGTTGCCTTCTCCAGGGTTCGGCGAGGCACGATCGGGGCGATGTCGAGAAGTGTCTTCTCTGGAGGGGTAATCGGTATGGCATCGAGAACAGAACCAGGATTGGGGCGGCGCGTGCGATGGACGATGACACCGGTCGGTTCGGGAGACTCCAGATATGGGACCGTTACCTCGATCATGCGTCCGTAGATCGCATCGAGACCCCAGAGCACGGCAGCACAACGATGCGATGCCAGGGCGTCGGGCCCGGCAGCCATCACCGCTGCAAGGACGTTGGTCTTCCACGTGGCGCCGATGGAGTCGACGTAGTACACCCCGGGGTGCACGATTTCGACCCGACTCTTGGAACTCCGCCAGCTGATCTCGCGGTCAGTGACTCCGAGATCAATCAGCTCGGACCGGAGAATCAGGCCATGTTGAGACCCGGCGACGCCTCGGACTCTTCCCTCAACCCACATCCCCCGAACATGGGTCGTTGGACGAGAGAAATCAACCCCCCTCCGTTTTGTGAGGGTTAGTACACACACACCGTGGACAGACCCTCACAGAACGGTTCCGCTTCCCGCACAGAACGGTTAGGACTTGGGCGGCTTGATGATCTCGAGACGAGCCCGGCCCCGCTTCTTGTGATGGATGACCAAGGCGGTGCCCGTGGGCACCGTCTGGCGGTGGATCAGCTCGCGGCGGGGGGCGGTGCGACGAAGGTAGGCGACCGCAGCCAGGGCGAGACCCATGTAGAGCTGGCGACGGTCACCTTCACGCAGTCCCGCCAGGGCGCGTCGGTAGCCCTCGGCCTTGGGGTCACGATATCCCAATGCCCGATTGACCAGCTTCTTCGTGAGTCTTGCCATGTGTCTACCGTTGGCCGACAGTCAACCTCATTAAAACAGCATGCAGAGCAAGAAATTCGTGCGGGTCGTGATCTGGGTAGTGGTCGGGGCGATGGTGCTCTCCTTGGCCGTCGCCGCCCTCTCACTGTTCTGATGCCTTTCCGAGAGGGAGAACCGGCGTTGCTCGTCGACGGCAAGGGCCGCCATTTCCTCCTCAAGCTCGAGTCGGGGCGGATGTTCCAGTTCCACAACGGGACCGTCCCCCACGACGAGCTCATCGGCGCCGACGACGGCTCTTGGGTGGTCTCCTCCGGTAGCGCGCAGTTGTTGCTGCTCCGCCCCCGGCTCGCCGACTTCATCCTCAAGATGAAGCGGGGGGCGCAGGTCGTCTATCCGAAGGACCTCGGTCCGATCCTGGTCTACGCCGACATCGGCCCGGGAATGACCGTCCTCGAGGCGGGGACCGGATCGGGCGCCCTCACCCTCGGCCTGGCTCGGGCGGTCGGCCCCACGGGGCGGGTCATCACGGTAGAGATGCGGGACGATCACGCCGCCCATGCCCGCAAGACGATCGAGAGATGGTTCGGCCAGGTACCGGCCAACGTCGACATGAGGATGGGAGACGTCGCCGAGGTGGTGACCGAGGTCGCCCCGGAGCGTCTGGTCCTCGACCTGCCCGAGCCCTGGCATGCCATCGAGGCGGCGGCCCACTCTCAACCTGACGGAGCGCTGATATGCGCCTATCTTCCAACTGTGCCTCAAGTGCAGACAACCGTCGAGAAGGCGAGGAGCCTCGGGACCTTCGCCGAGATAGAAGTGAAGGAGTTCTTGGCCCGCGATTGGAACGTCAGCGGGCGTTCGGTCCGCCCCGAGCACGCCATGGTGGGGCATACCGGGTTCCTAATCTTCATGAGGAAGATCGCCGATGAACCTGATTCGACTAACCCAGAGAACTAAACCGGGTCATTCGTATACTGACCAGAGGCCACCGAAAGCCAGGAGGTAGCCGTGGATGACGGACGCAAACAGGAGGATGCCGCACAGCTTCGCAAAGTTGTGTCGGCGCTCGAGGAGGAAGTCTCCTTCTTGCGTCGTCGTCTTCGTGAGGCTCCGAGCAAGGGCGAAGAGCTCGAAACCGAGCTCACCCGGGCCCAAGACCGTCTCGACCGTGTGGTTGCACAGAACGACAAGCTCTCCGCCCTGCTCGAAGAGGCGAGAGAACAACTCGGTGTGCTCCGCGAAGAGGTCGAGAAGCTGACCCAGCCCCCGAACAACTTCGCGACGGTCCTCAACGTCAGCGAGGACGGCACGGTCGACATCCTCACCGGGAACCGCAAGCTGAGGGTGGCGGCCCAACCGTCGGTCGAGGTCAAGAAGCTCCAGGTGGGCCAGGAGGTCCTGCTCAACGAGGCCTTCAACATCATCGACGTCCGCTTCTACGAGCCGGCAGGCGATGTCCTCAGGGTCCGTGAGGTCATGGACGATGGGCGGGTGGTGATCATCGCCCACGCCGACGAGGAGCGGGTCCTCAACAGGTCCGAAGCCATGTTCGAGGTCTATCTCCGCCCCGGTGACTACGTTCGCATCGACCCCAAGACCTCCCTGATCCTCGAGAAGCTGGAGCGCCCCGAAGTCGAAGAGCTGGTGCTCGAGGAGGTTCCCGACATCACCTACAGCGACGTCGGTGGCCTGGCCGATCAGATCGAGATGATCCGGGACACCGTGGAGCTGCCCTACCTGCACCGCGACCTGTTCCGGGAGTACCAGCTCGAGCCCCCGAAGGGGATCCTCCTCTACGGGCCCCCCGGCTGCGGGAAGACTCTCATCGCCAAGGCCGTGGCCAACAGTCTCGCCAAGAAGGTCTCGGAGCGAACCGGCAACCCGGATGTCCGCTCCTACTTCCTCAACATCAAGGGCCCCGAGCTGCTCAACAAATGGGTCGGGGAGACCGAGCGACAGATCCGGCTCATCTTCCAGCGCGCCAAGGAGAAGTCGGACGAGGGCGTGCCCGTGATCGTCTTCTTCGACGAGATGGACTCCCTGTTCCGGACCAGGGGGACCGGGATCAGCTCGGACGTCGAGTCGACCATCGTGCCCCAGCTCCTCTCCGAGCTCGACGGGGTCGAGTCACTGAAGAACGTGGTGGTCATCGGCGCCTCGAACCGCGAAGACCTCATCGACCCGGCGATTCTCCGACCCGGCCGTCTCGACGTGAAGATCAAGATCAACCGGCCCGACCCCGTCGCCGCCAGAGAGATCTTCCGCATCTATCTCACCGACGAGACTCCGCTCGACGCCGAAGAGACCGGCAAGTCGGACCCGGCCACCGCGATAGTGGCGATGATCGAGACCACCGTGACCGGAATGTATGCCGAGGACAAGGAGAACGAGTTCCTCGAGGTCACCTATGCAAATGGCGATCGTGAGACGCTCTACTTCAAGGATTTCGCCAGCGGGGCGATGATCGAGAACATCGTGCGCAGGGCCAAGAAGGACGCCATCAAGCGCCAGATCGCCGGTGGTGCCGGCGGAGTCCGCCAGAGCGACTTGATCACCGCGATCAAACAGGAGTTTCGAGAGCACGAGGACCTTCCCAACACCACCAACCCGGATGATTGGGCGAAGATCTCCGGCAAGAAGGGCGAGCGGATCGTCTATGTGCGCACCCTCGTCGGTGGGGACGAGGAGAGTCGTCTCATCGAGAAGGTCGCGGGCGGACAGTACCTGTAATGGCTCTGCACAAAGTGCTCGGAACCGAGACCGAGTACGGCATAGTCGTCAGGGGCGATCCCGGCTTCAACCCCGCCGTTGCCTCGTCTCTCGTCGTCAACAGCTACCCGGGCCAACGGGTCAAGGTGCAGTGGTCATATGAGGAGGAGTCTCCGGGACGGGATGCCCGCGGTTTCGGCCACGACACCTACGGGCTGATCGACCCCGAGGGGGCGGTGGTCAACTCGGTCCTCTCCAACGGCGCACGTCTCTACGTCGACCATGCCCATCCCGAGTACAGCGGTCCCGAGACCTACGACCCCCTCGAGGCGGCTCTCTACGACAAGGCGGGGGAGCTGGTCATGCACCGGGCCGCGGTGGCCGCCACCGAATCGGCCGGTCGACAGGTGTCGCTCTACAAGAACAACTCAGACGGCAAGGGAAACTCCTACGGGGCCCATGAGAACTACCTGCTCAGCCGGGAGACCCCCTTCGGCGACGTGATCCGGTATGCCATGACCTTCATGGTCACCCGCCAGGTGTTCACCGGCGCGGGCAAGGTGGGCACGGAGAACGACCGGGAGGATGTCGACTTCCAGATCACCCAGCGAGCTGACTTCTTCGAAGAGGAGGTCGGTCTCGAGACCACCCTGAAGCGACCCATCATCAACACCCGCGACGAGCCGCATGGCGACCCTTCGCTGTATCGAAGGCTGCATGTCATCATCGGTGACGCCAACCTCTCCGAGTACCAGAATTTCCTCAAGCTGGGCACCACGGCGCTGATGCTGGCCGCCCTCGAAGACGGGGCCATCCCCGACTCCCTCGACTTGTTCGATCCGGTGGAGGCGTGCTGGCAGGTGAGCCATGACCTGAGCTTGGGCAGACCCCTGGAGCTCGACGGGGGTGGGACGGCCACTGCGCTGGACATCCAGGTCCGATATCTCGAATGGCTGAGCAAGTACGTGGAGAAGGAGCTCGACGACCCGGTTTGGGACCGGGTGATCGCCGAGTGGGAGCGCACCTTGAACCTGTTGTCGACCGACCTCGACCAGCTTTCCAACACCCTCGACTGGGTGGCCAAGAAGCGTCTTCTCGAGGGATATGTGGCCCGTGACGACCTGCAGTGGGGAAACAACAAGCTGCGCGCCCTCGATCTCCAGTACCACGACGTCGATCCGGCCAAGGGTCTATACAACCGGCTTGCCGCCCGCGGCTCGATGCGCCGGCTCTTCACCGATGAGGAGATAGAGGCGGCAGTCGTCAATCCCCCCCAACGCACCCGCGCCTATTTCCGCGGTCGCTGTGTGAGTGAGTTCCCCGGATCACTGGTCGCAGCCAACTGGGATTCCCTGGTGTTCGACGTCGGGGAATCGCATCTCAAACGTGTTCCTATGATGGAACCGCTGCGCGGTGACGCCGCCTTGGTGGGCGAGTTGCTGGACAGCGCCGAAGACGCCGCAGACCTGCTGCGACGGCTGGAAGGATGAGAGATGTCGGATAGAGAACGTGGCCAGGCGGAAGACCGCCGCCGAGAAGAGACCGAAGATCAGAGCACAGAGACGGTTGAGTCGGAGGCCGATTTGGACGCCCTCGACGATCTGCTCGATGAGATCGACGAGGTCCTCGAGGAGAACGCCGAGGAGTTCGTGAAGAACTACGTCCAAAAGGGTGGCCAGTGATAGAGAAGCCCTACGGCCCTCTGCCCCTAGACGCACCCATCCCGGGCTCCAGTTTCACCGATCTGCTCCAGTTCATCGGGGCCGGGCCAGCGGTACCCATACCGACCGGATCGAGCCCGATCTCGGCCCCCGAAGGAACCACGGTCCTAGCACTCCGCTTTGTCGGTGGTGTGGTCATCGCCGGTGACCGACGCGCCACCGAGGGTCACCTCGTGGCTCATCGGCGAGTCAAGAAGGTGTTCCCCGCCGACAACTACTCCGCCGTGGCCATCGCCGGCACCGCGGGGCTGGCCATGGACATGGTCAAGCTGTTCCAGGTCGAGCTCGAGCACTACGAGAAGATCGAAGGCATACGTCTCTCACTGGAGGGCAAGGCCTCGTTCCTGGCGCGTCTGGTGCGCAACCACCTCCCCATGGCCCTGCAGGGCCTGGGTGTGGTCCCCCTCTTCGCTGGTTACGACGACAAGGAGGCTCGGGGGCGGGTCTACAGCTACGACCTGGTCGGTGGCCGCTACGAGGAGACCGACTTCGGGAGCACCGGGTCGGGCTCCCGACTCGCCAAGTCATTTCTTCGCACCGCATATGAGGACGACATGTCCCCAGAGGACGCCATGGCCACCGCCATCAACGCCCTGGTCGCTGCGTCGAGCGAGGACACCGGCACCGGCGGGCCCGACCTGAGACGTGGCATCCTCCCCAACGTGGTGCGCATCGATGCCGGGGGAGTCGTCGAAGTCGCCGACGAAACCATCTTCCCTCTCGCCGAACACGCCATGGACAACGTGCGATGACCATCCCGTTCTATGTGGCGCCCGAGCAACTGGTTCGGGACAAGGCCGAGTTCGCTCGAAAGGGGATCGCCCGTGGTCGCTCGATCGTGGCCGTCGACTTCGCCGAAGGTGTCCTCTTACTCGCCGAGAACCCATCCAAAGCCCTCCACAAGATCTCGGAGGTATACGACCGGATCGCCTTCGCCGGGGTGGGCAAGTACAACGAATTCGAGACTCTCCGCAAGGCCGGCATCCGCCAGGCCGACCTGATGGGTTACCTCTACTCCCGAGACGACGTGACCGCGATGGGGTTGGCCACCGCCTTCGCCCAGACGCTGGGAATGATCTTCACACGCGACCCCAAGCCATATGAGGTCGAGATACTCCTCGCCGAGATCTCCGAGGACGGCGCCGAGCATCGGCTCTTCCGCGTCAGCTATGACGGCACGCTCTACGACGAGCGGAGGTACGTCGCCATAGGAGGCAAGGCGGAGCAACTGGTCGAGGTGCTGGCGGAGCTGTGGAGCGAGGGGATGAGTCTCCAAGAGGCGTTCAACGCCGGGGTGGAAGCCTTCCGGCGCGCCGAGGGCAGGGAATCGGAGGGGTGGGAAGTGGCCATTCTCGACGGTGGCAACGGGAGACGCGCCTTTCGCCGGTTGGCACCCGGAGAGCTCGGAGACGGATAGATCGCCCGGTTCGGTTTAGCCTGAGAGGATGGACCGCAGGATCTTCGGGCTGGAAAACGAGTACGGGGTCACTTGCACGCTGCGCGGGCAGCGGCGATTGAGCCCCGACGAGGTGGCTCGCTACCTGTTCCGCCGGGTCGTCTCCTGGGGGCGGTCGTCCAATGTGTTCTTGGAGAACGGAGCCCGTCTCTACCTCGATGTCGGCTCCCACCCCGAGTACGCCACACCCGAGTGCGACAGCATCGAGGATGTGGTCGCCCACGACAAGGCGGGGGAGCGGATCCTCGAAGGTCTCGTGTCCGGGGCCGAGGAACGCCTCGAGGAAGAGGGCATCAGGGGCGAGATCTACGTCTTCAAGAACAACACCGACAGCGCCGGCAACTCCTACGGCTGTCATGAGAACTATCTGGTTAGCCGGCACAAGGACTTCCACCGCACGGTCGACGTCCTCATCCCCTTCCTGGTCACCCGTCAGATCTTCGTGGGGGCGGGCAAGCTCACCCAGACCCCGCGGGGCACCGGCTACACGGTGGCGCAACGCGCCGACCACATCTGGGAGGGAGTCTCCTCGGCCACCACCCGGTCTCGACCGATCATCAACACCCGTGACGAGCCCCACGCCGACGCCGAGCGGTACCGCCGGCTCCACGTGATCGCCGGCGACTCCAACATGAGCGAGTACGCCACCTTCGTCAAGGTGGGGACCATGGTGGCGCTGCTGCAGATGATCGAACGAGACGTGGTCTTCAGGGACCTCACCTTGGAGAACCCGATCCGGGCGATCAGGGAGGTGTCCCACGACACCACCTGCACCCGGAAGCTGCGACTCGCCAATGGTCGCGAGTTGAGCGCCCTCGACATCCAATGGGAGTATCTCGACCGGGCGATGCGTTTCGCCCGCAGCCCGGGGTTCCCCACCCAAGTCCAGGCGGCGGTCGATCGTTGGGAGCACCTGCTCACCGGTCTGGAGAAGGACCCGATGACTCTCCACCGTGAAGTCGACTGGGTGATGAAGTACAGGCTGTTGGACCGGTACTCGAAGAAGAGGGGGGTGCCCCTCTCCGACCCCCGAATGTCGATGATGGACCTCGCCTACCACGATGTCGACCGCACCCGCGGTCTCTACTACCTGATGGAGAACGCCGGTCTCACCGACCGGATCGTCACCGACGAAAAGGTCGCCGACGCCGTGGTGAGACCACCCCAGACCACGCGAGCCCGGCTCAGAGGGGCTTTCATCAAGGCGGCCAAGGCCCGCAAACGCGACTTCACCGTCGACTGGGTCCACCTCAAGCTCAACGATCAGGCACAACGCACCGTGATGTGCAAGGACCCCTTCAAGTCGGAAGACGAGCGAGTCGACAAGCTCATCGCCAGCCTATAGAGGACGGCATCTGCATCGGCGAACCCAGGGGTTCCAGACAACGCTCAGCGGGGTCTCCAACCCTGGGTTGCCAACAACAGACCTGGTTTGGGGCAATAACGTAGGGTCTTCATGCAGAACGTCGTCGAGCGGGTCCTCAACCTCCTCATCTACTTGCTGGAGTCGCCGGTGCCGGTGACGTCGAACGACATCCGCAACACGGTCCACGGCTATGCCGATCAGAACGATGAGGCCTTCCATCGGATGTTCGAGCGAGACAAGACCGTGCTCCGTCGTCTCGGGGTCCCGCTCGAGCTCGAAGCCCTCGACGCCTGGGAGATCGACGAGGGGTACACCGTCGATCCCGACCGGTACGCCATCCCCGATCCCGGGCTCAACCAGGAGGAGCGGTTGGCCCTCTCGGTGGCGGCGAAGATGGTCCGGCTGGGTGGCACCGAAGCGGGGGTCGGGGCGCTCCTCAAGCTCGGGGGAATGGAGCGTGGCGCAGGTCTCGAACCTCTGGCTGCTGATCTCGGTGAGGGTCCCGAGATCCTGGGCGAGCTGTTCGGCGCCGTCACCGAGCGCCGCTCGGTCGAGTTCACCTATCGGGGGCAGGTGCGCCCGGTGAAGCCATACGGGATCGCCCACCGGCGAGGCCACTGGTACCTCGTGGGCAACACGCCCGAGGGAGAGCGCATGTACCGGGTCGATCGCATCTCCGCACTGAGTGTTGGTAGCAGGCCGGGGGCGTTCACCAAGCCGAAGGGGTTCGACATCCGCGCCGTGGTAAACGCCCCGCCATGGGAGGCGGGAGCCGACCCGGAGGTGACCACCAAGGTCAGGTTCGACTCGGATGTGGCCTGGTGGGCGGCGCGAAGTCTGGGCATGGCCGAGCCCAAGGCGGAGCTGACGGCGACCATCCCGGTGACCAACCGCGATGCTTTCGTCGGCTGGGTGTTGAGCTTCGGCAACTCCGCCGAGGTCCTCGAACCGGGGGAGATGAGAAAGGCTGTGGCCGAGCGGGTCTCCCAGGCATTGGAGCAGGTCTCATGACCAGCCAGCGCACCGTGTCCCGTCTCTCCCGGATCCTGGCGCTCATCCCCTATGTGCTGGACCGCGACTCGGCTGATGTCGGTGAGATCATCGAACGCTTTGGATACACCGAGGGCCAGCTCACCAGGGACCTCAACACCATCTTCGTCTGCGGTCTGCCCGGGTACGGCCCCGGAGACCTCATGGAGGCGTATCTCGACGAAGACGAGGTGATCATCGACGCCGCCGACTTCTTCGCCAAGGCGCCGCGTCTGACATCGAGCGAGGCGCTCGGGCTCCTCGCCGCCGGGATGGCCGTCATCGGCTCCGGCGAGGCCAGCCCCGCTCTCGAGTCTGCCGTCGAGAAGCTGGGCAAGGTCGTGATGCCCGGTGCTGACTCGGCGTTGACCGTCGACGTCGTGGACAACTCGCTTCATGTCGGGACCCTGCGAGATGCCGCCTCCGAACAGCGTGTGGTCAGGATCGTCTATCGCTCGGTGGGTAAAGAGGAGACCACCGAACGTGACATCGAGCCTTGGTCGGTGTTCGCCACCCTCGGTCGCTGGTACGTCCTCGGTCACTGTCGTCTCGTCGGCGGGCAGCGCACCTTCAGGGTCGACCGGATCAAACAGCTCGAGGTTGCAGACGAGACCTTCGAGCGTCCCGACCACGTGCCGGAGCCGGGGGTGGGGTACTCCCCGTCTGAAGACGACATCGTCTGTGTCATCGATCTGCAGCCCCAGGCGCGCTGGGTCCTCGAGTACTACCCAGTCGAGGTGGTGCGAGAATCGGCTCGCTCGACCCGGATTCGCTTCCACTCCCCGGACTCGGAGGTCCCCGCCCGGCTCCTCTTGCGACTCGGCACCGACGCACATCTCGTCGAGGGCGAGGAAGTCGCCGCCCGGGTCAGGGAGGTCGGGAGGTCTCTCCTCGCCAGGTACCAATAGGGGTCGAACGACCTACTGGTCTCCCTTTAGTTCGTATCACCACCTGCCGATCTGGTCTCAACCGAATGCGGAGACCGGAGACCAAGAAATGACCACCATCAAGACAACGTGCACCCGTTGTGGCGATATCCACCTGACCCCCGGAGACGTGGCGCTGGAGCTGCGTCCGGGTGGTAGGGAGGGTGACTATTGCTTCACCTGCCCGGGATGCACGTCAGAGCAGAGACGCCCCGCCAACTCACGCGTCGTGAGTGTTCTGCTCGCCACCGGGGTCCATTTCGAGGTCATCAACCCCGACCCGATCACCGAGAGGGAGATCGAGGCTTTCATGGTCGCCCTAGAGACGGAGCCGGATCCGCTCCGCCTGCTGGCCGGCTGACGAAGCCCTGAAGGTCGAGCCCCGGGGGGACGGTGCTCTGCGGGGAAGGTGGTGATCGGGCGGTCGCCACCTTCTCTTTACGCGGTGCGATGCCTTTAGCATCACCAGATGCTCCAGACCGGCGAGATCATTGTCATCCTCCTGCTGGCCCTCGTCGTGCTCGGTCCCCAGCGTCTCCCGGAGATGGCGAGGAAGATCGGGGGGTGGACCCGGGAGCTGCGGGCCGCGGCACGGGACATCACCAGGGGTCTGCAGGCCGAGGTGGAGGACTTCAAAGAGGTGGGTCGGGAGCTGCGGGGCCCACTCGACGAGGTCAAGAAGCCATTCAAAGAGATCCGGGACGATGTGAGTGGTCTCGGCTCGGAGAAGTACCAGTGGAAGGGCCCCAAACCGGTGTCGGGGCCGACCCCTGACCAGGCGATGGCCGATCTCGAGCGCATCGAGGCCGAGGCGGCGGAGCAACCATCGGAGCCGATCGACCGACCCGAGGGTGAGGACGAGCAAGACGAGTGACTGACAACCCACAGTCGATCCTCTCCCATCTCAACGAGTTGAGATGGCGTCTCATCAAGATCGCCGTCGCCGTCGTTCTATGTTCGGTGATCGGGTTCCTCTTTGCCGACTCCCTCCGCGAGATCCTCGAGGCTCCGTTCTACGACGCGGCCCCCGACAACGCGTTCCAGGCGCTCAAAGTCGGCGAGGAATGGGGCGTCCTGATGAGGATCGCACTCTTCGGCGGGCTCATCCTGGCCAGTCCGGTGGTCCTCTATCAGATCTGGGCGTTCGTCACCCCGGCGTTGACCGGCAGAGAGCGGAAGTGGGCCTTTCCCATCGTGACGGCCCTGGTGGTCCTCTTCGTCACCGGGGTCGTGTTCGGCTACATGGTGTTGCCCCGTGGCCTCGAATTCCTCCTCGGGATCTTCGAGAACGTCGAGAACAACCTCCTCATCGGGGAGTACTACTCGTTCGTCTTGCGGTTCCTGCTCGCCTTCGGGGCGGCGTTCCTCTACCCGGTGTTCCTGTTTGCCACCGCAGCCGCGGGAATCGTCAGTGCGGAGCAACTGGCGCGGGGCCGGCGATGGGCGGTGATCCTGGTGGTGGTCGGGGCGGCGTTGATCACCCCGACCGGGGACATCCTGACCCTCCTGGTCCTGGCCGGGCCGCTGTACCTCATGTACGAGATCACCTACTGGCTGGTGAGGTTGGTCCTGAGGAAATGAGCCTGACCCGATTCTGGCGGGGGTTCGAGTTCGAGCCCGACGAGTTCCAGATAGAGGCTGCGGAGGCGATCGAGTCGGGGATGTCCGTAGTGGTCACCGCTCCCACCGGGGCCGGGAAGACTCTCGTCGCCGAGGCCGCCACCTATCTGGGACGCTCCGAGGGCCGAAGGGTCTTCTACACCACTCCGATCAAGGCGCTGTCGAATCAGAAGTTCTCCGACCTTTCCGCCATCTATGAGGACGGTGAGGTCGGTCTGCTCACCGGTGACAACGTGGTCAACCCATCGGCACCGGTGATAGTGGCAACACTCGAAGTGCTGCGAAACATGATCTACGCCGACCCCGACCGCCTCGACGATGTCGCCACGGTCATCCTCGACGAGGCCCACTATCTCCAGGACAGGTCACGTGGGGCGGCCTGGGAGGAAGTCATCATCCACTGCCCACCCCATGTGCGCTTCGTGTGCCTCTCCGCCACCATCTCGAACAACGAGCAGTTCGCCGAGTGGATCGGGGAGAGGAGGGGCCCCACCATGCTGATCAGCAGCAGCGAGCGACCGGTGCCCCTCGAATCGATGTACATGATCAAGGAGAGGTCGGCGTCCGGAGCCATCCACTTTCTCCCCACGTTCGTCGAACGCGAGGGGCGAAGACGCCCCAACCCGAGGCTGGAGCACATGCTGGGGCTGGAACGTGGGCGGCGGAGACGCTTCAAGACCCCGAGCCGGTCTGAGGTCGTCGAAGAGCTGGCCCGCTCCAACATGCTCCCCGCCATCTACTTCATCTTCTCACGAGCCGGGTGTGACGCCGCGGCCAACCGTCTCGTCGAGGTCGGGCTCAGATTCAGCGACTCCGATGAGCGGAGGACGATCAGGCATGTCGCCGAGGAGCGAACCGAGCATCTCACCGAAGACGATCTCGTCGTGCTCGGTTACGACCGTTGGGTGAGCGCTCTCGAGTCCGGGGTGGCGGCGCACCACGCCGGGATGGTCCCCGCCTTCAAGGAGACGGTCGAGGAGCTCTTCAAGCAGGGTTTGGTCAAGGTGGTCTTCGCCACCGAGACCCTGGCTCTCGGGATCAACATGCCGGCTCGCTCGGTAGTGATCGAGAACCTGAGCAAGTTCGACGGCGAATCTCACGAGTTGTTGCAGCCCGGCGATTACACCCAGCTCACGGGGCGAGCGGGGCGGAGGGGGATAGACGTCGAGGGATTCGGGGTGGTCCTCCATTCGCCATTCGTCAATTTCCGCCAGGTCACCGAGATCGCGTCTGTGGGCGCTCACGAGCTCAAGTCGAGCTTCCGGCCGACCTACAACATGACCGCCAACCTGGTCGCCAACTACCCCGAAGAGAGGGCGATGGAGCTTCTCCGATCCTCGTTTGCCGCCTTTCAGCGCGAAGACCGCAAGGTGGAGACCGACGAGCGCATCGAGGCCCTGGAGCATCAACTTGAGAAAGAAGAGGCGCAGGCGACCTGTGAGCGGGGCGACGTCGAGGAGTACCTGGCGATGGTGGAGGCCGCCCCGCCGTCGCATAGGAGAGACGGCGTGGCCTCGTTGCTGGGCCCAGGAGTCGTGGTCGATGTCAAGGGCGGCGCCCGCGACGGGAGGTACGTGGTGCTCAAGCGGTTGTCATCGAAGAACGGCGGCTCTCGATATCTGGTCCTCTCCACCTCCGGGCGGGTCTCCACCATCGGATACCGGCAGATCCCCGATGACAGCGAGAGGGTCGCCCAGATCGACTTGCCCCAGCCATTCCGCCCCCGCGACCGGCGCTTCGTCCATGAGACCCTGCGAACGCTGCGCAAGGTCCCACCTCGACGGTCCGACAACAGACTCCGGACTCACATGGCCGTCGCGCACCCGGTGGCGGAGTGCCCCGATGCCGCTCACCACGTTTCGGCGTTGCGCCGGGCGCGGCGTCTCCGGATTCGGCTCGAACAACACCGCAGTATGCGCCGGTCATCGGGATTCGGCCTGGTAGAGGAGTTCATCGCGATCCAGAAGCTGCTCACTCATCTCGATTATCTCGACGGCTGGCAGCTCACTCCCCGGGGCACGCGGCTGCGCCGGGTCTACAACGAGGTCGACCTCCTCGTCACCGAGGCGGTCGAGAGGGGGATCCTCTACGACCTCGACATGCCCGAGCTGGTGGCATTGGCGTCGGTCTTCGTGTACGAACCGAGATCCGACCAGGCTTCACCCGCGGATTGGCCCACGGAGCGATTGGCCGATCGTTGGGCGGCGATCGAGGGCTTGTGGCGGGAGATCAGCACTCTGGAGAGTGAGCACCGGCTCTCGCCCTTGAGACGGCCCGATCCCGGTTTCGGCCGGGTCGCCTACGAATGGGCCGCCGGGGCGAACTTCGACGATCTCACTGCCGGGTCGATGGCACCCGGGGACTTCGTGCGGGTGAGCCGTCAGCTCGCCGACCTCCTCCGTCAGCTCCGCGAGGCGGCCTCGGAGATGCGGGACGAGGCAGACCTGGCGCTCCGGGCGGTCGATAGGGGCGTGGTCGCCGCCCAAGGGGTCGGTTGATGGTCCCCCGGTGGCTGGTGATCGTCAACCAGCGCGCCGGGCGCTCCCCGGTTGGTGTCGACTCGGTGAGATCGGCACTCGACGCCGCCGGGGTCGTTGCAGACATCGAGGTTCCTGGCACCCGCGAAGAGGCCGAGGAGGCGGTCCGGATCGCAGCCAAGGAAGGGGCCACCCATATCGCTCTCGCCGGTGGCGATGGCACGGTCAACATGGCGGCCAACGTCCTGATGAACATCGACGGCCTCGAGCCGCCGGTGCTGGCGGTCCTTCCCACCGGCAGTGGATGTGATCTGTTGAGGACATTCGGGATCTCCCAGGATCTCGCCGAGGCGGCCCGCCACCTGGCCGGTGACGAGGTGTATCCCATCGACGTCGCCACCCTCGAAGGCGGCTGGGGCGTCAGATACTTCGTCAATGTCGCCCAGGTCGGGGTGGGAGCCGCCGCCGCGGAGACCGCGCCAAAGTTGAACAGGAGCCTGGGGGCGGTCCGGTACCCGTTGGCCTTTGCTGCGAGGCTCGTCCGTTTTCCGAAGGCGAGGGTGATCGTCGAGACCGAGCGCCGCCGCTATGAGTCCGAGGCACTGGCGGTGATCCTGGCGAACGCACAGTTCTTCGCCGGTGGGTGGAACGTCGCCCCTCGGGCGACGCTGATCGACGGGGTGCTCGACGTCCAGATAATCAACGTCAGGAAACGCAATGCACCCGCGTTGGTGCCCAAAGTCATCAGAGGGACCCACCTGCTCGATCGTTCTGTGCGACGGTTCTCCGCGGCCACATTCAGCATCGAGACCGACGTGATCTGGCCCCTGGAGGCCGACGGCGACTTCGTGGGGAATACCCCGGTGCGGGGCCGGGTTGTCCCGGCCGCACTACGCCTCAAAATCTGAGGAATGTGGCATACTCCTGCGCCCCGCGGGGGCAGAGAGTCAGGAATGGCGAAGAAAGACGCAACCACAGCAACCAAACCAGAGCCCGAGGACCTCGAAGAACTCGATGAGCCCGAAGACCTGGACGACGTCGAAGACGTCGACGAGGAAGCCTTGGACGTTGACGTCGATCCTGACATCGACCCCGATATCGAGCCCGACGAGTTCGAGGACGACGATCTCGCCGACGACACCGGGGACTACGACGAAGACGATGACGAGGAAGACTCCGGGGACCACGACGAGGAGACAGCCGAGGCACTCGAGGAGCTGGAGACCCAAGAGCTCCAGTTGCTCGACGAGGAGGCCAACGAGGCCCTGCTGGTCGACGAAGCGGCCGAGCTCAGAGCGATGAGACGCGAAGAGCTGACCTTGAATGTCGACGCACAAAGCCAGAAAGACGACGAGTTCGTCTGCCAATCTTGCTTCATGGTGAAACGCACCAGCCAACTCGCCAACAAACGCAAGATGATCTGCTTCGACTGTGTCGACTGAGCGGGTCACGGTCGCTCTTCCGACTTACAACGAGCTGGAGAATCTCCCTGATATCGCCCCGGCGGTCACCGCACACGGCTATCGGCTGTTGATCATCGACGATGACTCACCAGACGGCACCGGCGAGCTGGCGGATCGTCTCGCCGCGGGCTCCCCGCTCATCTCCGTCCTGCATCGCCCCGTCAAGCAAGGGCTGGGACCGGCATATGCCGACGGATTCGACAAGGCGCTGGCCGACGGAGCCGAGGTCATCATCGAGATGGACGCCGACTTCTCCCACGATCCGGCCGATCTACCCCGGCTGGTGGCCGCCCTTGAAAGAGGGGCCGACTTGGCCATCGGCTCGAGGTACGTCCCCGGCGGATCGACACCAGATTGGCCGGTGCACCGCCAGATGATCTCCAAGGGGGGGAATCTCTACGCCCGGCTCATGCTGGGGATCCCCACCCGCGACGCGACCGCGGGTTTCCGGGCGTTTCGATCGGAGGCGCTGAGCAAGCTTCCCTATCGGGATGCGGAAGCCTCCGGTTACGGGTTTCAGGTCGAGATGGCGTGGAAGGCGCACTCCGCCGGTCTCTCGATCGAAGAAGTCCCGATCAGCTTTCGAGACCGCACCAAGGGGAGCTCCAAGATGGGGGCCCGCATCGTCGCCGAGGCGATGTGGCTCGTCACCGTCTGGGGGCTGGGTCGGGTGTTTCGAGCCCTCACCCCACAGCGACGATGAGAGTCGCCGCCCGGAGGGCCGAGCATTCCGACCTGAACGCCCTGGAGTCGCTATATCGCTCCCTCGAACAGGAGATGGCGGCCCTGCACGCCATGTGGCCGGTCGCCGACGGCCTCGACGAGCCGGTGACGGCATCACTTCGAGAGGCCATCGACGACCCGGAAACCGTGTTGCTGATCGGCGAGATCGAGGGTCACCCGTTTGGTTTCCTGATGGCTCGGGTGGAGCGTCTCCTCGCCCAAGCCGACGGCGTGTTGGTGGGGGCGATTCGGCTGATATACGTCGACCAGGAGGCCAGGGAGGTCGCCCTCGGCGAGGAGATGAGGGACGAGGCCCTCGCCATCCTGCGAGCTCGCGGGATCACCAAGTTCGACGCACATGTCCTTCCCGGTCATCGTCTGGCCAAGAACTTCTTCGAGGCCGGTGGCTTCTCGGCCCGGTCGATCATCATGCATCACGATGACCAGAGGGGTTGAGCGGCCTGGGGTCGGTGTCGGCGTGGTGCTTATCGACGATGAGCGCATCCTGTTGGTGAAGAGGGGACGCGATCCGGGACGCGGGCTGTGGGCCGTGCCCGGGGGGAAGGTGCGGCTCGGTGAGTCACTTCGGTCGGCCGCCCGGCGAGAGACCAGGGAGGAGACCGGTCTCGACGTCGAGGTCGGCGAGGTGATCTGGGTCGGCGAGCACATCGACGAGGACCACCACCTGGTGCTCATCGACTTTGCCGCACAGCTGGTCGGTGGTGAGCTGGCCGCAGCCGATGACGCCGACGAGGCGCGTTGGGTGCCCCTCGGGGAGGCCGCCGCCTATCCACTCACCGTGACGATGCATGAGCTGATGGATACCCTGCGCGGATGAGCAGCCAGGCTGTAGCGCTCCTCCAACAACTGATCCGCAATGAGTGCGTCAACGATGGCACTCCCCAGAGCGGCCATGAGCACAGGTCGGTGGCCACACTTCGCGAGTTCTTGGGTGTCGACGGTGAGGTGTTCGAGCCTGTCCCCGGGCGTCAGTCGCTCATCTACCGGGTCATCGGCTCCGACCCCGATGCTCCCTCGCTCGCCCTTGTTCCTCATCTCGACGTGGTCCCGGTCGACCGGTCGGGATGGAGCCAGGACCCGTTCGGTGCAGAGATCATCGACGGTTTCGTGTACGGGAGGGGAGCGGTCGACATGCTCAATGTCACCGCCACCATGGCGGTGGCGGTCAAGCCGTACCTCACCGGAGAGAAACAACCCAAGGGCGACCTGCTGTTCGCCGCAGTGGCGGACGAGGAGGCCGGTGGCTCTCTGGGAGCCAAGGCACTGGTCTCCGATAGGTGGGATCTGGTGCACGCCGACTACCTGCTGACCGAGGTGGCGTATCCGCCGGTCTCTTACGCCAACGAGACTGCGGTGCCGGTGGCCACCGGCGAGAAAGGGGCGTTCTGGTCGCTGCTCCGCTCCACGGGCACCCCGGGGCACGGCTCGGCGCCATATGGATCCGACAACGCCCTGCGGAAGATGGTCGAGGCGGTCCACGGCATATTCAAAGAGCCGATGCCGGTGGCAATCACCCCGGAGTGGCGTGAGTTCGTCGCCAGCCTGGATCTGGCGGACCACCTCAAAGCGGCCCTCGTCGACCCCGATCGAGTCGATGAGGCGATCGATACCCTCGCCCTGACCGATCCACTGTTTGCCCGCTACGCACACGCAGTGACTCACCTCACCATCTCGCCCAACATGCTCAGCGCCGGGATGAAGGCCAACGTGATCGCCAGCTCGGCCGACGCCAGCGTCGATATACGGGCGCTCACCGGAATGGACCGGTCCTTCGTCGACTCTCACCTCTACAAGGCCATGGGCAACGCCAGGGACGACATCGACATCGAACCAGTCCAGGACATGGAGTCGATGTTCAGCCCTACCGGCGGCCCGCTGTGGGAGGCGATAGCCGACTCTGTCGAGCACATCGAGGGCCATCGGAGGCTGTTGCCGACGATCATGACCGTAGCCACCGATGCCCGGTTCTGGAGACCGAAGGGGACCGTGGCCTACGGGGTGGGGCTGTACGACGATCGCATGGACTTCACCGAGATGCTGGCCCTCTTCCACGGTCATGACGAGAGGGTCTCGGTGGAGTCGGTGGACCGGACTGCGACGCTCTATTCGGAGATTCTCGACCGATTCCTCGGATCTTGACCGTCCTCTGCGACCTCGACGGGGTCATCTACCGGGGTGCCACGGCGCTTCCCGGTGTCCCCGACGCCTTACATCGGCTTTCCCGCTCGAAGGTGGCGGTCTATTTCATCACCAACAACTCGACCCGCACGCCACAGGCCACCGCCGAGAAGATCACCCGGCTGACCGGGGCACCCGTCGAGGCGAGCCGGGTGTTCACGTCGTCGATGGCCGCGGCAACGCTCCTCGAGGAGTCGGACAGCCCGGTCTTGATCGTCGGGGAGGACGGGGTGAGAGCCGCGGTGAGCGACGCCGGTCTGGCCATCACCGAGGTACCGGCGAAGGCGAGGGCCGTCGTGGTCGGGCTCACCAGGTCGTTCTCCTACCAGTCGATCGCGGGGGCGATGGACGCCATTCGAAACGGCGCCCGGTTCATCGCCAGCAACAACGACCCCACCTTCCCAACCGAGCGCGGGCTGGCTCCCGGGGCAGGAGCGATGGTGGCCGCGATTGCGGCAGCGACAGGGGCCAAGCCCGAGGTGGCCGGGAAGCCCAACGAGCCGATGCGGGAGCTGATCCGATCGACGGTCGGCGACCACGCCTGGGTCATCGGCGACCGGAGCGACACCGACATCGCCCTGGCCGCCGGCCAACCCGGATGGCGCTCGATCCTGGTCCTCACCGGGGTCACCAGCGGTGAAGAGGCAACCGGTTCCGGTGCGGACTTCGTCGTCGCCGACTTTTCCGCAGCCGTTGATCTGGTTATCGAGCGTCTCGAGGCGTCATAATCGAGGCGATATGGACCTCAGTCCCGATCAAGTGGAAGAAATCGAGCTGATGTTGGAGAAGCTGGAGACCCTCGACCCCGCCGATCTGCCCGAGCCCGCCGCGGAGCTGGTCGACCTGCTGGCGCGAATCCTCGATGACCGGGAAACCGACAGTTGAGGTTCGCACTCCAGGTACGCACCGGCAGACCATCGATCGCGGAGTTCGCCGAGCGATTGCGGGCGGCGATCGTATCGAACGACGGCGAGGTGGTCGAAGACGCGGAAACCCCACCGGACTTCGTGATCGCGGTGGGTGGTGACGGCACCATGCTGGGCGCAGTTCGCCGGGCGGTCGCCTGGGACGTCCCGGTGCTCGGGTTCAACCTGGGAACCCTGGGCTTTCTCACCGAGGCCGAGCCCGACGACCTCGACTCCGTTGTGAAACGCCTCACCACCGGTGAGTTCGACATCCAGAAGAGACTGACCGTGTCCGCCTCGATCGGAGGTGTGGATGCGGTCGGGGTCAATGACGTGGTGGTCGAGAAGATCGACAGCACGCGCCTGGTCAACCTGGAGGTGACCATCGACGGGACCGAGTTCGCCACCTACCGCGCCGACGGCCTCATCATCGCCACCCCGACCGGGTCGACGGCCTACTCGTTCTCCGCAGGGGGCCCGATGGTGGATCCGAATGTGGAGGCCCTGGTCCTCACCCCGGTGGCCAGCCACTCCCTCTTCGATCGGTCTTTGGTCCTGCCCGCGGGGGCCGAGATCGCGGTGACCGTGAAACGGGACCGGGCGGTGCGGGTCAACGTCGACAAGTGGGACCTCGGCCAGCTCGGGGAAGAGGAGACGGTCCACATCGCACAGGGTCAAAGACCGGCCAGGTTCGTGACATTCGACTCCTACACGTTCCCGGGGCTAGTCCGAGCCAAGTTCGGTCTCGAGTGATGCTCGAGCACCTCGCCGTCCACAACCTCGGGGTCCTCGAAGAAGCCTCGATAGACCCTTCGGGGGGATTCACGGTGATCACCGGTGAGACCGGCGCGGGCAAGACCCTTCTCCTCGGTGGGCTCCGTCTCGTCCTCGGAGGGAAGGCCGAAGCGACTTCGGTGGGCCCCCACGGCGACATCGCCCAGGTCCAAGGTCTCTTCGCTCTCGATAACGAAGCGGTCGGAGCCACTCGGACCGTGCCTCGCAATGGGCGGAGCCGGGCCCACATCGAGGGCGCCATCGTCTCTGCCGACGCTCTGGCGGATCGTTTGGGGGGTTTCGTCGAGGTCGTCGGACAGCACGACCAACTGGCGATCACCAGGCCATCACATCTCCTCGCATTGATCGACGACGCCATGGGTGAGGAGAAGCTGGCCGTGTTCCGGGGCGCCTACCGAGCGGCGTGGCGGGCCCTCCAGGACGCCCTGGCGAGACAGCAGCGTCTCGGAGGTGACCAGATCGCCCTGGTCCGCGAGCTCGATCTCGCCCGATATCAGGCCGGCGAGATCGCCGGCGCCGGGTTGAGCCCAGGTCTGGATGAGGGGCTGGAGTCGAGCGTCTCCAGGCTGAGGAACATCGAGGAGATCCGGGAGCACCTCCTCGAGACCGTGCGCATCGCCGAAACCATGTCGGAGATGGCAGGAGAGCTGGTCTCCCGGCTGCGCAAAGCAGCAGAGCTCGACCCGGGCTGTGTGCCACTGGCCGGCGAGGCCGAGGGCCTGGCGGGCGCGGTTTCCGAGCTGGGCCGTGAATCGCGGTCATCGGTCGAGACGATGGATGCCGACCCGGCCGGTTTGGAGGAGCTCGAGCAACGACTGACCGCCCTCGGAGACTTGAAGCGGAAGTACGGCCGGACGCTCGACGAGGTGATCGCTCATGGCCAGCAGGCTGCGAGACGTGTGGAGGAGCTCGAGTCGCTGATCGGAGATGCCGAGCGGACCGAGTCGGTGATCGAGGCGGCCCATGACGCTCTGGCGGTGAAGGCGAAGGCGCTGAGCGGGGCACGCCTCGCCTCAGCGGACGCCGTGTCCGGCCGTGTCCTCGAGCACCTCGCCGACCTGGGTCTCGCTTCGGCGCGTGTCGAGATCGAAGTCGAGACCGTCGACCCCGGCCCGTCCGGTGCGGACCGGGTCACGATGAGGTTCGCAGCGGACTCGAGGCTCGAGCCGGGAGACGTGGCGACGGTCGCCTCCGGGGGAGAGTTGTCACGTCTGGTGCTCGCCCTTCGCCTCGCCACCAGGAGCGTCGCCGCGAGCACCCTCGTCTTCGACGAGGTCGACACCGGGATAGGAGGCAAGACAGCTCTCGCCATGGGGGAGAAGCTCGCCCAGCTGGCCTCGGTGGGCCAGGTCCTGTGTGTCACCCATCTCCCGCAGGTGGCCGCGTATGCCGACACCCACTACGTCGTGGAGCGGGGCCCCGATGGGACGGGTGTGGTCCGCCTGGTCGCGGGGGAGGATCGGGTCACCGAGATAACCCGCATGCTCGCCGGTTTGCCCGACAGTGCAGCCGGCAGGTCGGCGGCGGCAGAGCTCTTGGCGGGCGCCGCCAAATAATCGCCCTGGGCCTGATCGGTGCTACTGTGGCATCCCGTCATGGACGGGCCGCTTTTCTCTCAGGAATCACCTCAAGAGGATCGGGTCCCGTCCCCTGACCCCACCAAATACATCTTCGTGTCCGGTGGTGTCGTCTCCAGTCTCGGCAAGGGGATAGCCGCGGCTTCGCTGGGGAGGCTTCTCAAGTCGAGGGGGTTGCGTGTCGTCAACCAGAAGCTCGACCCCTACATCAACGTCGACCCCGGCACCATGAACCCGTTCCAGCACGGTGAGGTCTTTGTGACAGACGATGGGGGGGAGACCGACCTCGACCTCGGCCACTACGAGCGATTCACGGGGGAGAATCTCCGCAGGACCTCCAATGTCACCGCCGGGTCGGTCTACCTCTCAGTGATCCAAAAGGAACGGCGTGGTGACTATCTGGGCGACACGGTGCAAGTGATCCCGCACGTGACCAACGAGATCAAGGAGCGGATCCATCGGGTGGCGGGCCAGGACGTCGACGTGGTCATCACCGAGGTCGGTGGCACCGTGGGTGACATCGAGAGCCTCCCCTTCCTCGAGGCGATTCGCCAGTTCGGCAATGAGATCGGGCGGGCGAACGTGATGTTCGTCCATGTGACCCTGGTGCCCTACATCGCGGCATCCGAGGAGCTGAAGACCAAGCCGACCCAGCACTCGGTGGCCGAGCTTCGTTCGAAGGGCATCCACCCCGATGTGATCATCGTCCGCTCCGATCGGGACATCGACGAGGGGGTGCGCAAGAAGATCAGCCTGTTCTGCGATGTCGAGCCGCGTGCGGTCATCGCCGCCCCCGACGTCACCGACATCTACGAGGTGCCCCTGGTGCTACACGAGGGCGGTCTCGACCACGTGGTCTGTGATCGGCTCCAACTCGTGACCGGCCCGCCAAACCTCGAGGCTTGGGAGGCAATGGTCGACAAGGCGAAATCCGCCACCGACGAGGTGACCATCGGGATCGTCGGCAAGTACGTCGATCTCCCCGACGCCTATCTCTCGGTGGCCGAGTCCCTGCGTCACGGAGCCGCCTCGCTCGGTCTGAGACTCGACCTTTGCTGGGTCCCCTCCGACGAGCTCACCGGGCTGTTGTCCGACTCCTACCTGGAAGACCTCGACGGGATCGTCATCCCGGGCGGTTTCGGATATCGAGGCGTCGAGGGGAAGATCCAGGCGATACGTTACGCCCGGGAGAACGACGTCCCTCTGCTCGGTCTCTGTCTGGGTCTGCAGTGCGCGGTCATCGAGCTGGCCCGATCGGTCCTGGGCCTGCCCGACGCCAACAGCACCGAATTCGATCCGTCGACTCCCGATCCGGTCATCGATCTCATGGCCAGTCAGGAGGAGGTCGAGGACATGGGGGGCACGATGCGACTCGGGCTCTACGCCGCCAAGCTGGCAGAGGGGTCCAAGGTGAGGGCGATGTACAGCAAGGAACTGGTCTACGAACGGCACCGGCACCGGTGGGAGGTCAACAACCGTTACCGCAAGGATCTGGAGAAGGCGGGGATGCGTCTCTCGGGGCTGTCGCCCGATGACAATCTCGTCGAGTACATCGAGTTGATCGACCACCCCTACTTCGTGGCCACCCAGGCGCACCCCGAGTTCAGGTCCCGGCCCGACGACCCACATCCCCTGTTTGTCGGTATCGTGGA
>Ga0256867_10000056_pt1 | contig 37882 bp, 40 predicted proteins | sample RVTome_15_FD_185939 | JGI IMG/M metagenome (GOLD analysis project Ga0256867, IMG submission 185939) | Soil microbial communities from uranium-contaminated site in the Upper Colorado River Basin, Wyoming, United States - RVT150D86 (HiSeq) ... | reverse complement strand
ACGCGACCAACGGCCCGGAGACGGGGAGTAGGTCGGACGTATCCGTCGTCGGCCGCCCGGAGACGGCGTCGGTCAGCAGGTGGGCGCGTCTACGCGAGCGCCTCCTCGAGCGCGCGACGCACGAGCACCTTCGAGACCTCCTTGCGATACTCCGCGCTGGCGAACGCATCGGAGGGCGGTGCGGTGCCCTCATCGGCCCGAGCCGACGCCGTGGCCGGATCGGCTCCGCCCGCGAGCGCCTCCTCGACGCCGGCGGCACGCAACGGGGTCTCCGCCATGTTCGTCAGGGCCACCGATGCCGAGCCGTTCCGCTGCACCGCGGCGACGCCGACCATCGCCCAGTCGATCGCGCGGCGATGGAACTTGATATAGCTCCACCCGCCGCTCGTCTTCGGCACCCGGATCTCGGCGAGCACCTCGTTGTGGGCGAGGTCCGCCTCGAACAGGCCCTTGAAGAAGTCCGTGGCCGCGACCGTCCGAACGGCCCCGCCGGCGCCGCGGACCACGAACTCCGCGCCGAGCGCCAGCATGACCGTGCCCATGTCGCCGGCAGGATCGGCGTGCGCGATCGAGCCGCCGATCGTGCCCAGGTGCCGGACCTGCGGGTCTCCGACCTGCTGGGCCGTGTCGGCCACGATCGGGGCCGCCTGCTGCAACAGCTCGCTGTTCGCCACGTCGTGGTGCCGCGTGAGCGCGCCGATCGCGATCACGTCGGAATCCTCGCGGATGTACGACAGGTCGCCGATGCGGCAGATGTCGACCAGCAGGGAGGGCTGGGCGAGCCTGGTCTTCATCAACGGGAGCAGCGAGTGCCCCCCTGCCAGGATCTTGGCGTCATCGGCGCCGCCGAGCAACTCGATCGCGTGGTCGACGGACTCGGCACGTTCGTACTCGAACGGAGCCGGGATCATGCCTGACCCCCTTTCGCGTCCTGGATAGCTCGCCACACGCGCTCGGGCGAGGCGGGCTTGTCGATGTGGTTCACCCCGAGGTGGGAGACGGCGTCGATCACGGCGTTGACCACGGCGGGCGGCGAGGCGATCGTGCCGGCTTCCCCGATGCCCTTCACACCGAGGGAGTTCGTCGTGGAAGGCGTGACGGTGCGGTCCTGCCTGATCTCCGGGATCTCGCCGGCCGTCGGCACGAGGTACTGCGTCATCGACGACGTGGTCAGGTTGCCCGACTCGTCGTAGATCGCCTCCTCGTAGAGAGCCTCTGCGACACCCTGCGCGACGCCGCCGTGCACCTGGCCCTCGACGATCATCGGGTTGATCACGTTGCCGCAGTCGTCGACCGCGACGTACTTCACGATGTCGGTCTTCCCCGTCTCGGTGTCCACCTCGACCACGCAGACATGGGTGCCGCCGGGCCACGTGAAGTTCGGCGGGTCCCAGACCGCGGTGCCCTCCAACATCGGCTCGACGCCTTCGGGCAACGAGTGGGCCGTCCAGGCCGACCCGGCGAGCTCCGGGATCGTGCGAGCCTTGTCGGGGGCGCCGGAGACGCGGAAGGCGCCGTCGGCCCACTCGACGTCGTCCTCGGCCACCTCGAGCTCGTGCGCCGCGATCGTCCGTGCCTTGGCCCGCACCTTCTCGACCGCCTTGGCCAGCGCCTCCGCGCCGACGCTCGCCGAACGCGAGCCGTAGGTGTCCATGCCCAGCCGCGAGACCGCGGTGTCGCCGTGCAGCACCTCGACGTCGTCGGGCGTGATCCCGAGGCCGTCGGCCACGATCTGCGACCACGCGGTGTCGTGGCCCTGCCCGTGGGGCGACGTGCCGGTGCGGACCACCACCTTGCCGTCGGGACGGCACTCGACCTCCGCGGCGTCCCAGCCGCCGGCGACGTAGCGGAGGGCGCCGAGGATCTCGGACGGGGCGAGCCCGCACATCTCGATGTAGCTGGAGAGGCCGACCCCGAGCTGCTTCACGTCGCCGCGGTCGCGCCGCTCCTGCTGCTCCTTCCGCAGCCGGTCGTACTCGGCGAGCTCGAGCGCGCGATCGAACGTGGGCTCGTAGTTCGCGGAGTCGATGCTCAGCCCCATGACCGAGGGGAACGCCTCGGCCGACGGCGGCAGGAAGTTCTTCCTGCGCACCTCGGCGGGGTCCATGCCGATGCGGCGGGCGTAGGCGTCGACGAGGCGTTCGATCACGAACGTCGCCTCGGGCCGCCCGGCGCCGCGGTACGCGTCGGTCGGCGTGGCATTCGTCATCACACCCTTGAACTCGTACCAGTACGCCTTCGTGTCGTAGGGCCCCATGTACACCCAGCCGCCGAGCTCGGGGATGCCCGGGGTCAACAGCTGGAAGTACGCGCCCATGTCGGCGAGCTCGACGAACTTCATGCCGAGGATGTCGCCGTCGTCGGTGCCGGCGAGCGTGCAGTCGTGCAGCACGCCGCGCCCGTGGATCGTGGCCAGGTAGTTCTCCTGCCGCGTCTCGATCCATTTGACCGGGCGGCCGCTCAGGCGCGAGAGCGCCAGCGCGATGGCTTCCTCCGCGTACACGTTCAGCTTCGAGCCGAACCCGCCGCCCACGTCGGGGGCGATGATGCGCAGCTTCGATTGCGGGATGCCCGTCGCGATCGACAGGCCGACCCGGGCGATGTGCGGGATCTGCGTCGCCGAGACGAGCGTGAACTCGCCCGCGGCGGGGATGCCGTACGCCAGGCACCCGCGGGTCTCGATCGGGTTCGGGATCAGCCGTGGCTGGGTGTACCGCTCCTGCACCGTCACCGGCGCCGAGTCGAACACCGATTGGTCGCCGCCGCCGCCGTGCGACCAGTGCACGACCACGTTCGTGCCGAGGTCCTCGTGCAGCACGACCTCGTCCTTCGCGGCTTCCTCGAGATCGGTGACGACGGGAAGGTCGGTGGCGCTCACCGATACGGCCTCGGCGGCGTCTTCAGCGAGCCCGCGCGTCTCCGCGAGCACCACGGCCGCCGCGTCGCCGGCGAACCTGATCCGGTCCTTCGTCAGCGGCCAGTGGGTCGGGATCTTGATGTCCTCGGTGATGGGCCAGACCATCGGCAGCCCTGAGGGGAACGCCTCCTCGAGATCGGCCGCGGTGTACACGCCGATCACACCCGGCATCGAGGCGGCGGCCGCCGTGTCGATCGAGTCGATCGTGGCGTGCACGTGCGGAGGACGCACGAGTGCCATCCACACCATGCCCGCCATCGTCTGGTTGTCGACGAACGAGCCCTGTCCCGTCAGGAGCGTCGCGTCTTCCTTCCTGAGGATCGGGCTGCCGACGTACTGCTCCGTCGTGGCCATGTCGGCTCCCTCCTCAGGCCCTCGAGCCGCTCATCGAGCCGGCGGCGTCGAGGATCGACGTCACGATGTTCTGGTAGCCCGTGCACCGGCAGAGGTTGCCCTCGAGCGCCTCACGGACCTCTTCCTCGGTCGGCGTGGGGTTCTCCTGCAGGTAGCTCGCCGCGGCCATCACCATGCCGGGCGTGCAGTAGCCGCACTGCAGGCCATGGTTGCGGTGGAACGCGTCCTGGATCGGGTGCAACGTGTCGCCGTCGGCCATCGCCTCGATCGTCGTGACCTCGTGCCCGTCCGCCTGCGCTGCGAGCAACGTGCAGCTCTTCACGGACTCTCCGTCGAGGAGCACCGTGCACGACCCGCACGTGGAGGTATCGCACCCGACGTTGGTCCCGGTGAGCCCGAGGTCTTCCCTCAGGAAGTAGACGAGCAGCGTGCGTGGCTCGACGTCGGCCTCGCGCGACTGCCCGTTCACGGTCACGGACACGTTCGTCACGGACTTCCCCCTTCCCGCGGCGGTGCCTGCCGATCAGTCCAGGCCTGGTCGGAACCTGGCTAGGGCACGGAGTCTAGACCGGGTGTGGAAAACGCGCGAGCGGGTCAGACGGCGCTGCCGGCACCGAGATGCTCGGGCACCGACAGCTCGTCGAGGTCCACGTCGAACGCACCGACCTCGGCGCCGGTCACGACGTCGACGACCCGCACCTCGAACTCGCGTCCGAGCCCGGACGGCGCGGCGACGACGAAGTCCCCGATCCTCGTGGGTTGAGCACCCTCCTCCACGAGACCCGGAACGAACGTGTGCCCCGGACGCGGCTCCACCTGCGAGGGAAGCGTCGTCGCCAACGTCCACCGGTCGGCGCTGGCCCCCTCCTCGGCGATCACGAGGACCCGCAGACCGACCCGCCCGTCGTCGAGCTCACGTACCTCCAGCACGGCGACGTCGAGGTCGCCGACCTCGAACCAGGCCTCCCGTCGGTTCACGACCGGCTCCTCGAGGAATCGCTCGACCAGGCTCGAACCCACCGCTCGACGTTCCTCGCGCAGGAAGAGGACCCCGGCGACGGTCCCCACCGTGGCCGCGAGGATCGCGAACACGGCGATCGCGAGCATGACCCCCGCGTGCGGGGGGAACCCGGACGCGGTCCTCCGGGGCGCCTCGGCTACCACGACGTCCCCCGGGCAGTGAGCGCTTCCTCGCCCGTGCACGACCGGCCGAGGCCGTAGGTCGCCCCGTCATCCGAGGAGTAGCGCAGCAGGTAGCAGGCGCCCGACGCGCCGGTGACGGCGGCCCCCCAGGCGGCTCGCCTGGAGGCGACGCTCACGACGCCGGGACCCTCGGCCGGTCCGTCGACGAAGACGAGCCGGTCCACGATCGACGACAGCTGCCCCGGCCCCGCGTCGAGGAACGTCGCCCGCCCCTTCGCGGCCCGCCGGGCCGCCTGCAGCGCCGAGCGGGCGTCCGCTCGCGCCTCGGCGTCGATCGCCAGCTCGTCGGCGACCCGGCTCACGTCGGTGAGCGTGTCGTCGCCCGAGATGGTGCCGACGATCGATGGCGCCGACTCCGCCCTCTCGGCCCGTTCGAGGCTCCGGCGCTCGCTCTCGACCACCCATCGGGAGAACGACAGGATCCCGGACAGCACGACGCACGCCGTCACGGCGAGCGCGATCGCTCGAGGGTTCAAACGGCGCCACGGCGGTACGGGAGCCGCCCGGAAGTCGAATGCTCGATCCATCCCCAGGTCCTGGTCGATGCCGGTCACTCGTCCCATCGGCGGCGGGGCGCTTCGAGTGAAGCCCTCGGACCTCGGGATCCGCGTCGCTCGCCGCTTCACGCCCGCTGTGCGACCATCGAGCCGTGAGCGAGATCACCGACGTCCTGCAGGCCATCGAGTCGCTGTCGGCGAAGGGCGAACGCATGGCGCTCGCCACGATCGTCGCGGTACGCGGATCGACGTACCGGCGTCCCGGCGCTCGCCTGCTCGTGCCCGAGGACGGGGCCCCGATCGGCAACATCAGCGGAGGCTGCCTCGAGGGAGACGTCGCCGACATGGCGCGCGTCGTGATGGACGAGGGCACGGCTCGCCTCGCAGGTTGGGACCTCACCGCCGACGACGACGCGGTCTGGGGACTCGGCCTGGGCTGCAACGGGGCGATCGAGGTCTTCATCGAGCCCGCCGAGCAAGCCGCCGAGGTAGCGCACGCGTTGAGAACGGCGCTCGACGAGGAACGCCCCATCAGCGTGGTGACCGTGCTCGAGAGCGAGGACGAAACCGTCGCGCCGGGCTCACGCATCGTGGTCCGGCCGGGGGGCGACCCCGAGGGCACGCTCGGGCTTCCGGTCGTCGACGCGGAGGCGATCGCGTCGGCCCGCGAGCTGCTCGACGCCGAACGATCCGAGGTCCGCACGTTCGAGCACGGCGTGCGAGCGTTCGTCGAGGTGCTCGAGCCGCCGCTGCGACTCCTCGTCTGCGGCGCGGGCCACGACGCGATCCCGCTCGTGCGGGCCGCGCGCGGCATCGGCTGGAACCCGATCGTCGTCGACGACCGGCCGGGGTTCCTGAACCACGAGCGGTTCCCCGAGGCGGCCGGGTTCGTGCACGTCGAAGCCCCCGAGCACGTCGCGAAGACCGCGACGATCGACCGGCGCACGCACGTCGTCGTGATGACGCACAACTTCCTGCGCGACAAGGAGTACCTGCGGTCGCTGCTCGACTCCGAGGCCGGTTACATCGGCATGCTCGGGCCGTCGGCGCGCACCCAGCGGCTGCTGATGGAGCTGGCCGACGAGGGCGTCGAGGTCACCGACGCCGACCGCGATCGCATCCACGGGCCGGCGGGGCTCGACCTCGGGGCCGAGGGGCCCGAGGAGATCGCGCACGCCATCGTGGCCGAGATCGTCGCCGCGAGGCACGCCCGCAAGGGAGGGTTCCTCAAGGAACGGCCTGGCCCGATCCACGACCGGCCGATCCCCGGCACCGAGGCGCGCTGAGCCCGTCAGCCCGTCGGCGTGGGAGCAGGCTGTCCGACCACGTGGATCACACGCAGGCCGGTCGTGCCCTCGAGCCGGCGGACGACGTTCCGCTTGAGCCATCGTGAGCGACCCGGCGGAAGCGTCGAGAGCACGATCGCGTCGAATCGCTCGCCGCGCAGCAGGATGTCCTGCACCGCTTCCAGCGGATGCTCGTCGCCGACCTCACCCGTGACCTCGATCCCCTCGGCCGAGAGCGCGGCCGTCGCGGCGTCGAGGCGCAACCGAGCCGTGTGCCTGGCCTCGGATTCGGTCCACGTGTGGTCGGAGGGTGGCGTGGCCGGCACGACGACGTGGAACGAGCACGGACCCCGATCGCGAAGATCGCGCAGGGCCGACAGCAGGTGCCCGCCGGCGAGGGTCTGGTTCGCGACGACCAGATAGCGTCGCATCGATCACCTCCCGGTTCACGTTCGATCGTGCCCCCCGGGCCCGCTCCGGTCAAGGCCGAGGCATGTCGGCGCCTGCCATGGGTGAACGAAAACGGGTTGCCTCATCTCGCCAGTCGTGCGATAAGGGAACGCTGCCACCGGTTGGCGGTAGCAGCGGCCATGGATCGGGGGGACGTCCGCGATGTTGCCTTCCAGCTTCGAGTACCACCGGCCGACCACGATCGACGAGGCGCTCGACCTGCTCGCATCGTTGGGTGACGACGCGAAGGTGCTGGCCGGCGGCCAGAGCCTGATCCCGCTGATGAAGCTTCGGTTCGCCGCTCCGGAGCACCTCGTCGACATCAACCGCATCGAGGGTCTCGATGCGATCGAGGAGGTCGGCGACGAGTTGCACATCGGCGCGCTGGTGCGCCACAACCAGCTCGTTGATTCCGACCTGATCAACTCGAAGTACCCCATGATCGCGGCTGCTGCGCCGCAGATCGCCGACCCCCTCGTGCGCAACCTCGGCACGATCGGCGGCTCGCTCGCCCACTGCGACCCCAGCGGCGACCTTGGAGCCGTGATGCTCGCCGCGAACGCCCGCGTGACTCTCAAGAGCAGCGACGGCGAGCGCGACATGGCCATCGGCGACTTCCTCGCCGACACGTTCCAGTCGGCGATCGAGCCGAACGAGCTCCTCACCAAGGTCAAAGCGACCTCGCCGACGGGCAGCTACGGTGGCGCCTACCTGAAGCTCGAGCGCAAGATCGGCGACTACGCCACCGTGGCAGTCGCGACACGTCTGTCGATGTCGAACGGCACGATCAGCGCCGCCGGCATCGGGCTGACGAGTGTCGGCCTCACGAACATCAAGGCCACCGACGCCGAGGCGGCGCTCTCCGGGCAGGCGCCGAGCCCCGAGCTGTTCGCCGAGGCCGGCCGTCTCGCCGCCGCGGCATCGAGCCCGGTGAGCGACGTGCGCGGCAGCGACGCGTACAAGCGGCACATGGTCGAGGTGTACGTCAGGCGCGGGCTCGCCCGGGCCGCCGAGATGGCCGGGGCGGCCTGAGACAAGGGGGAAGGGCACAGATGGAAGTCACGCTCACCGTCAACGGCACCGAGCACACCGTCGACATCGAGCCGCGGGAGCTGCTCGTACACGTGATCCGTGAAGATCTCAGGTTGACCGGCACGCACATCGGGTGCGACACCACGAGCTGCGGCGCGTGCACCGTGATCTACGACGGCATGCCGGTGAAGTCGTGCACCCTGTTCGGCGTGCAGGCCGAGGGGGTCGAGATCACGACCGTCGAGGGGCTGCTCACCGCCGCCGGGCTCGATCCAATGCAGGCCGCGTTCAAGGAACACCACGGCCTGCAGTGCGGCTTCTGCACGCCCGGCATGATGCTCGTGGGCAAGTCGCTGCTCGAGCGGAACCCGGCACCGAGCGACGACGACGTGCGCGACGCGATCGGCGGCAACATCTGCCGCTGTACGGGCTACATGAACATCGTGAAGGCGATCCAGGCGGCCGCCGCGGCGAACCAGCAGGCAGCCTCCGCCGACGCGAGCGCCCCGGAACCCGCGAACGCCTGACCGAGCGACGAGATCGAAGGAGCCCGACACATGGCCACCGAGACCGAAGAGATCCGCGGCATCGGCCACAGCGTACGTCGCAAAGAAGACGACCGCTTCGTCCGCGGTCGAGGCAGCTTCGTCGACGACGTGCAGCTCCCCGGCATGCTGCACATGGCGATCCTGCGCAGTCCGTACGCGCACGCCAAGATCAACTCCGTCGACGGATCGGCCGCCCAGGAGATGCCCGGAGTGATCGCGGTCGTCACGGGCGAGCTGATGGCCCAGCACAACCTCGCCTGGATGCCGACGCTCTCGGGCGACACGCAGGCGGTGCTCGCCACCGACAAGGTGCGGTTCCAGGGCCAGGAGGTCGCGGCCGTGATCGCCGACGACCCCTACGTCGCGATCGACGCCCTCGACAAGATCGAGGTCGACTACGAGCCGCTCGGCGTGGTCGTGAACCCGCAGAATGCGGCGGCCGACGGCGCTCCCCTGATCCGCGACGAGAAGGACGACCAGACCGACAACCACATCTACCACTGGGAGTCCGGCGACAAGGAGAAGACCGATGCGGCGTTCGCCGACGCCGACGTGGTCGTCTCGCTCGACACGCACTACCCGCGCTCACACCCCTCGCCGCTCGAGACGTGCGGGTGCGTCGCCGACGTCGACCCCGCGACCGGCCAGGCCACGATCTACATGACCTCGCAGGCGCCGCACGCGATCCGAACGGTGTTCGCCCTGGTCGCCGGTCTGCCCGAGGAGAACATCCGCATCATCTCCCCCGACCTCGGTGGGGGCTTCGGCAACAAGGTGCCCGTCTACCCCGGATACGTCGTGGCCACGGCCGCTTCGTTGCTGCTCGGACATCCCGTGAAGTGGATCGAGGACCGGACCGAGAACCTGATCTCGACGGGATTCGCGCGTGACTTCCACATGCACGGCGAGATGGCGCTGAAGTCCGACGGAAGCATGCTCGGCCTGCGCACGTCGCTGCTCGCCGACGAGGGCGCGTTCCACGCCGACGCGCAGCCGAGCAAGTTCAAGGTCGGCCTGTTCCACATCGTGACCGGCTCCTACGACCTGCCGGCCGCACACGTCGAAGCGGACGGCTACTACACGAACAAGGCGCCCGGTGGTGTCGCCTACCGCTGCTCGTTCCGGGTCACCGAGGCTTCCTACCTGATCGAGCGCCTGGTACAGAACGCCGCGTACGAGCTCGGTATGGACCCGGCCGACATCCGCAGGAAGAACTTCATCGACAAGGACCAGTTCCCCTACGAGTCGGTCACGGGGTTCGTCTACGACTCCGGCGACTACCACGCCGCGATGGACCTCGCGCTCGAGAAGATCGACTACGCAGGTCTGCGCGAGGAGCAGAAGCGTGAACGCTCCGACGGCAAGCTCTGGGGCATCGGGCTCGCCTCGTTCACCGAGGTGGTCGGCGCCGGTCCGCACAAGGACTACGACATCATCGGCATCAAGATGAACGACGGCGCCGAGCTGCGCATCCACCCGACCGGGAAGGCGATCCTGAAGATCAGCTCGATCACGCAGGGGCAGGGGCACGAGACGACGTTCGCCCAGATCGTGGCCGAGGAGCTCGGCATCCAACCCGAGGACATCAAGGTGATGCACGGCGACACGGACAACACGCCGTACGGGCTCGGCACGTACGCCTCGCGCTCGACCCCGGTCTCCGGCGCCGCGACGGCGATGGTAGCTCGACGGGTCGGCGAGAAGGCACGGAAGATCGCCGCGCACCTGCTCGAGGTGAGCGAGGACGACGTCGAGTTCGAACGCCCGAACTACACGGTGAGAGGCGCACCCGACAGAGCGGTGACGATCCAGGACGTCGCGTTCGCCGCGTACACGAACTTCCCAGACGGCATGGAGGCCGGCCTGGAGGCCAACTACTACTACGATCCGCCGAACCTCACGTTCCCGTTCGGCACGTACGCCGTCGCCGTCGAGGTCGACCCCGAGACCGGCGAGTGGCAGGTCAAGCGCATGGTCGCCGTCGACGACTGCGGCGTGCGCATCAACCCGATGATCGTCGAGGGCCAGATCCACGGCGGCCTCGCCGAGGGCTACGGCATCGCCGCGATGCAGCAGATAGCGTTCGACGAGGACGGCAACTGCATCGGTTCGAACTTCCTGGACTACCTGCTGCCGACCGCGGTCGAGACGCCGAAGTTCGAGCTCGGCGAGACGGTCACGCCATCGCCGCACCACCCGATCGGCGCGAAAGGCGTCGGCGAGTCGGCCACGGTCGGTTCCCCCGCGGCCTACGTCAACGCCGTGATCGACGCGCTCCAGCCGCTCGGCGTGAAGAACATCGACATGCCGCTGACGAGCGGGAACGTCTGGGAAGCGATCCAGGCGGCCCAGGGAAGTTCGTGACGGGGTGAGGCCCGAGGTCCTGAAGCTCGCCGCCGAGCTCTCGGGCGCCGGCCGCCCCTACGTGCTGGCCACCGTGGTCTGGCGGCGAGCGCCTTCGTCGGGCAAGGAAGGCGCGACCGCGCTGATCACGCCCGACGGCACGGTGCGGGGGTGGATCGGCGGAGCGTGCGCCGAGCCCACGGTCGTGCGCGAAGCGCTGAGGGCGATCGACGAGGGCACGCCGCGCCTGTTGTTCCTCGGCTCGCCCGAGGAGCTCGACGAGCACCGACGCTACGGCGTCGTGAGCGTGCCGATCGCGTGTCAGAGCGAAGGCGCCCTGGAGGTCTACGTGGAACCCGTGCTGCCCACCCCACAGCTCGTGGCGATCGGCCGGTCTCCGGCCGCGCTCGCGCTCACCCGTCTGGCCGGAGCGCTCGGGTGGCGATCGATCGCGATCGACGGCGGCGGGCAGGCCGCCGGCCACGATGCCGACACGGTCGTCACCTCGCTCGACCTGGGCGACGTCGACGACCGTTCCTACGTCGTGGTGGCGACCCAGGGCCACTACGACGAGGACGCGTTGGAGCGGGCACTCGCGACGCCGGCCGCCTACGTCGGGCTGGTCGCTTCGGCCAAACGCGCCGAGGCGGTGCTCGGATATCTCCGCGATCGCGGCGTCGCCGACGACCGGCTCGCGCGGGTGCACGCCCCCGCCGGCATCGACCTCGGCCACATCGCCAGCGACGAGATCGCGCTCGCGATCCTCGCCGAGATCGTGCGCCTCCGCGCAGCCGGCGAGCTCGACGCACCGCCGGTCGCAGCTGAGGTCACGCCGCGCCACGAGGAGATCGATCCCGTGTGCGGTATGACCGTCGACGTCGCCGACGCGCGCTTCCGCACGACGTACGAAGGCCGTACCGTGTACTTCTGCTCCGCTCAGTGCCTCGGGTCATTCGAGCGCGACCCTTCCCGGTTCGTGGAGGTCGGCTCGTGACCGGCCGGTTAGGCTGACTCACCATGCTGATCGAGAACGAGTTCACCGTCGCCACACCCGTCGACGAGCTCTGGGCGTTCTTGCTCGACGTCGAGCGCATCGCGCCGTGCATGCCGGGCGCCGAGCTCACCGAGGCGATCGACGAGAGACACTGGAAGGGCAAGGTCAACGTGAAGTTCGGTCCCGTCGCGCTCTCGTTCGCGGGCACCGTCGAGATGGCCGAACGCGACGATGCCGCACACCGCGCCGTGCTGCATGCGAAGGGCATGGAACAGAAGGGCAAGGGAGCGGCGAACGCCACCGTGACGTCGTGGCTCGAACCTGCGACCGACGGCCGGACCACCGTGAAGATGACCGCCGACATCGCGCTCACCGGCGCGGCGGCCCAGCTCTCACGCGGCCTGCTTCCCGAGATCTCGAAGAAGCTCACGCAGCAGTTCGCCGACTGTCTCGAGTCGCACGTGCAGGCGGCGCAGGCGCCGGCCGCGGCCGCCGCGCCGGGCGAGCCGGCCGTCGAGGTCGTTGCTTCGGGCGAGGCGCCGGCCGAGGGAGCCGCTCCCGCTCCGGCGCCCGTCGCCGCGAAGCACGTCGGCGGCATCGGCCTCGGGCTCTCGGCGATCTGGGCCGTGATCAAGAACTTCTTCCGCAGGCTGTTCGGGGGCGGGAAGACCGAGGCGTGATCACCGGGGTGGTGCTCGCCGGCGGCGAGGCCCGAAGGTTCGGCGGCACGAAGCAGCTCGAGGTCCTCGAGGGGAAGCCGCTCGCCCAGCACGCGATCGACGCGTTGGCCGAGGCCGGCGTCGACGAGCTCCTGGTGATCACGGGCCACGACGCCGAGGAGGTCGAGTCCGGGCTCGATCTGCCCGGGACCGGCCGGTTCGTGCGCAACCCCGCGTACCGCGACGGCCAGGCGACCTCGCTCGCGGCGGCGCTCCACGAGGTTTCCGAGGACAGCGAGGCGACCGTCGTGCTCATGGCCGACCAGCCCGGGATCGCTGCCGACGACGTCTCGGCGCTCGTCGACCGGTTCCGTGCGACGAGGAAGCAGATCGTGCGCCTGCGATTCACCGACGGCCCCGGACCGTCGCTGCTCAGCCGCGAGATCTACGCCGAGGCCGGCCACTTGCACGGCGACGTCGGTGCACGGGTGCTGATCGCGAGCCATCCCGAGTGGGTCGAGGACATCGACGTCGCCCGACCCGCACCCCACGACATCGACACACCACTCGACCTGGAGCGGATCCGCCCGCGGTCGGGATGAGCTTCGGGCGATGTGCGCGTGCAGCGCATCCCTCGATCCTGGAACGCCTGTCGGCCACATGGGGTGGACCGCCCGGCCGATGCAGGCTCCCTGTCCGGAGACTACGGTCGAAGATTGGGGGTGCGTCATGGAGCGACACGGATCCGAGAGCTACTACGTCATCGGAGAGGGGCTGCTGGGTGAGACCGTCGGAGGGCGGGCCCGCACCTTGGAGGCTGCGCGGGAGGCCCAGGTCCCTCCGTTCCGCTTCTCGCGGATGGGACCGAGCGGCGCGAACCGCCAGCTCTCCGATTCCCTCCGCAAGAAGCTCGGGAGGGCGATGACCTCAGGGGGCGGCGGCGCCTCGAACATCCCCGCCGGCTTCACCTATCTGGGACAGTTCGTCGACCACGACCTCACGTTCGACAAGACCGACGTGATGCTCGGCGAGAACGTCTCGCCCGCCGACCTGCTGCAGGCACGCTCGCCGAGCCTCGACCTCGACTCCCTGTACGGTGCCGGCCCGAACGACCCGGGGTCGGCGAAGTTCTACGAGTCCGACGGCATGCACCTGAGGATGGGGAAGACGCTCGCGGCCGAAGGCGTCCCCGCGAAGCAGGGGTTCGACCTCCCGCGGGGCGAGGGCTCGACCCAGAAGGCCAAGCGCAGGGCGGTCATCCCCGACCCGCGCAACGACGAGAACCTCGCGGTGGCCCAGACGCACCTGGCGTTCATCCGCTTCCATAACCGCGTCGTCGACACGATCCCGGCGTCGGTGCCCCCGGCGCTTCGCTTCCAGCGTGCACGCCGGATCGTGACCCGTCACTACCAATGGATGCTGCGCACGGACTACCTGCCCCGCATCTGCGCCCCCGGGGTCGTGAGCAACGTGTTCACGAACGGCCGGAAGGCGTTCGAGGTCGGCGTGACACCGACCGACGTGCCGACGATGCCGATCGAGTTCTCGGTGGCTGCGTTCCGGCTCGGGCACTCGATGATCCGATCGGCCTACAACTGGAACAGGATCTTCGACGACGGCTTCGGGTCCCTCGACCTGCTGTTCACGTTCTCGGCAGGCAGCGACGATCTCGGCGGCGCCCAGCGGCTGCTGAGCTCGTGGATCGCGGACTTCCGCAGGTTGTTCGACTTCGGGGAGGCCGGCCGCGCCGACCTCGTCGTGCCGGCGAACAAGTTCAACCGGGCGATGCGCATCGACGCGAGGCTCGTCGACCCCCTTGGGATGCTTCCCGGCTTCCCGGCCGCCGAACGAAACCTCGCGTTCCGCAACCTCACGCGGGCGCGCATGGTGCGGCTGGCCACCGGCCAGCAGATGGCGGCGTTCCTGAAGGGCAAGGGCGTGACTCTGACCAAGCTCACGACCCCCCAGATCCGAAACGGCAACGGCGGCGTGACGCTCGAGGACCTCACCGACCCTCAGAAGGCAGCCCTCCTGAAGGACACACCACTGTGGTTCTACGTCCTGCGCGAGGCCGAGTTGAACGCGGGCAGGCTCAAGGGCGTCGGCGCGCGCATCGTCGCCGAGACGTTCCACCGCGCGATGGAGGGCAGCCAGACCTCGATCGTTCGCGATCCGACCTGGCGCCCGAAGCTGGGACCCGACAGCTCGACGTTCCGCATGGTCGACCTGCTGCTGTTCGCCTTCGAGGGGAAGAAGAACCTGCTCGCACCGCTCGGGTAGCATGTCCTCAGCGCGACGCGGGTTCCGCCCATCGATCCATCGGGCGGCCGGTCCGCGATCAGCAGGTGATGCCCAGCCTGCGGTGCGCCAGCACGGGGAAGGAACGCCGGAGCTCCCGCTGCGCCTCGAGGTCCAGGTCGGCCAGCCACACACCGTCGCCTTCCTCGGGAGCCTCGACGAGCACGCGGCCCCAGGGGTCGACGATCAGAGAGTGCCCGTAGGAACGTCGGCCCCCACCGGGATCGCCGAACGACCCCCACTGTCCCGGCGCGACCACAAAGCACTGGTTCTCGATCGCGCGAGCGCGCAGCAGCGTGTGCCAGTGGTCTCGTCCGGTGGTGTGCTGGAACTGTGCCGGCACGCTCACCACCTGTGCCCCCTGCGTCATGAGCCCCCTATACAGCTCGGGGAACCGCACGTCGTAGCAGATCGACATGCCCAGCCGCACGGGCCCGACCTGGTGTGTGACGAGCTCGGCGCCCGGCTCGATCGTGTCCGACTCGCGGATCGGCGGCTGGTCGGGCAGATCGACGTCGAAGAGGTGGATCTTCCGGTACGTCGCCGCGACCTCGCCGTCGGGGTCGAGCAGCACCGACGTGTCGTGGGCACGGGCTCCCGCCGTCTCGAGCACGCCGCCCGCGAGCACCCACATCGAGCGCTCCTTCGCCACCGTGGCGAGCCGGTCGGTCACAGGACCGGGCACCGGCGAGGCCACGTCGGCCCGAGCCGAGGCCGGGCCCATGTAGTCGAGGTACTCCGGGAGCGCTGCGAGCTCCGCTCCGCCCTCGGCCGCCTCGCCCAGCAGCTGCTCGGCGAGCTCCAGGTTCCGTCCGACGTCGCCGTCGGAACGCATCTGGCAGACCGCGACCCGCACGGCGTCACCCGTGCCGGAACCGCCGCTGCAGCGGCAGGACCAGCCAGAGCAGCACCACGATCGCGGCGGCCACGACGGCGATCATGTTCGCGATCACGTCCGTGAAGACCAGCTCGGAAACGAGCCAGACGACGGCGATGATCGCGACGCCCAGGCACGCGATGCCGCCGAGGATCAGCCGGTTCGAGGCGCGCAGGATCGCCTCCTTGTCGCCCTTGCGGAACCGCAGACGGTGGAACGAGGTCGGCGTGATCATCAGCACTGCGGCCATCGCGGTGAAATAGAACGCGATGGAGTAGGCGAAGAGCTCGTAGCCGGTGATCGTGTCGAACGTGCCGGTGAACGGCAGCGTCAGGAGGAAAGCGAACAACACCTGCACGCCCGGCAGCACGACGCGCACCTCGTTCAGGAACTCGATCAGCTCGCGGTCGACGCGTTCCTTCTCGGTCTCTTCGCCCGAGGTCGGGGTCTCGTCGCTCATGGGGGCGACCCTATCGTGAGCGGGCCGATGCCGTGCGCATCGCTCCGCGAGGGTACGGTGAGGTCATGCCGCAGGGTCGCTACACGGTGCTCGGCGAAGACGGGAAGCCGGTGGGCACCGAGAGCTTCCGTTGCGCGCCGGGCCCGATGGGCTGGCGATACTTCAGCGACATCGACACGACCGATCCGTCGCCTCATCGCGAGGTCGTCGACGTCGCCGTCGACGCCGACCGGCGCATCGCTCGCGTTCGCATCGACACGGGCGAGCACGATCTGCTGCTGGAGCCCCGCGGGGACACGCTGGCCGGATTCCGCGACCACGTGGCGATCGAGATCCCGTACGGGCCAGACGTGCACCTCGACTACTTCACGCCGGCAACGAACCTGATCACGACGAAGCGCCTCCCGGCGACCACCGAGATCGACGTCGTCTACCTCGAACTCTTCACGCTCGAGTGGTCTCTGGTGCGACAGCGGTACGAGCCGAAGGGACCCGAGGAGGTCGAGACCCCGAGCGGTCGGTTCGCCGCCGACCGTTGGACGTTCACCGCGCTCGACTCCGGCTGGAGCGCCGACCTTTGGGTCGCCGGAGATACGGTCGTCGCCTACGATCGGCTCTTCGAGCTCTCGTGGTACGAAGCCGGGGCGAGCGGAGCTCGACCCCTGGCATGACGAAGGCATACATCGTCGGATCGAACGAACTCAGCCGACGAGCGAGGCCTCGACGTCGATCACGATGTCGATCGTCCTCGAGACCAGGAACCCGCCGGTCTCGATCGCGACGTTCCAGGTGAGGTCCCAGTCCTCACGCTCCACCGTTGCCTTCGCCTCGGCGAAGATCTTCGTGTTCTCGTAGGGGTCCTTCCCCCAGCCGTGGAACTCACCCTCGAGGGTGAGTGGTTTCGTGACGTCCTTGATCGTCAGCTCGCCGACGAGCTCGAAGCTCGAGCCACCCGCGTGCCGCCACGCGGTCGAGCGGAACGTCATCAGGGGGTATTCCTCGGACCCGAAGAAGTCGGCGCTGCGCAGATGGTCGTCGCGCTGGTCGGTGTTCGTCTGCACGCTGGCGGTCTTCACCTCGACGTTCACACTCGAATCCTCGGGCCGCTCGGCGACCTCGATCATGCCATCGAACTCCGTGAAGCGGCCGCGCACCTTGGTGAGCATGTGACGCGCGACGAAACCGATCTCCGTGTGGCTCGGGTCCAGCTCGTACTTCCCTGCCGGTGGGAGCGAGACGCCTTCGATCTCGCGGGCTGCCTGGGTCATGTCTGCCTCCTGTGTGTGCTCCGGTCGCCGCCCCCGCGGCGCCTCGATGCCACTACTAACGGATTCCAAGGTACTCTCTATTCCAGAGTTCCTCACTTCCGGGGTCCTGGCCCAGGACGGGTTCCCCATCGAGGGCGCATAGGATGCACCGGAAGGACAAGAGGGCAGGAGTCGAGATGGTCGAGGAAGCACCGATATGCGAACACTTCCAGCGCGCTGCCGAGCTGATCGGCAAGCGGTGGAATCCCCAGGTCGTGCGCGCCCTGCAGACGGGGTCCGCCCGCTTCGGAGACCTGAAGCACTCGGTCCCGAACATATCCGACGCGACGCTCTCCGACCGGCTGAAGGAGCTGGAGGCCGAGGGCATCGTCACCCGCGACGTGACGCCGTCGACCCCGGTGCTGATCGAATACCACCTCACCGATCGAGGCCGAGACCTCACGAAGGTCGTGGAGGAGCTCGCCGCCTGGGCCGAACGCTGGTCGGGCGCTCCCCAGCCCGCCTGATCACCCGCAGCAGTTCAGCGCATGCGCCCGGATCCTTCCGCGCGATACGCTCCGCGCGATGACCGACGATGGATGGATCGCCGTGGGCGCCCTCGACGACAAACCCGACGGAAAGGGAACGCGAGCGACGGCCGGCGACGCCACGGTGCTGCTCGTGCGTTCGGGCGATCGCGTCTTCGCGCTCGGGAACCGCTGCACCCACCAGGGAGCACCGCTCGACCGGGGGCGCGTCAAGATCGGAGAGTCGCTGGCCACGGTGACCTGCGCGGCCCACGGCAGCGTCTTCGACCTACAGGAAGGGCGGGTGCTCCGCGGCCCCGCGACGGAACCCGAGGACGTGTTCGAGACCCGCGTGGTCGACGGCACGGTCGAGGTCCGTCCGGCCTGATCCGTCGGGTTCGCCCGGCGGTACCATCGACCGATGCCTGCCCGCGTCCGTCGCTCGATCGTCGGGCTCGTGCTCGGCGCCCTCGTCTGGCCGCTGCCCGCATCGGTGCGGACATCCGCGCAGGCTTCGACGGCTCGAGCGTGGGTCCCTCCCGCCTACTTGATGTGGCGGGCCGGTGGACTACCGGCCGGGCTCACGCCGAAGCTGGACGCGCTGCAGGGCACCGAGTCGGTGGTCGTCGTCGCCGGCGACACGCTCTGGATGAAGCGTTCAGTGCGCTCCGGCGGCGCCGTGGTCGATCGTGCCGGCGGCCGGTACCGGTTCCCGGTCGAGGTCATGGCCGCCAAGGCCAGGGACATGTCCCAGTTCCTGCCGCCCGCCTGGCGCAACGCCGTGCTCGATGCATGGAAGGCCGGCCGGGGCGTGCTCGGCGCGACGAGCGCCGCGATCCGCCGGCTCGACGTGGGCGACCGCATGATCTTCCCGGGCGGGCGCATCACGGTCGGCGCGATCGTGCCCGATGAGGTCGTGGCGTGGAGCGAGGTCATGGTCCCTCGGAAGACCGGCCGCCCGTTGGGGGTGCGGCACGACCGCTTCGCGCTGCTGCGCATGAGCGGCGAGCCCACCGAGGCGCGGCTCGCCCGCCGCATCGCCCCGCTGCTGGGGCCGGGATACCGCCCGCAGGTGCGCAGGCCGGGTCGTGCCCTCTTCCGCCGACAGGGCCATTCGGTCTGGCCGCCGGTGCTGATGAAGCGAGGGTTCGGAGAGTTCCGCGCCCACCCCGACCCGCGACGGCCGGGCTACCTGCGGATGCATCCCTCGTTCCCGCAGCAACGACTGGTCCCACGACGGGTGCCGTTGCTCGGACGGTTCATGTGCAACGAGCTGGTGTTCCCGGCTCTCAACGCGGCGATGCGAGAGCTGCGCGCCCTCGGTCGGGCCGGTGCGATCCGCAACTTCGCCGGCTGCTACAGCGCGCGCATGGTGATGCGCCGGCCGAGCGGTGGCATCTCGCACCACGCGTGGGGGGCCGCCGTCGACATCAACTCGCTGACGAATCCGTACGGCGCGCCGCCTCGCCAGCCGAAGGTGCTGGTCCGTGTAATGCGACGACACGGGTTCACTTGGGGAGGACGATGGTCCGTGCCCGACGGTATGCACTTCGAGTTCGTCGACGTGCCGGGGATACCGTAGGAGCGACCTCAGGCGAGCAGCAGCAGGCTCCACGGGAGGATCGCCCCGACGACGAACGCCGCGACCGTTGGGAGCGGGCTCGATCCCTCGCGTTCTGGCTGGGTGCGCACGACCCAGACGATCGCGAGCACGGCGCCGACCAGCACCAACAGCCCGATCGAGAAGATCGCGAGCACGCCCATCGAGAGCAGCAGCCCGGCGGCTCCGGCGCCCGCCACGCCCCGCGCCGAAGCGGAGCCCAGTGTGAGCGCTCCGACGAGGCCGGCGATCGGCACGAGGAGGTACAGGACCACCAAGGCGACCCCGAAGGCGTCGTTGTCGGACTCGGCCGCGATGAGGAAGACGTAGAGCGCGAGGACGCCCGCGACGACCACGATCGCGGTTATCGCGACCCCTCGGCCACGGGCGGGCGCTCTGGTGCCGCTCGCGAGGCCGTCAGCGGCGTCCGGCGAACGTCGCAAGCTCACTCCTTCCTCGCCTTACTCGCCTCGGCCGGCTGGTCCCGACAGTACCGTCCCCTTGGCGACATCGTGCGGATCATGCGGTGATCGCATCCGCAATGCTGGGCCATGATCGAGGTGGGACCCTCTGCACAGTGACGTTGGTGACATCACTATCGGTGTCGGAACGGTTCAGAGGATCGATCGAGCACGTATGACATCACTTTCGGTGTCACCTCGCGGGATGGAGCGGGTCGGGCGCCGGCGACGTGCCTCAGGTGAGGGCCACGAGCGAGTCGTCGATCGCGGCCACGATCAGGTCGGCCTCGGCGGGGCCGACGACGAGCGGGGGCCGCACCTTCAGCACGTTGCCGTGACGGCCGGTCGAGCCGATCATCACGCCGCGGTCGCGCGCTCCGTCGAGCACACGGGCGGCCAGCTCGCGATCGGGCTCGCCGTCGTCGCGCACGAGCTCGACGCCGAGCAGCAGGCCACGACCGCGGACGGCGGCGATCGCCGAGTGCTTGTCCCGGAGCGCCTCGAGGCCCGCGCGTGCGTGGGCGCCGGCCTCGGCCGCTCGCGCGATCAGCTGCTCGTCGCGGATCACGTCGAGCACGGCGAGGCCGGCTGCGGCAGCGACAGGGTTCCCGCCGAACGTGCTGAAGAACTCCGCCTGACCAGCCAGCCGATCGACGTCGTCGCGGCGGGCGATCACGGCGGCCACGGGATGGCCGTTGCCCATCGGCTTGCCGAGCGTCACGAGGTCAGGCGCGAGCCCGCAGGCCACGAACGACCACAGATGTTCGCCGGTGCGACCGTAGCCCGCCTGCACCTCGTCGGCGACGACCATCGCCCCAGCCGCATGGGCGGTCCCGGCGATCTCGGCGTGGTAGCTCGCCCCGGGCGTGAGGATGCCGTCGCTCGTGTACGCCGTGTCGAGGAACAGCGCGGCCGGGCGATGTCCGCGTGAGGCGAGCCGGTCGATGGCGTCGCGCACCGGGGCGGCGGTGGCGGCCTCCTCGAACGGCGGTGTGAACGGCTCGACGTGGTCGGGACGCCAGTCGCCGCGCCACTCCTCGGGCGAGAGCGCCGTCGTGGCCGTGGTCACGCCGTGGTAGGCGTGGTCCGTCACGAGCCCGCCGTCGTTCCCGGTCGCGATCGCGGCGAGCCGCCAGGCCAGGTCCGTCGCCTCGCTGCCGGCGTTGACGAAGAGCACGGTGTCGAGGCCCGACCCGTCGGGCATCGAGGCTACGAGCCGTTCGGCGAGTTCGATCGCCTTGGGGTGCAGGTAGCGCAGGTTCGTGTTCAGCAGGCGCGCCTGGTCGGCGATCGCGATCGCAACGCGCGGATGCGCGTGCCCGACGACGGCGACGTTGTTGTACGAGTCGAGGTACCGGCGGCCGTCGACGTCCTCGAGCCATGGCCCGTGCCCCCGAACGAGATGGAGCGGGGTCGAATACGTGAGCGGGGCGAGCGCGGTGCCGAAGACCTCCGCCCGCCGGGCGATCAGGTCCGAGGTCGACGGGGTCGGCGTCGGCGCCCCGAACCGCCGGGCGGTCTCGTCGGGCCCGAGCTCGTCGAACTGCTCGAGCATGCTCCAGGCGTTGCGGTCCCAGCTCTGGATATAGCGCGCGTTCTCGGGGAACCGCTGCACGCGCCAGGCCGAGATCGTGACGGTGAGTGCGAGCCGCGCCGCGAGCGCGTCGCCGACGAGCGCGCGCTCCTCGGGCTCGAGCGGGGTCACCGAGCCGTACCCGTCGAGCAGCGAGGCCGCGGCCCGGAAGAGATCGTCCCCGCGCCGGATCGACGGGATCGAGTCGAGCGCCGAGACCGGGTCGGCCAGCAGCGCGGTGTGCGACATGTCGCCGAAGTCGACGATGCCGGTGATGCGTCCGTCGTCGTCCACCAGGGCGTTGTCGAGCGTCAGGTCGCCGTGTACGACTTGGGCCCGCAGCCCGGGCCATCGCGGCGACACGTGCTCCTCGAACCGGTCGAAGACGCGGCGCACGATCGCCCGGCGGGCGGGATCCTCGATCGCGTCGGTCATCGGGCGCAGCGCGAGGCAATGCTCTACGTTCCACAGCAACACGCGGTCGGCGGCCGGGTGGAAGTACCCTCGCAGCGCGCGGCCGAGGCGAGCGAGCGTCTCGCCGTACGCCCAGATCGCCTCGTGGTCGAGCTCGAGCCCGTCGGTCGACCCGCGGCCGGGCAGGTGCTCGTACATGCGGACCATGTGCGGGGCGCCGTTCGCGTCGTCGACCGCGGTGCCGATGAACGCCGCGGCGTCGGCCGCGGTCGGGAACGGCTCGGCGATCGGCAGCGACGGATCGGCCAGGCGCGCGTGGAGCGCCGCCCCCACCTCCATGTCGAGCACGTCGGCGCGCTCGCCGGCGTTCGAGACCTTGAGGATGCGACGTCCGCCGTCGGCGCCGCCGAGCTGGAAGTTCTGGTCCCGCTCGCTCTCGAACCGCCGCTCGACCCTTCCCTCGTAGGCGAAGACCGCGCGGGCGATGCGAGCCACGTCGTCCTCATCGAACCGGGGCGGGTCTGCCGTGAGCACACCGGCGAGCTCCTCGGGCACGGCGACGTTCCCCTGCTCCGTGCCGGTGCGTTCGGTCGTCACGCCGGTGAGTCTGCCTCGCGAGCAAGCTCGACGTACAGGGCCGAGTGGTCGCGATCGCCGTCGCCCGCGTCCAGCGAGCGCTGCAGTTGCTCGGTCACGACCGAGAACGACGGGATCGGCGTTCCCGTGCCGGCGGCGGCCTCCTCGATGATGCGCGCATCCTTGCGATGCAGTCGGATGCGGAAGCCGGGGTCGAAGGTTCGGTCGAGCATGCGCTGGCCGTGCACCTCGAGGATCTTCGAGCCCGCGAACCCGCCGAGCAGCGCCTCGCGCACCTTGGCTGCGTCGACCTCCGACCGCTCGGCGAGCAGCAGGGCCTCGGCCACCGCCTCGATCGTGGCGGCGACCACGAGCTGGTTGCATGCCTTGCACACCTGGCCCGCTCCGCTCGGTCCGACATGCACGATGCTGGCGCCGAGCGCCTCGAAGACCGGCGCGGCGCGGGTGAACGCCTCCTCGTCGCCGCCGGCCATTATCGAGAGCGTCGCCTCGATCGCGCCCTTCTCGCCGCCGCTGACCGGCGCGTCGAGCATCGCCACGTCGCGCGCCCTGAGCGCCGCGGCCATGGCGCGGGTCGGTTCCGGGTCGATCGTGCTCATGTCGATCACGAGCGAACCCGCGGGCGCTCCCTCGAGCACGCCGGCGGCGCCCACGAGCACCTGCTCGACGTCGGCGGTGTCGGGGAGCATCGTGATCGTCACGTCGCTCGCCGCCGCGACCTTCGCCGGATCGTCGCCGCGCGCGGCCCCTGCTTCGACCACCTCGTCGACCGGCCCCGGGCTGCGCGAGTGCACGGTGAGCGGGAACCCGGCCGCGAGCAGGTTCTTCGCCATGGGCTTGCCCATGATGCCGAGGCCGATGAAGCCGAGGCGGGGCCGCCGGGTGTCGGCCATCTCAACCCTCCATCGCGGCGTCTGCGATCTCGAGGGCCCGGTCGATGATCTCGAATCCCTCCGCGAGCTGTTCCTCGTCGATGCACAGCGGCGGGTTGGTCATCACGTTCCACCAGCGGATGAACGTGGCGAGCCCGTTGTCGAGCAGGTAGCGGTTCAGCTGCTGCATCGGCTCGTTCAGTTGGTTGAACGGGCTCAGCGGCTCGAGGGTCTCTCGGTCCTTCACCAGCTCGAGGATGCCGAACAGCCCGATGTTGCGGTACCGGCCGACGCTCGGGTGCTTGGCGGCGAGCGCCTCGTGGTGACCACGCATCACCGGCTCGAGCCGCTTCGCGTTGCCGACCAGGTCGTCGTCCTCGATCACCTGAACGGCGGCGATCGCCGCGGCCACCCCGAGGGGGTGCGTGTTGTACGTGAGCCCTCCCCAGAACACGTTGTCGTCGAAGTACGCAGCGATCTCGGGCGACAGTCCGACGGCGCCCAGCGGCGCGTACGACGACGTGAGTCCCTTCGCGGTCGTGACGATGTCGGGCACCACACCCCAGTGGTTCACGGCGAACCACTCACCCGTGCGGCCCCAGCCGCACATGACCTCGTCGGCGATCAGCACGATGCCGTGGCGCGTGCAGAGCTCACGCACGCCCTGCAGGTAGCCGTCGGGAGGGATGAGGATGCCGTTCGTGCCGGTCACCGGTTCGAGGATGAACGCCGCGATCGTGCCGGGCCCCTCGAGCTCGATCGTCTCCTCGAGCAACGCGAGCGCGGTCTCGGCGTCGTCGATCTCTCGCTGGGGGCCGTGGTACGGGTCGAGCACGTGCACCACGCCCGGCATCGGCGGCTGCTCGTTGGGCCAGCGACGCGGGTCGCCGGTGAGCATCATCGTGCCGTAGGTCGAGCCGTGGTAGCTCCGGTACCGAGCCAGCACCTTCTGCCGGCCGGTGACCATCTTCGCGATCTTGACCGCGTTCTCGTTCGCCTCGGCGCCCCCCAGCGTGAAGAACGACTTCTCGATGTCGCCCGGCCAGAGCTCGGCGAGCTTCCGCCCGAGGATCGCGCGGCCCTCGAACGCGTGGAACGGCGAGATGTAGGGGAGCTTCTCGGCCTGCCGGGCGATCGCCTCGGTCACGCGCTTGTCGCCGTGGCCGATGTTCACGCCCATCAGCTGGGAGCTGAAATCGAGCCAACGTCGGCCGTCGACCCCGTACATGTAGACGCCTTCGGCGCGATCGATCGCCAGCGGCGAGGCCTTCGACTGCGCTTGCCAATCGTAGAGCGTGTACCGCTTCGAGTCGGCGACGATCTGCTCTGCGCTGAGCGTGCTGACCTCCGTTGCCATGGCCGTCCTCTCTCTCGCCTCTGTCGTTCTCAAGAACTCGTCGCGCCGGCGGTCTCGGCCGTTCCGCCGGCCTTGGCGTTCCCCGCGATCTCCGCAGCGCCCGCCTCTGAGCCAACGACGTAGCTGTGCTCGGCCGCCCAGTGCAGCGTCACCTGCTGGCCCGGCCTCGGATCCTCGCCGCCGACCTCGTCGTTCAGCCGGTGCACGGTGAGTCGCTCGCCGGTCGGCAACAGCACGATCAGCTGTGTGACCGAGCCTAGGTAGACGACGTCGACCACCGTGCCGCCGACATGGGTCGCCCGATCGCCGACCTCGCCGGTCGAGAGTTTGATCCACTCCGGACGCACGGTGATCGTCGCGCGGTCGGAGACTCGATCGTCGGGCACGACCGCGAGGATGCGCTGACCTTCCCCGAGATCCATCGTCAGCAGACCGCCGTCACGTCGATCGACGCGCAGCTCGATCAGGTTCGACGTGCCGATGAAGCCTGCGACGAACGCGCTCGCGGGGCGCTGGTACAGCTCCTTGGGCGTCGCCAGTTGCTCGACCACGCCGCCGTTCATCACCGCGATGCGATCGCTCATCGTCATGGCCTCTTCCTGGTCGTGGGTGACGTAGACGAACGTCGTGCCCGTGCGCTGCTGCAGGTCCTTGAGCTCGAGCTGCATCTCCTTGCGGAGCTTCAGGTCGAGCGCGCCCAGCGGCTCGTCGAGCAGCAGGGCCGCGGGGCGGTTCACGAGCGCCCTGGCGAGCGCGACCCGCTGCTGCTGGCCCCCACTGAGCTGACCCGGGCGCCGGTCCTCGAAACCGTCGAGCCGCACCGTCTTGATCGCCTCGGCGACGCGCTCGCGTGTCTCCTCGCGCGACCACTTCTTGATCTTCGGGCCGAACGCCACGTTCTCGCCCACCGTCATGTGCGGGAAGAGCCCGTACGCCTGGAAGACCATGTTCACGTTGCGTTTGGGTGGCGGCACGTGCGTGACGTCGGCGCCCTGAAGCAGGATGCGCCCTGCGTCGGGCGCCTCGAACCCGGCGATCATCCGCAGCGTTGTCGTCTTGCCGCAGCCGCTGGGCCCGAGCATCGAGAAGAACTCCCCGCCCGGGATCGTGATCGAGATGTCGTCGACGGCCGTCACGTCGTCGAAGCGCTTCGTGACCGCGTCGACGAGGATCTCGCCGATGCGGTCGCCGCTGCGGTGCGTGGACATGCTCATGCCTCGATCCTGTTCAGTCGGGCGAGCCGGTACGCGCCGAGGGAGAGCACGATCGACATCGCGAGCAGCAGGAAGTTCAGAGCTGAACCCGTACCCCAGTTCCCTTCACCGAGGATCAGGTCCCGCACGCGCTGACCCATCATGTACGAGCCCGTGCCGCCGACGATGTCTGAGGTGACGAAGTCGGTCAGCATCGGGATGTACACGAGGATCATCGCGACGAAGATGCCGGGGGCCGCGAGCGGGATCAGGATCTTCCGCGCCTGCTGCCACCAGCCGGCGCCGAGGTCGGTCGCCGCCTCGAACGTGGCGGGCTCGATCGCCTTCATCGCGGCGTAGATCGGGATCGTCGTGTACGTGATGTAGGTGGTCGAGAGCGTCACGATCACCGCGAACCGGCTGTAGAGCAGCCAATCGACCGGCCCGCCGGGGATCAACCAGTTGATGATGCCGTTGCGGCCGAGGATCACCTGCCAGGCGTAGACCTTCACGACCGGCGCGAGCTCGTCCGCGAGCACGAGCGCGAGCAGCAGGAACAGCTCCCACCTCCCGGCCTTGAACACCATGAAGTACGCGAGGGGCAGGGCGATCACCAGCATCACGATCATCGACGTGGTCGCGATCACGAACGTCGTCCACGCGATCGAGGGGTTCAGCGGGTTCGTGAGCACCTCGACGTAGTGGTCGAGCGTGTACCCGCTGTCGGTGTTCGGCGGGAACTGCACGACGCTCATCTGCACCATGATCAGGAACGGCACGAGGAAGAGCACCACGAGCAGCGTGACGGGCGCGAACAGGATGCCGAACGCGCCGCGGGCCCCGCCGGGCCGCCGAGGGCCCCGCCGAGCGCGGCGGGTGTCGTCGGCCGAGCCGATGCCGAGGGTCTCCTGCAGCTCCGCCATCTCAGGTCTTCGCCGCCGCCGCGACCGCCTCGGTGCCGGCGATCATGTCCTTCGTCGCCTGGTCGCCGCTGCGCATCCGCATCAGCCGGAGTGCGAACCAGATCAGCACGATCTGGCCGGCGGAGATCAGCGCCGAGATCGCGTTCACGATCGCGGTGTGATCGGGGTTCCGCACGCTCGAGTAGACCCACACGGGGAACGTCTGCTGGAACCCGAGCACGAACGCGCTGATCTCGTAGTTGTTGAACGACCACGCGAACGCGAAGATCCCAGCCGCAGCGAGCGCCGGTCCGATGTGGGGCAGGACGATGTGCCGCAGCACCTGCAGCCTCGAGCAGCCGAGGTCGATCGCGGCTTCTTCCTGGACCTTCTGGAAGCGGAACAGCTGCGCGGCGACGATCGCGGTCACGAGCGGGAACGTGCACACCGTCTGCGTCATGACGACGGTCTTCAGGCTCAGGTCGATGTCGGCGCGCGCGTAGCCCATCAGCGCGGCGATGCCGATGATCAGCCACGGCAGCACGAGCGGGGCGCCAACGAGCCCACCGATCACGCCCCGGCCTTTGAACCTGAACCGGGTGAGCCCGAACGCCGCGAGGGTACCGAGCACGAGGCACAGCGGCGCGACCACGAACGCCACCTGGAACGAGTTCGACAGTGCGGTGAGGAGCACGGGGTCGCTCAGCGCCTCGGAGTACCAGTTCGTCGTGAAGCCTTCCAAGGGGAAGGCGAGGATGTTGGAGTCGTTGAACGAGAACAGCACGAGGATCACGAGTGGCCCGAAGAGCACGAGGCCTACCAGGGTGAGGAAGCCCCGCCACCCCCAGGTGTTCACCGCACGACGCCGACGCCACCGCGCGGCGGCGGCCGAACCGCCGACCGCGACGCCCGCGGACCCGACCGCCTCGCTCGCCACGACTACCCCGCCTTCACCTCGGTCCATGCGGCGACCCACGCCGCGCGGTCGTCCGGGGGGCTCGCCGGGATCGCATTGTCGAGGGTGAAGAGCGAGTCGAGCGAGGCCTCCTCGACCACCTTCTCAGGCACCGCATCGATGATGCCCTGGTTCGAGGTCAGGTAGTTCCAGGTCGTCGCCGCGTAGATCTGCGGCGGCAGGCTCGTGTACCAGTTCAGCAGGGCGTAGGCGGCGTCGAGGTTCTCCTCGGCGATGTCGGGGCTGATGCCGTAGCCGCACGTCCACAGCATCTGGCCCTCCTCGGCCGCCGCGAACTGCACGTTCACGCCATCGTTCTCGCGGAGCTGCTTCGCGATGCCGGGGTAGCCGCTGGCGATCACGATCTCACCGGACTTGAACTGCGACTTCACGTCGGCCTGACCCTTCCAGAACGTACGGAACTGGTCCCGGTGGTCGATCAGGTACTGCTTGACCATCTCGAGCTGGTCGGGCGTCATCTCGAGGGGGTTCTCGATGCCGTTCGCGAGCGCCCCGATGTCGATCGCGGTGATCGCGAGGTCCTCGAGCGACGCCCGCCCCGCGTACTGCGCGTCGAACAGGTCGGTCCACGACGAGGGCGGCGTCGTGATCTCGTCGGCGTCGTACATGATGCCGGCGGTGCCGGCATCGACCGGCACGATGAAGATCTCGCCGTCGACCTGCACTCCGGGCAACTCCTTCATGCCGGGCCAGATCTGATCCCAGTGGTCGAGCCGCGACTCGTCGAGCGGCTGGTACATGCCGCGGTTCACCATCTCGAGCGTGGCCTCGTCGACGCAGCTGTTGATCACGTCGGCCTCGAACCCGGCTTGGATCTTCGCCACGGCTTCCTCGTTGCTGCCGAAGGAGGCGGTCTCGAGCTCGATATTGGGGTACTGCTCGACGAACGTCTCCATGTACTCGGGGTCGAACCCGTCGGAGTAGGAGTAGAGGCGGATCGTTCCGGTGATCGACGCCGGATCGACCGACGCGGCGGGCGCGTCGCCATCCCCGCCCGGCGCGGGCTCGGGCTCGTCGCTCCCGCAGGCCACGGCCACCAACGAAAGCGTGGCGACGAGCGCCAGGCTGCGTACGAACACGTTCCTCGTCATCGTGAGTACCCTCCCGTCGCTCGCCCCCCTTCCAGGGGCATGCCGCGACCGTAGTCCTCCAGGTTGCAGATTGTCAACCGTTGACAGAAAGTGCGAGACTGCGCTATCGCACACACAGAGGTACGAAGCCTGCGGAGGAGTCGGACGGACGGCTCAGTCGTTCGAGGCGACCAGCCCGGCGATCATCTCACCGGCGTGCTCCGCGTGGTCGTTCAGCAGCCGCGCAGCCGACTCCTCGTCTCCGCTCTCGATCGCGTCCACGATCGGGCGATGCTGCAGGGAGACCTCGTCGAGCGAGCGCAGCACCTGCTCGTCGAGGCGAAGCAGCCCCCGGAGCGTCGGCACGTACCGCATGAACACCTCGTGGATGCGTGCGTTCCCGCACAATTCGCAGAGGCCCTCGTGGAACGCGAGGTCGGCGCGGCTCACCACGACCGAGTCGCCGCCCCGCACGGCCTCGTCGATGTCGTCGGCGAGCGCCCGCAGCTGGGCGAGCGCCGCCGGGTCCTGCGCTCGCGCCATCATGCGGGCGGCTCTGCCCTCGAGCGCCGCGCGCAGCCCGTAGATGTCGAGCACGTCGGGGGCCGTGAGGCTCACGACGAAGGTGCCGCGGCGGGGCTCCTCGTTCAGCAGGCCCTCGGCGCGAAGCAGCTTGAACGCCTCGCGCACCGGGCCCCGGCTGATGTTGAGCTGGTCGGCGATCTTCGCCTCGACCAGATGCTCACCCTGCTTGTAGCCGCCCGCGAGGATTTGCTCACGGATGCGGTCGGCTGCGTCCTCCGCCAGCGAGCGCGGCGCCTCGAGCGGCTTCAGGGTCGTCGGTCGATCGCTCATGCCCGGAGCCTAGCACGGAAGTGTCGACTGTTGACCAACGACGAGGCGCAGGTCGTATGGGGCGCCGATGGGTGAGATCGTCCGGGTGGAGGCCCGAGCCCTGGCGCCCGACGTCGCTCGGTTCAGATACACGGCGCGCTCCGACGAGGTCGTCACGACGACTACCCTCGTGCGCGTCACCGACACCGACGGCACGACCGGCGTCGGCGCCTACGACTCCGACTCGTTCGGAGACCACGACCGCGCGCCGATCGAGACCCTGCGCCCGATCGTCCCGAGGCTGATCGGGCTCGACGCCGAGGACCGCGACCACGTGGCGGCGCTGCTCACCGAGGACGGCACGTCGCCGTTCCCGCCGGCCGTTCGATCGACGATCGACGTCGCCCTGTGGGACCTCGCCGCCCGCCGCCGGGGAGAGCCTCTGCGCTCGACGCTCGGCGGTCCGCCCGACGCCACCAGGCTCCCCTCGTACGCCTCGGTGCCCCTGCTCGACGACGAGTCCGCCTACCTCGACTCGATCGAGCAGCTGACCGCGGCCGGGTTCGCTGCCGTGAAGCTGCACGCCTGGGGCGTACCCGAACGAGACGCCGCGCTCGTGCGATCGGTGCGAGCGGCGTTCCCAGACCTCGCGCTGATGCACGACGCGGAAGGCCGGTACCACTCCGACGGAGCCGAACTGGTCGCCCGCGTGTGCGCCGATGCCGGGGCACGTTGGTTCGAGGCCCCGCTTCCGGACTTCGACCTCGACGGGTTCCGCAGGCTGCGCCGGACCGTGCCGGGCGTGCCCCTGCTCGCCGCCGGCGACGCGATCTGGGACCACCGCCTCGTGGCCGACGCGTTGCGCGACCCCCCCTGGGACGCCGTGCGGTTCGACGTCTCGTTCGCCGGGGGGCCGACGGCCGCGACCGCGCTCATGGCCGTTGCCGCCGACGCCGGCCTCGACGTCGAGCTGATCAGCTACGGCCACACCGTGATCCAGGCGGCGAACCTGCACACGGCGTTGGCGTTCGGACGCACCACCTACTTCGAACAGGCGGTGCCGCCCGAGCCCTTCGAGCACGGGGTGCGTCGACCGATCCGCACGGGTCAGGATGGACTCGTGCACGCGCCCGAGGGACCGGGCCTCGGCGTGGAGCTCGACGATCGCGCGATCGACGACGCCACGATCGCGCTCGTGGCCGCGAGCGCCTGACCGACACGGAAGGAGCGACACCAGATGCGGTTCGAAGGACGACGGGTGATCGTGACAGGGGCCTCCCGGGGGATCGGGCGTGGCATCGTCGACGCCTTCCTCGACGAGGGCGCGACCGTGCTCGCGACCGACGTGCTCGCCGACGGGCTCGCGGCGATGGCCGGGGAGCACCCGCAGGCGGACCGGCTCGCCACGCACGCGTCCGACCTGGCCACGATCGACGGGACCCGCGGCGTGGTACCGGCCGGCGTCGAGGCACTCGGCGGTGTCGACGTGCTCGTGAACAACGCCGGCCTGCAGCCCGGCGCGCCGGCGCTCGACGTCGGGGCGGGTGACTTCGACGTGACGTTCGCGGTGAACGTTCGCGCCCCGATGATCACGATGCAGGACGCCTGCCGCTACTGGATCGACCGGGGCAGTCCCGGCGCGATCGTGAACATCGCCAGCGCGAACGCCTTCCAGAACGAGTCGCCCGAGTCGATCTACAACGCCTCGAAGGCGGCGCTCGTCGCGCTCACGAAGGCGTTCGCGCACGAGATGGGCCACCACGGCATCCGTGCGAACTGCGTGGCGCCCGGCGAGACGATCACGCCCGAGGCGGAAGCCGAGATGGCCGACGACCCGGCCGAGCGCGCCCTCGTCCGGCGCTACCTCGCGCGCATCCCCCTGCGTTACGCGGGCACGCCTCGCGACCAGGCGATGGCGGTGTTGTTCCTCGCCAGCGACGACGCGCGGTTCGTGAGCGCGCAGACCCTGATCGTGGACGGCGGCGAGCTCGGCGGCGGCGGGTGGTACGACGACACGCTCGCCCCACCGCTCCCCCCGCCCGATCGCCCCGTCACCGGTTGAAGGCTCGTCCCCCGTACTCGCCCCCGCTCGGCGGCGGATGAGCCTAGGCGACCTCGAGCGTGGCGGGGAGACCGAGGTAGTCGCCGTAGCGCTCCGCCGCTCGGCGGAGCGCGGTGAGCTCCCGAGGCAGCAGGCGGCGGTGTGGGTTGAGCCGGAAGGCGACCCCGCCGCTCGTGCCGGCGCGCTTCATCGCCGCGAGCAGTTGGGCATCGACGAGCGCGATCCCGATCGTGGTCTCTCGAGCGCGCGGCACGATGCCCGCCGCGTCGAGGACCCACCGCGTGTCCTGGTACCCGCGGTACATCTCGTCGAGTATCTGGAGCAGGTGCCCGGCCGGTTCCCCTCGCCGGCGCGGGGGATCGCCGGGGGCGTGCCAGAAGGACCGGCCATCGTGCTCGAACGACGCGAGACGCTCGCCGGCGAGGCCGAGGCCACGGCGGACGTCGGTGAGGGTGAGCGTCGCCCAGTAGGTGAGATCTCGCTCGGTGGCGGGCCCGTGCCCGGTGAAGTACCGCACCGCGAGCTCGCCGAGTGCTTCGTCCCGGCCCAACCGGCGAGGGGTCGGCACCCTCTCGGTGAACAGCGCGTAGGAGTGTTCGTCATCGACCGGACGGCCGCTGCAGACGATCCGGTCCAGCTCGAGGTGGGCGAGGAGGACCATCAGCGACTGCCCGTCGGTCTCGACTCCCCGGTCGCGAAGACCCTCCGCGAGCCGGCCCCGTGTGCGATCGGGCTCTTCCTCGAGGATCTCGACGACCGCCGCGGTGGCCCGTTCGAGCCGGCGGTCGCCGAAGCCGTGGGGTCCGCGCAGTTGCGCCTCGGTGGTCCGGCGCACCCGGGGCGCCGTGAGCTCCAGGAGCCACCCGACGTCCTCGGCAAGCACGTAGTGCCAGGTCGGCCGGAGCACGTGAGTCCTGATCAGCCGCCCGTCGCCCAGCGTGCTCCGCACATCGCGCTGCGACGGCTCGAGGGTGCGAGCGGCGACCGCCCAGGCAGATTGGCTCGGGTTCTCCGCCTGCACCGCGAGCAGGTCGCCCACGGCATCGACCGCCCCTTCGGCGTGCGGACGCACGAGTCGCTGGTTGTGCAGTCGCCACCGAGCGATGTCGTGGGCCGAGATCCCCATGGCGGGCACAGTACGTCGACCTCGCCCGGGCGGCGACCCCACTCAGCCGATCGTCGGCCGGCGCAGCGGGCTCCCCCGCACGCCCAGGTCGGCGATCGCGAGGAACTCCTCCCCCACGCAGGCCGCAACCAGGTGCTCCAGCTCGGGCCCACAGAACGCGATGTTGGTGGGAGCGTTCAGGTGCACGGCTTCCCAGTCCTCGACGACGGTCTCGACGGCGCCGTCCGGCCGGATCCGGTCGATGCGATCCGGCGTGTAGTGCGCGACGTAGCAGTTGCCCTCGGTGTCGTACGCCACCCCGTCGGGCACCGTGTGGAAGAGCTCCGCCATGATCCCGGGCTCGCCTGCCGAGCCGTCGGCCTCGATCGGCACCCGCCACACCCGTCCGCCATCGAAGTCGTCGGGATGCGACTGGGCGACGATCACCGCGTCGCGCGACGGCGTGAGCGTCACCCCGTTCGGATAGCCGCCGATCGCAGTCGTCCACACCGAGGTCTCGCCGCCGGGGGCTACCCGGAAGATCGCCGGGTTCTCCGAGCCGGTCACGTACATCGTTCCGTCGGCGGCGAACACCGGCGAGTTCGGATCGTCGATCGGAAGCTCGGGGGCGCCCTTCGTGTACGTCTCGACCGACCCGGTTGCCGGATCGACACGGACGACCTCGGCGCGGTGCCAGTCGCACGCGTAGACGCGACCGAATGCGTCGACGGCCATGCCCAGCACGCTGCCGCCGGTGTTCGCAACCTCCGTGATCTCGCCGTCGAGCGTGACGGCGTAGATCTGCCCGCCCTCGCCACCGCAGTAGACGCGCTCGGTGAGCGGGTCCCAGCAGAGCGCTTCGGGATGCTGGAGCGGGCGTGCGAGCTCGCGCAAGACCGTGCGTGGGAAGACCGGTTCGGTCGGGTACGGGCTCACGGCTCACCACGGGCGCGTTTCATCGCACCCTTGACCTCGTCGACGTCGAGCGTCATCTCGAAGAAGCCGATCTGCTCCTCGTAGACGCCGTCGTCCGCTTGTTCCTTCACCTCGTCCTCGAACACGTGCAGCACGGGGAGCCCCAACTGGACTCCCGCCAACGGACCCACCCAGGCCGGATCGCCGTCGCGGACGGTTTCGGCGGCCACCTCGACCGCTTCCGCGTCGGCGGCGCCGAGCATCACGACGAGGTCGTCGTCGCCTCGTTCATCGACGATCCGCTTGATCAACGCCTGGTTGTCCGGGTCCATGGCGCCCGAAGCCGTTCAGACGAAGCACTCCGTGCGTACCTCGATCACCTCGGCGCCGGCGCTGCGCGCCACCTCGGCGATCGCCTCGCCGGGTACGCTGTCGCGCTCGCCGAGGGCGATCACCTTCTTGCCCTTGAGCTCCACCGGATGGGTCACCTCCCTTCGGATCCCGCCTAGTTGGCTTCCACCTGCTCGCGCAGGTGCTCGGGGACGGGCGGACCCAGCGCGGGCGCCCCGTTCATCAGCCGCACGATCGCCTCCTCGATCTGCTCGGGCGTCGTGCCGTTGCTCGTGAGCCGCTCGACCTCGACGCCGTCGCGCAACGTGAGGTAGGCGGGCAGGCCCGCGACCCGCAGGTCGCGGCAGACCTTCCGGTTCTCGGGCGCGTTCACCTTCACGAAGCGCACGTGCTCGCCGTAGGTGGTCTCGAGCGCCTCGACGGCCGGCATGAGCGCGAGGCACGGCTGGCACTGCGGACCCCAGATGTCCACGAGTACCTCGCCCTCATGGACCAGGTCGTCGAACGTCTCGACGGTGGCATCGATCATCGTCGTCCTCTCCTCTCCTGCGGGTTTCGTCAGGCTTCGAGGGTCACCGAGACGCCGTCCCACAGCCGCGTCAGCCGGCCGAGGAACAGCGATCCCTTCGCCATCAACATCGTTCGGTGCAGGTCGCCGGCGCGCATGCGGGCGATCGCGTGCGGGATCCACGGCGCCGCGCTCGCGATGTGTCCCTGGGTCGGCGAGAAGCCGGGCAGTCCGTGGGCGCGCGCGAACCCCGGGATGTCGGTCCTCTCGAGCTCCCCTCGCACCACGCCGAGGCCGGCGAGCATCTTGTAGTTGCGGTCGGGCACGTCGCCTCCGCCCTGGGGCTCGGTGATCTCCGGGTTGTGGATCTCGGTGGCGTACGTGCCGACGTCGGTGAGCTCGATGTGGAGCGCGTCGAGCGGGCCGCCGACGAGGGCCTCGAGCTGGGCCAGCGGGGCGCCGCCGGCCTCGACCGGCATCCGGCCGACGGCGTCGGAACGTACGATCGGTCCGTTCGACCCGCCGGCGGGCTCGAGCAGCACCGCCATGCCGGCGAGCACGTCTTCCAGCACGGGGAAACCCTTGGCGAGCGCGCCCTCGAACTTCATGCCGAGCTTCCCGAGTGATCCGCCTGCCACGACCACGACGCGCTCCTCGATGCCGGCCTCGATCAGCGCGGTGGCCACGACGAGCGCATGCACCGGGGCGGCGCAGAACGACTTCACGTCGATCGCGCTCGCGCGCGCGAGACCGCACTCCTCGGCGATCGCCTTCGCGACGTTGCCACCGCCGCGCTGGTACCGGTCGCCCACGGCTTCCTCCCCGCAGCCGATCGCGTGCGTGATCGAGGAGGGATCGAGCCCCGTGCGCGAGAGCAGGTCGCGCAGGGCGTGCACGCCGCTCGCCTTGATCGCGAGGTTCTCGAGCAGCACGTTGGGGGCGAGCGACTCGTCGGAGTCGTGGTCGCCGGCGAACGCACCGGCGATCTCGTCCCCTTCGAACAAGGGAAGCTCCCCCGGCTCCGGCTCGGACTTCGGCTTCACCAGGTCGAAGCGATCGACCTCGGCGAGCAGCTCGTAGAAGGCCGCCTGCGACATGACGTCGCCGTGAGCGCCCTCAGGGGTCGCGCCCTCCACGGGGTGCTCCCACCAATTGCGGGGACGGGTCCACAGGTCCTCGGGTGTGAGCGCGCCGACGAAGACCTGGTTCGGTGCGTAGGCCACCGCCTGATCGAAGGTGCGCAGCGCGCCGAGCAGCGCGTCGAGCTGCTGCGGCTCGCGGCCCGGCTTCGAGCCGTAGCGCACGAGATCGGGCACGTGCTCGAGCACGAACGAGGAGGCGACGATCGCGGCTCGGCGCGTCACGACGTCGACTCCCAGACGGTACGCGCCTCGACCTCGGTGCCGAGCATCTCGAGCGCCCGGCGCACGAGCGATACGCGCATCTCGTGCTCCTCGTCGGGCGGGAGCGAGGGGTCGCCGGTGGGGTGGGTGATCGCGACGCCCCGAAGGATGCGGTTCGCCCCCACCATCTGTGCGATCGTCGGCAGTGCGGTCACGAACACGGTCGGTATGCCCTCTCGCTCGAACTCCTTCGCCAGCGTTGCCCCGCAACGCGTGCCGGTTCCTCAGGTGCCGGTGAGGATCACCGCCCCCACCTGTGCCTCGCGCAGCTCCGCGGCGATCTCCTGTCCGTGGCGCGCGGCCGTGGCCACGGGCGTGTCGACGCCGGACGTCGTGTAGAACCCGTCGTGCACGACACCGATCCTGCCCTCGTGCTGCAGCGCGCGTACGGCGTCGAGTGGCACGAGCCGGTTCGGGTCGGCGTTGGCCGCCGCGGTGTCGAACCCGGCGTGCACCGACTCGTAGTCGCCGGCGGCGAGGGTCTCGGCGCCCGCGACGTCGTAGCGCAGCCAGACGTTCGCGTGCCGCGTCGGGAGCCGGTCGGGGTTGCCCTGCGGTACGCATCCGGCCTCGGTGACGAGCGCGAGACGGACCGAGGCGAGGTCGTCCACCGGCGGCGGGGGCGACACACGGTCGCCGCTCGGAGCGACCTCGGTCGCAACGTCGCCGGCGAGCTTGGCCAGCAGCAGGTCGATCGCACGCTCGGCCCCGGTTCGATCGACGAGTGCGTTCACGCGGAGGCCGCGCGGCAGGTAGCCCTCCTCGTCGGGCCCGCCGACCGTCTCGCCGGCCGCGAGCTTGGTCGCGATCGAGGCCACGACCGGCAGCGCATCGCGCATGCCGGCGACGTTGGAACCGGTCGGCACGATGTAGGCGGCGCCCTCCGCGGCGAGAACCCCCGGCGAGTCGGACGTCATCGCGGCGACCACCGGGATGCCGCGGCGGCCGGCTTCGCGCGCGAGCACCCCGCAGGCGTAGCCGTAGCGTCCCGAGCCGAACGACGGGCCGCAGACGAGCACGTCGGCGTCGAGCTCCTCGATCCATCCGAGCAGGGTCGCGAGCGCGTCGGCCTCGTGCTCACCGAAGAAGTCGTCGCCGCAGGCGAGCGTGGCGTCGACCGTGAGGCCGGCGCCGGCGAGGCCGCGACCGGGGCCCTGCGGGCCGTCGAGGTGCACGGGTCGGTGGTCGGCGGCTTCCTCGGCGCCGAGGCCGGCGAAGAACTGGTTGAGATAGTGGACGACGGTGCTCACGGGCGGGCTCCCCCGACCGCCGGGCAATCGGCTCGGCTCGTCATGCCGGCATCGCCGTCCATCGCGCGTCGCCGGTCTCCGCCAGCCCCCCGAGGTAGTGGACGGCGGGCACACGCTCGCCGACCCGCGCCCGGTCGTCGCCGCCCACCACCCGTTCGGGGGTCCAGGCGTCGACGAGCTCGTCCTCGTTCCCCGTGCTGACGAGGCAGTCGGCCTCGGGGACGTGGTCGGTGAGTCCGCCGTTGGTCTCGCAGACGAGCGCCACGGTGCCGATGCCGCGGCGCTCGCACGCCTGCACCGTGAGCATCGTGTCCGTGTGGGAGTTCCCGCTCGAGAACGTCGTGCACACCACGCCGTCGGCCCCGAGGCCTGCGGCGAGCTCCGCCGACGCCTCGGCTGCCCGCCGCTTCTGGTCGGCGCCGTCCAGGTACCCGGGGGCGAGGATCAGGCCGATGTACCGCGATCGCTCGCCGTGAGCTGCGCGGAGCTTCCGGAGCAGCGCGAGGTCCTGGTATGCGGCGGTCACGTTGCGCACACCCGGCCAGTCGTAGGCGCCGTTCGTGAGGCGTCCCTCGTGCAGCAGGCGCTCGTCGAACACGCGCGGCGCGAACTCGCCGAGCGGCTCACCGTCGAGGAACGTGTCCACGAGCGGCCCCTCGCTCGCGACCTGAAGGATCGCCGCGATCGCCGGCAGGGTCGCATCGGCCGGAGGCATAGGGCCGATCGTGCGCACGTCGTCCGGAGTCG
>Ga0256867_10000055_pt1 | contig 38104 bp, 32 predicted proteins | sample RVTome_15_FD_185939 | JGI IMG/M metagenome (GOLD analysis project Ga0256867, IMG submission 185939) | Soil microbial communities from uranium-contaminated site in the Upper Colorado River Basin, Wyoming, United States - RVT150D86 (HiSeq) ... | reverse complement strand
CGGGACACTGCCGCCGCTGGAAGAGCCGAGGGTTCGGGCCGAGCCCGCCGCCGCGCCCACGACCACGACGGTCCCGACGACCACGACGGTTCCGACGACCACGACGGTTCCGACGACCACGACGGTCCCCGGCGCCACCCTGACAACGCCCCCCGTGGCCGTGGGAGCGGACCCGCCCGCCACGACCGCTACGCCTGTCCCCGCCCGCGGCGGCTAGGCACTAGCCCGTGCATCTAGGGCAATTGATCGCCGCGTACCCCGGCGCGCGCCGCGGGGGCGCTGACGACGACCCCGACGTCCGCGCCGTGGTGCACGACACGCACGACGTGGTCCCGGGGTCGTTGTTCTGTTGTGTCCGGGGGGCGCGGGTGGACGGTCATGAGCTCGCCGCCGGCGCCGTGGCCGCGGGCGCCGTGGCGCTGGTGGTCGATCACGAGCTGCCGCTGGCGGTGCCGCAGGTTGTCGTTGCCGACGTCCGCCGGGCGATGGGCCCCCTGGCGGCGGCCTTCTGGGGCAACCCCTCGCACGACCTCGTCGTGGTGGGCGTGACCGGAACGTCGGGCAAGACGACGGTGACGCACCTGCTCTGTCCCGTGCTGCAGGCATCCGGCCTCGCTCCGTGCGCGATCATTGGCACGCTGTCGGGTGCCCGGACGACGCCCGAGGCCACCGACCTGCAGGCCATGCTGGCCGCTGAGCGGGATCGGGGGAGCTCGGGAGTTGGGGCCGTCCGGGGGGCCGTGGCTATGGAGGTGTCGTCGCACGGCCTGGCCCTGCACCGGGTCGACGGCACCCGCTTCGCCGTCGCAGTCTTCACCAACTTGTCGCAGGATCATCTCGACTTCCACCAGACGATGGACGACTACTTCGAAACCAAGGCCGCCCTGTTCTCGCCCGGGTTCACCGATCTGGCGGTCATCTGCTCCGACGATCCGCGGGGCCGGGAGCTGCTCGGGCGGCTGAGCGGGACACGATCGGGAGTGACGGCCACCGCCTATTCGCTGGCCGATGCCGAGGACCTGACCCTGTCGCCGGCGGGAGCGTCGTTCCGCTGGCGGGGCGAGCCGGTCGGGCTGGCGCTGGCGGGGCGGTTCAACGTGGCGAACGCGTTGGCGGCGGCCGCCGCCGCGGAGGCGCTGGGGGTCGAACCCGGCGTCGTGGCGCGCGGCCTGTCGGCGGCGAGGCCCGTCCCGGGCAGGTTCGAGGCGATCGATGGCGGTCAGCGGTTCACGGTCCTCGTGGACTACGCGCACAAGCCCGATGCCCTCGACCAGGCGCTGGCGGCGGCCCGCGAGCTGGTGACGGGACATGCCCCCCGCTCCCACGGCCCGAGCGGCCGGGAGAGCGGACAGCATGTCTCGGGCCGGGGACGCCTGCTCGTCGTGTTCGGCTGTGGCGGCGATCGCGACGCGGCAAAGCGGCCGCTCATGGGGGAGGTGGCCACCCGGCTGGCGGACGACGTGATCCTGACCTCGGACAACCCCCGGTCGGAGGACCCGCAGGCGATCATCGACGACATCCGGGCCGGGATACCCGCCGGCGCCGGGGTCGCCGTCGAACTCGATCGGCGCCGCGCCATCGAGCGGGCGGTGGCGGCGGCGAGGCCGGGCGACGTGGTGGTGATCGCCGGGAAGGGACACGAGACCACGCAGACCATCGGCGAGACCGTCTGCCCATTCGACGACCGTGCGGTGGCGCGCACGGCCCTGGCGGCGCTGGCACCGGGAGCTCCCGGGGGTGCGCGGTGATCTCGCTCCTGCTCGCGGGAGGCATCAGCCTGGCGCTGTCGCTCCTGGGGACCCGCTACCTGGTCGATTGGCTGCGCGCCCACCGCGTGGGGCAGCCCATCCACGCCGATGTACCCGACGGCCACACGCCCAAGGCCGGCACGCCGACGATGGGTGGCGTCGCCATCGTCGTCGCCGCCGTGGCCGGCTACGCGATCGCCCACATCCGCGGCGGCCTGGCCTTCACCCGCAGCGGGGTGTTGGTCATGCTGGCCATCGCCGGCGCGGCCGTGGTCGGGGCGATCGACGACTGGATCAAGGTCAGCAACGAGCGCAACCTCGGCCTGTCGATGCGGGCCAAGATGGGCGGCCTCCTCGTCGTGGCGATCGGGTTCGCGGTCGCGTGTGTGAGGTGGACCGATGTGGAGACCACGCTCAGCTTCACCCGCGCTTCGGAGCCAGGCTGGCCGCTGGGCGAGGCCGGCTGGGTCGTGCTGGCGGTGCTGTTGATCCTCGGCACCACGAATGCGGTCAACCTCACCGACGGGCTCGACGGCCTTGCCGCCGGTTCGTCCATCTACGCCTTCCTCACGATGACCGTGGTGGCGTTCTGGGCCTTCCGTCACCCGGAGGTCTACGGGATCAACCACGCCCTCGACCTGGCCGTCGCCGCCGCCGCCATGGTGGGCGGAATCACCGGGTTCCTGTGGTGGAACGCGCCACCGGCACAGGTGTTCATGGGGGATACCGGGGCGCTCGCCATCGGCGCCGGCCTCGCGGTGCTGGCCCTCACGCTCAACGTGCAGTTGCTGCTGCCGATCGTAGGGGCCCTGTTCGTCTTCGAGACGCTGTCCGTGATCGTGCAGGTGGGCAGCTTCCGCGCCTTCGGGCGCCGGGTCCTCCGCATGGCCCCGATTCACCACCACTTCGAGTTGGGCGGCTGGCCCGAGACCACCGTGATCGTGCGGTTCTGGATCCTGGCGATCATGTCGATGGCCGTGGCCCTCGCCATCTACTACGCCGACTTCGTCTCCACGGGGGTCCCCGATTGAAGGCACTGGTGGTCGGGCTGGGTGTCACCGGGGCGGCGGTCGCACGGGCGCTGATGGCGCACGGCCATGACGTTGTGGCCGCCGACGACGCCCCGGGGCCCGCGCCCCGGGCGGCTGCGGACGACCTGGGGCTCGACCTGGCCGCGGCCCCGACCGACGACGAGCTGGCGGCACTGGTGGCGGCGGCCGAGGCGGTTCTGCCGGCCCCCGGGTTGCCGGCGCGCCATCCCCTGTTCGCGCTGGCGCGGGTTGCCGGTGTGCCGGTCCTGTCCGAGTTCGACCTTGCCTCGTGGTGGGACGACCGGCCTCTGCTCGCCATCACCGGCACGGACGGCAAGACCACTGTGACGACCCTGGTACGCGAGATGCTGGTGGCCTCGGGAATGGTGGCGGTTGCCGTCGGCAACACCCCCGTCCCGCTGGTGGCCGCAATCGACGATCCGGCCACCGACGTGTTCGTGGTCGAGGCGTCGTCGTTTCGTCTCGAGCACTCGCAGCGCTTTGCCCCCGCGGTGGGGACGTGGCTCAACTTCGCTCCCGACCATCTGGACAGCCACCCCGACCTGACGTCGTACGAGGCGGCCAAGGCGGGTATCTGGCGCGACCAGTCGGCGGACCAGGTCGCGGTGGGCAATGCCGACGACCCCGTGGTGGCCAGGCACCTGGCCGGCGCCAGGGCCCGGCACGTGACGTTCGGGCTGGCGGCGGACGCCGACTTCCAGCTCGTGGGGGGTGCGGCGCCGGGTGGGCGGCTCACCGGTCCCGTAGCCGGCCACGGCGACGTCGTCGAGATCGCCCGGGTCGAGGAGCTCGGTCGGGCTCTGCCGCACGACATCGCGAACGGGCTGGCGGCGGCGGCGACGGCGCTGGCCGGCGGCGCAAGCGCCGAGGGCGTGCGCCGGGGCCTGCTGGAGTTCCGGGGCCTCCCCCACCGAGTGGCGCTGGTGGGCGAGGCTGGTGGGGTGCGGTTCTACGACGACTCGAAGGCGACGACCCCGCACGCGGCGGCGACCGCCATCGCCGGTTTCGAGTCGGTGGTGCTGATCGCCGGCGGCCGCAACAAGGGCCTCGACCTCACGAAGCTGGTCGAGTCAGCGGCATCGATCCGGGCGGTGGTCGCGATCGGGGAGGCGGCGCCCCAGGTGGCAGCCGCCTTCGACGGTGTTCGCCCGGTGACCCGCGCCGGCTCGATGGACGAGGCGGTGCGAGTCGCGGTGGACGTGGCCCGGCCGGGCGATGCGGTGCTGCTGTCGCCGGGGTGCGCCAGCTTCGACTGGTACGGCTCGTACGGGGAACGGGGTGACGACTTCGCCCGCGTCGTGCGAGAGGTGACCGGGGCTTCCGAGGTCCCGCAGCGGGGACCGGCGTGAGCACGGCGGTCCGCGAGCGGGGGCGGGGCGCCGCCGGCGCGCGGCGCCGCCACCCCACGGCCCGGCCGCCGCGGGTCAGCGCCACCGGCTCGGCGATGTTCCTGGCCCTGGCGTTCCTCATCGCAGTGTTCAGCCTGCTTGGCCTCGTCATGGTGATGTCGGCGTCGTCGGTCATCGCCCTCGACGAGTACGGGTCGTCGTGGTACTTCGTGACCCGGCAGGCTGCGTGGGCGGGCGTGGGTGCCCTGGCCCTGGTGGCGGTGGCCCGCATCGACTACCACCGCTGGCGGCGGCTCGCGACGCCGCTCCTGCTGGTGTCGCTCGGCTTCCTGGTCGTCGTGCTGGTCCCCGGCGTCGGGATCGGCGCCAACGGCGCCACCCGTTGGATCGGTGTCGGCTCGCTCACGTTCCAGCCGGCCGAGCTGGCCAAGTTCGCCCTGCTGGTGTGGGTCGCCGACCTGCTGGCGCGTCGGGCGGCCTTCATGCACAACTCCAGGGCCACGCTGCGGCCGGTCGTCGTCGTGCTGGCCGCCACGGCGACGCTGCTCATGCTGCAGCCGAACCTGGGCACCACCATCGTGCTGGCAGCCATCGCGCTGACGCTGTGCTTCGCGGCCGGCGCGCCGCTGGGCCCCCTGGCGGCGTGGGCGACCCTGGCCATCGGCACCGCCACCACGCTCGCCTTCGCCGCGCCCTACCGCCGGAACCGGGTCCTCACGTTCCTCGACCCGTGGGCCGACCCCCTGGACAAGGGCTACCAGAACATCCAGGCATTGGTGGGTGTGGCCTCGGGTGGGTTCTTCGGTCGCGGGCTGGGGGCCAGTCGGGCCAAGTGGGGGTTCCTGCCCTACGCCCACACCGACTTCATCTTCGCCGTCATCGGCGAGGAGCTGGGACTGGTCGGCGCGGCCGTGGTCGTCGGGCTGTTCGTGCTGCTGGTGATCATCGGCACCCGCGTGGCCTTGCACGCGCCCGACCGCTTCGGCCTGCTGCTCGCGATCGGTGTGACGGCTTGGTTCGGCGTCCAGGCGTTCGTCAACATCGGTGCCGTGATCGGCATCCTCCCCATCACCGGGGTCCCGCTCCCGTTCGTGAGCGCCGGTGGCTCGTCCCTCCTGTTCACGATGGCCGCCGGCGGCCTTCTGCTCTCGGTCGCGCGGCAGGCGCGTGCCACGAGCCTGCCCCCGCGCGCCCCGGCGTCGGGTCGCGGCTGATGCGACGCGGTCGCCACGTCCAGGAGTGCTTCTCGCTGATCGCCGGGGGCGGCACCGCCGGGCACGTGCAGCCCGCCATCGCCATCGCCCGGGCGCTGGCCGATCGTGGTCACCCGACGGCTTCGATCGAGCTCGTCGGAAGCGGGCGCGGGATCGAGACCCGCCTGGTGCCGGCGGCGGGGTTCGCGCTCACCACGCTCCCCGGCCGCGGCTTCGAGCGCCGGGTCAGCCTGCGGAACGTCCGCTCGGCGATCTCGCTGCTGGTGGCGTTCGGCCGGGCGTGGCGGTTGGTGGGCCGTCGCAGACCCCGCGTGGTCCTGTCGGTCGGTGGGTACGCCAGCGTGCCGTGCGCGCTGGCCGCAGTCCTGAGACGCGTCCCGATCGTGGTCGCAGAGCAGAACGCGGCCCCGGGTGCGGCCAACCGGTTGGTGGGTCGGTTCGCCAGGGCGTGTGCTGTGTCGTTCGAGGGCACGCCCCTGCCCCGGGCGGTGGTGACCGGCAACCCCGTGCGGCCGGAGGTGCTGGCCATCGACCGGGTGCGCGACGCGGCGTCCGCTCGGACCAAGCTCGACGTCGAGCCGGGCCGGCGGATGGTGCTCGTCTTCGGCGGATCGCTGGGGGCGCTGCGGATCAACCGGGCAGCGCTCGACGCCGCGCGGCGCTGGGCCGCGCGTGACGACCTGCACCTCCGCCATGTGGTCGGGTCGCGTGACTGGGCGGAGATCACTGCGGGCGGCCCGCCCGTCCCCGAGGACGCCCCCCTTCGGTACGAGGCCGTCGAGTACGACGACGACATGCCGACCTCGCTGGCGGCGGCCGACATCGCCGTGTGCCGCTCGGGGGCGAGCACGAGCTTCGAGCTGCTGGCCGTGGGCCTGCCAGCGGTGTTGGTGCCGTCGCCGTTCGTGACAGCCGACCATCAGACCGCCAACGCCCGTCACATCGAACGCGCGGGTGCGGCGGTGGTCGTGCCCGACGCCGAGCTCGACGGCGAACGCCTCGTGGCCGAGGTGGACGCCCTGCTGTCCGATTCGTCCCGCCTGGAGCGGATGGCGTCGGCGGGACGAGCGGCGGCGCGCCCCGACGCTGCCGACGCGATCGCTGCGTTGGCGGAGGAGCATGCCCGTGGCTGACCATCCACCGCCGGGCGAGCTCGACCCCGAGTCCCGTCAAGCCTCACCGCCACCGACGCGGGACCGCTCCGCGCTCGACCTCAGCCGACCCCGCCGCCTCCACGTCTGCAACGCCGGCGGCGCAGGGATGAGCGCCGTCGCCACGCTGCTGGTGGAGATGGGACACCGGGTGAGCGGGCACGATCCGGCGCGGGCCACGCCGTTCCTGCCCATGCTCCTCGAGGTGGGTCTGCACGTATCCACCGGTCCGCAACCGCCGACACTGGGCGAGGACGTCGAGGCGGTCATCGTGTCCACCGCCACGCCCGCCGACGACGCGGACGTCGTCGCCGCCCGCGCCCGCGGGATGCCCGTGCTGCACCGCGCCGCGGCCCTCGGCGCCATCTGCGCCCAGCGGACCACCGTCGCTGTGGCGGGCACGCACGGCAAGACCACGACCTCGGCCCTGCTGGCCACGATCCTCGCCGGCTCGGGGCGGGAGCCGGGCTATGTGGTGGGGGCGACGATCTCGCAGTTCGGCCGCAGCGCCGCCTGGGGCGGCGGGGGTCCGCTCGTGGTCGAGGCCGACGAGAGCGACGGCACCTTCCTCGCCCTCGCGGCTCACGCCGGCATCGTGAGCAACGTCGAACCCGACCACTTGGAGAACTGGGGTGGCGAGCCGGCCCTCCGCCACGGCTTCGAGCGGTTCGTGGCAGGGCTCGACGGTCCTGCCTTGCTCTGCCTCGACGACCGGGGCGCCGCGGCGCTGGTGCGTCACGCCAAGGAGCCGGTCACCTACGGCACATCCGCCGACGCCGACTACCGGTTGGGCGGGGTCGCGCCGGAGGGCTCCGGCGTCCGCTTCACGCTCGACCACACGGCGACCGGCGAGAGCGTCGACGTGGTCGTGCCGGCGGCCCCCGGGGCGCACAACGCCGCCAACGCCGCCGGGGCGCTGGCCGCGGCCCACCGGTTGGGGGTGCCCCTGGCCGAGGGGTCGGCGGCGCTGGCGGGGTTCCGGGGTGTCGCCCGCCGCTTCGAGCACCGTGGCGAGGCCAAGGGCGTGACCGTGGTCGACGACTACGCCCACCTCCCCACCGAGGTGGCGGCAGCTCTGGCCGCGGGATCGACCGGCGGGTGGCGGCGGATCGTGGCGGTCTTCCAGCCCCATCGCTACAGCCGGACCGAGGCGCTGTGGCGGGACTTCGCCCATGCGTTCCGTGACGCCGACCTGCTGGCCGTCACCGACGTCTATTCCGCCGGCGAGGCGCCGCGGCCGGGCGTGTCGGGCAAGCTCGTGGTCGAGGCCGTGCTGGAGGCCGACCCCTGGGCCCTGGTCGCGTGGCTGCCCCGGCTCGACGACGTGCTGAGCTGGCTGCGCGGAGTCCTGAGGCCGGGCGACCTGTGCCTGACGTTGGGGGCGGGGGACCTGACAACGCTTGCCCCCCGCATCCTGGCGATGCTCGAGGACCGCCGGTGACCGGCCTGCGCCGCGCCGTGGGAGTGGCCCGAGGCAATGCGGTCCGGCGAGACGCTCTCGAGGCAATGGGGTCCGGGGGCCGGTCCGTAATGCCCCGAGAACCCGCGGGCGACCCGTATAGCCGCGCCGACCCGGGGGAGGGGCGCCCATGACGCCTCCCCACGAGCAGGTCGCGCAGGCGGCCGCCCTGCTCGGCGGCCCGGCCCAGCGCGACGTGCCGCTCGGGCCGCTGACCACCTACCGCGTGGGGGGAGCGGCCACCCTCTTCGTCGAGGCGTCGTCCCTCGACGACCTCTGGCGGGTGGCCGAGGCTGTCGCCGCCACCGCGCTACCGACGCTCGTGGTCGGCAAGGGCTCGAACCTCCTGGTGGCGGACGCGGGTTTCCCCGGCGTGGCGGTCATGCTCGGTCCGGCCTTCGCCGAGATCGCCGTCGACGGCACCCGGGTGGAGGCGGGCGGCGCGGTGGCGCTGCCCGTGGCGGCGCGCCGCACGGTGCGCGCCGGGCTCACCGGCTTCGAATGGGCCGTCGGGGTGCCGGGGTCGATCGGCGGGGCGGTGCGCATGAACGCCGGCGGCCACGGGTCGGACATGGCGGCGTCGTTGATCGAGGCCCGCGTCGTCGACTTGACGCGCCCCCGGTCCGACGCGGTCGTCCCGGTGGCACAACTCGACCTCGGCTACCGGCGGTCGGCGGTCGCACCCCACCACGTGGTCGTGATGGCCGCGCTGGGGCTGCGGCGCGGCGACCGGCCGGCCGGGGAGCGCGAGATCGCCGAGATCGTGGCCTGGCGGCGCGCCAACCAGCCCGGCGGCCAGAACGCCGGGTCGGTCTTCACCAACCCGCCCGACGACTCGGCGGGCCGGCTGATCGAAAGCGCCGGATGCAAGGGCCTGCGCCTCGGATCGGCCGAGGTGTCGCAGAAGCACGCCAACTTCTTCCAGGCCGATCCCGGTGGGTCGGCCGACGATGTCCGAGCGCTCATGGAGATGGTCCGCCGGCGGGTGCGCGACCACTCCGGCGTCGATCTCCGTCCCGAGACCCGGTTGGTGGGCTTCGACAACCCTCAACCTCGGCCTGAACCTCGAGTAGAGGTCGAGAGTTGACGGGCGCGGCGGGCGCGCGTTCGCGGGTCGCCGTCGATCCCCGTATGCGGTTGCGGCGCATCGCAGTCCGTCGTGGCCAGGGCCGACGCCGGCTCCGGCGGGTCACCACGGTCCTGGGCGCCGTCGCCATCCTGGTGGCGGGCCTGGCCGCCACGCAGACGGAGCTCCTCGACGTCGACCGCGTGCGCGTCGACGGTGTCTCCCGCACCGACGCCGCCGACGTGCGCCGCGTCTCCGGGATCGATCACGGTGACAGCATGGTCGGCGTCGACCCGGATCGGGCCGCCGCCCGCATCGAAGGCCTGCCCTGGATCGCGCAGGCAACGGTGGCCCGCCGCTGGCCTGGGACGATCGAGATCGGGGTGACCGAGCGCGAGCCCCTGGCGACGGTCGAGGTGGTGGAGGGCCGGGTGGCGGTGGTCGACGAGGAAGGGCGGGTCCTGGAGGTCACCAGCCAGCCACCTGCCGGCCTCCCGGAGGTAACGGGTGTCCGTGGACGTATTGCCGAGGGCGACGAGCTGGGGCCCGGCGCCCGCGATGCCCTGATGATCCTGCGCGCGCTACGTGAGCGGCTGTCCGGCGTGGTGACCTCGGTCTCCTCCGACCGGGACGCGGCGCTGGCCGCCGGCGGGGAGATCCGCTTCGGCAGCACCGACGATCTCGACGACAAGATCGTGGCCGTCGATACCGTCCTGGCTGACGTGGACATTTCCTGCCTCGAGCTGCTCGACGTGCGCGTTCCTGGAAGTCCGGCCTTGACCCGTCACCAGAGGTGTTCGTAGGCTGCGAGAACAACCAGAGGTTGAGGAAAAGTATCGACCTCCACTTGAGGCTAAGGCTGGAGCCGGTGGGGCTGCGGGCCTTTGGTACTTTCTCCAAACCCTGCTCGGGAGCAACGGCGGTTCCGAGCCGGACAATTCTCCCCGGTGACCCTCGAAGGTGGAGGTGGGACGACCCATGGCCGGCAATCCGCAGAACTACTTGGCCGTGATCAAAGTGGTCGGGATCGGGGGTGGTGGTGTCAATGCGGTGAACCGCATGATCGACGCCGGGCTGAAGGGCGTCGAGTTCATCGCCATAAACACCGACGCCCAGGCGCTGCTCATGAGCGACGCCGACGCCAAGCTCGACATCGGCCGGGAGTTGACGCGGGGCCTCGGGGCGGGCAGCGACCCCGATGTGGGCCGGCAGGCTGCGGAGGAGCACAGCGACGAGATCGAGGAGATCCTCAAGGGCGCCGACATGGTGTTCATCACCGCCGGCAAGGGCGGGGGCACGGGCACCGGGGGTGCGCCGGTGGTGGCCGAGATCGCCAAGAGCATCGGCGCCCTCACCATCGGTGTGGTCACCCGGCCGTTCTCGTTCGAAGGCCGGCGCCGGGCGGTGCAGGCGGAGCAGGGGATCCAGCACCTCAAGGAGAAGGTCGACACCCTGATCGTCATCCCCAACGACCGGTTGCTGACCGTGTCCAACGAGAAGACGTCGATGGTCAACGCCTTCAAGATGGCCGACGAGGTGTTGCTGCAAGGCGTGCAGGGCATCACCGACCTCATCACGACACCCGGCCTCATAAACACCGACTTCGCCGACGTCAAGATGATCATGAGCAACGCCGGCTCGGCGCTCATGGGCATCGGCTACGGGTCGGGCGAGGGCCGCGCCCTGCAGGCCTCGCGCAACGCCATCTCCAGCCCGCTGCTGGAGGCCTCGATCGAGGGCGCCCGCGGCATCCTGCTGACCATCGCGGGCGGCAGCGACCTCGGCCTGTTCGAGGTCAACGAGGCGGCCGAGGTCATCCACGGCGTCGCCCACCCGGACGCCAACATCATCTTCGGCTCGATCATCGACGACGAGATGGGCGACGAGGTGAGGGTCACCGTCATCGCCGCCGGGTTCGACCGCTGGGACGACAGCGGCAAGGGCACGGTGCGGGCCCGGGGCGCGAACGGGTCCGACACCTCGAGGGGCGCAACGTCGTTCGACGACACCACCGGATCGCTGGGCTCGGTCTCGTCGTCGTTGGACGATCTCGATCTCGACAGCGACGACGAGTTCGACGTCCCGTCGTTCCTCAAGTAGCCCGGGAGGTCCTCGGTGGGTGCCCGGGCGCCAACTGCGGTGGTGCCGACGACGTCGCTGGCGTTCGCCCTTCCGTCCGGGCTGACGGCCCACGTCCGGTTCACCACCGCCACCGATGGAAACTTCGCCGTCGGCCAACCGGCGGACGTCCTGGCGGCCCGGCGACAGGCGCTGGTGCCGATGCCCTGGACCTGGCTCCACCAGGTCCACGGCCACCGGGTGGTGGTCGTCGACGAGCCGGGTGGCCAGGTGGGCGCATACGCCGACGCCGCGGTGACCTCCAGTCCCGGGGCGGCGCTGGCCATCCAGACCGCCGACTGCGCGCCGGTGGCGCTGATCGCCGACGAGGGCGTGGTGGCCGCCGTCCACGTCGGGTGGCGGGGGTTGGTCGCCGGCGTCGTCGACGGCGCCGTGGAATCCGTTCGCCGAGCGGGTGGCACCGCGGTCCGGGCGGTCATCGGGCCGTGCATCCACGCGTGTTGCTACGAGTTCGGCGCCGTGGACCTCGACCGCGTCGCGGCTCGCTATGGGGACGGCGTCCGGGCGACGACCCGGTCGGGCCGGTCAGCCCTCGACGTACCCGCCGCCGTCACGGCGGCGCTGGCAGCGATCCCGACGGCCGGGGTGACGCGCGCCGGCCCCGGGTGCACCGCCTGCGACACGCCGCCGATGTTCTCGCATCGGGCGCGTGGCGACAGCGCCCGCCAGGCCATGGTCGTGTGGCTCGAGCGTGGCGTCGGGGAGTCCACCCTCCGATGAACACGGCCCCCGCGATCGATCTCCCCGGTCGAGTGGCGGCTGTGCGGGAACGTATCTCCCATGCGGGCGGGGACCCCGAGGCGTTGCGCCTGGTGGCGGTCACCAAGGGGTTCGACGCTGGCGTCGTGGCGGAGGCGCTCGACGCCGGGCTCGAGGACATCGGCGAGAGCTACGTGCAGGAACTGGTGAGCAAGGCCACCGAGCTCGGCGAGAGCGCCGACGACCGGGGACTGCGCTGGCACTTCGTCGGTCGACTGCAGCGCAACAAGGTGCGCAAGGCCGCTCCCTACGTCTCGCTCTGGCACAGCGTCGATCGCCTCGCCCTGGGGGCGGAGATCGCCCGGTTCGCGCCCGGCGCCGCCGTGCTGGCTCAGGTCAACACGTCTGGCGAGGCCAGCAAGGGCGGCTGCGAGCCGTCGATGGGGCCGGCGCTGGTGGATGGCCTGTTCGACGTCGGCCTCGACGTGCGCGGCCTGATGACGATCGCACCGGCCGGTCCCGCCGAGGGGGCCCGGCCGGCATTTCGGGCCCTGCGCGACCTGGCGCAGCGGCTGGGGCTGGGTGAGTTGTCGATGGGGATGTCCGACGATCTCGAGGTGGCGGTGCAGGAGGGGGCCACGATGGTCCGCGTCGGCCGTGACCTGTTCGGTCCGCGTCCCGATCCGGCGGGGGTGCGAGACTAGTCATCAGACACGGCCGTGGAGGACTCATGGCATCGATGTGGCGCAAGGCGATGCTCTACCTGGGGCTGGGCCCCGACGACGAGTACGACGACTTCGACGTCACCGGCGAACACCCGGTGGCGCCACACTCGGGCTCGGCGCGCTCGTCGGGCCGCCGGAGCGGGTCGGGCTCGGTGCAGCGTGACCCCGAGCCCAGCGGATCAGTGCGCACCCTCGCGCCCGACCGGCACGGCGACGACCGCAACGGCAACGGTCATGCCCATGGCCACGGGGGCGGAGAGGACGTTACCGGCGACGCCTCGCCAGCGCGCGAACCCGTGGCGACCCGCCGCGGCTCCGACGTCGACCGCACAGGACGTGGCCGCGGCGGGATCGTGCGACGCCTGGCGCCCGGCACGACCACCAAGCCCTTCGTGGTCGGGCCCACCTCGTTCAACGACGCCCAGGACGTGGCCGACAAGTTCAAGGTGAACGTGCCGGTGATCCTCAACCTGCAAGGCGTGGACCGCGACCTCTCCCGTCGCATCATCGACTTCGCCAGCGGCCTCTGCTACGGCCTCGGCGGCCAAATGGAGCGGGTAGCGAACCAGGTCTATCTTCTGACGCCGAACGACGTCGAGGTCTCGCTCGAGGAGAGGCGCCGCCTCCGCGAGCGGGGCTACGAAGCCTGACCCGTCCGATTCCTACCGCCCGCCTCCGCCAGCACCGCCGGGAGCCATCCGACCCGTGATCATCGTCTGCATCGCGATCCAGCTCTACATGCTGGTCATCTTCGTCCGCATCATCATGAGCTGGTTCCCGCCCACGCCGGGCACGACCTACGCCCAGATCTACGACGTCTTCTACCGGCTGACCGAGCCGGTGCTGGCCCCCATCCGCTCGATGCTGCCGCCCATCCGCATGGGCGTGGCGGCGCTCGACCTGTCACCGATCATCGTCTTCCTCGTGGGCCAGATCGTGTACCGGGCGATCTGCTGAGGCGCCCGGCGGATAGGGCGCTCCGAGGGCATCCCGCGTGGGAATTTGGTGCTGTGTCGCAGCTCAACAGCTGGGCGTCCCGGGAGCGCTGACCACCGTAGGCCAAGAGGTCGTGCATATCCGCTGATGCTCTGAGGCCGCCGGCGGAGGCGCTTCAGTTCGCCTTGACCGGGTTCGTTACTCTGTCGCGCCATGGAACTGACCCCGCAGACGCTCCACGCTGTCGAGTTCCGGGAGGCACGGCGCGGTGGCTACAACACCCGCGACGTCGACGACTTCCTGGAGCGGGTGGCCGCAGGTCTCGGGCAGCTGCACGAGCGCCTGCGTGAGGTCGGCGTGCGGGCCGAAGCCGCCGAAGCCCGACTCCTCGATGCGCAGCGGCAACTCGAGGAAGTCCAGCGTCGGGCGCCGTCCGCGGCGCCGATGGCAGCCTCTACGGCCCAGGTCGCGGGTGTCAACGAGACCGACGACACCTTGCGCCGCACGCTGGTGCTGGCCCAGCGCACCGCAGACGCCACGATCAAGGAAGCCAAGCAGGAGGCCAACCGCCTGCTCGACGAGGCCCGGGCCGAAGCCACCCGCACGCGGCTCGCCGCCGAGGACGAGGCACGGCGTGGTGCCGACCATGCCCGGATCTCCGTCGAGGCCGAGCTCGACAGCCTGGTCGATCAGCGCGAGGCGCTCCGGGCCGACCTCGACGTGCTGAACCGCCACATCGACGACCAGCGCGAGCGCATCCGCGCCGGCATCGCCGAGCTGCGCCGGATCGTCGACGACGACGCCCGGCTGATGCCGGGCCCTGTCCCCGCATTCGGGAACGTCGACCGACCCGCAGCCCCACCCCTTCCCAGCCGAGCGGCGTTCGGGTCCCGCCCGGCGGCGACGCCGCCGTCACCCCTGCCACCGGACCCCACCGACGACCCGGCATCGCCGTTCGCCGCCGGTACGTCGGGCGCCCATGTCGCCGCCCTCCAGGAGCCGCCCGCGTCCGACAACGGTCCGTGGAACCAGCCGATGCCGTTCATGGAGCCGGGAGACGCTCACCGCCTGAGCGGCGGCGGGAGTGGGGAACGGGGCCCGTGGCTCCCTTCCGAGCTGCGCACCTCGGTGGGTGACGAGCCGCCCGCGCCGTCGGCGCCGGCGGCGCCGACGGATCCGGACGGCGACCCGCTGGCGGGCGGCGATCCCGGTGCCAACGGCACCGATGCGTCGGCCGAGCCCGAGACCCGACCCAGTGAATGGGGTCGGGCAGTCTTCGACCCCGAGCCGACCGACCGGCCGGAGAGCTGACCCTGCTGGGAGACTAGGCCCGATCGATGGTGACCGCGACCTCGTGGCCGTCGACGGCGAGGGTGTGGGCGCCGCCGGTCGCGGCCTTGGCGAGCTCGACCGCCAGGACCTCGTTCATCACGTAGTCGCGGTGGGCGTCGAGCGCGGCCCAGACCTCGTCGTCGGCCCCGACCGCGAGGGTGACACGGTCGGCGATGTCGAGCCCCACGTCCTTGCGGAGGTCGTTGAGGCTCCGCACCAGCTCGCGGGCCAGGCCCTCACGCCGTAGCTCGTCATCGAGCTCGAGATCCAGCGCCACCGCCCAGCCGCCGTCCTCGGCCAGGGCGAAGTCCTCGTGCCGGTTGGCCCGGACGTCGACCTCGTCGGCGGTCAGCCGCTGGCCGGCCACCTCGATGAATCCGTCGGACTCGAGCCGGCGCTGCAACGCCGACCCGTCGGCCTCGGCCAGCTCGCGCTTCACATCGTTGACCTTCGGCCCGAGGCGGGGGCCGAGCGCCCGGAAGTTGGGCACGATCGTCCACGACATCAGCCCCGAGAGGGTGTCGACGTCGTCGAGCGCCTTGACGTTGAGCTCCGAGGCGATCTCGCCGAGCGCGTCGGCCCCGAGCGTGGCGCCCGGGTGCAGCAGCAGCGCCCGGCGCAGCGGCTGGCGCACCTTGACCTTGGCATCGGTGCGGGCGGCCCGGCCGAGGACCACGAGGCGCCGGGCGGCGCTCATCTGGGCGGCCAGCGCCTCGTCGGTGGCACCGGTCGGCAGTGGCCAGTCCGACAGGTGCACCGAGACGTCGCCGGTCAGCGCCACGTCGAGCTCGTCGGCCAGGAAGGGGCAGAACGGTGCCAGCAGCTTGCTGGTCACGACCAGGGCGTGGTGCAGGGTGGCGTGGGCGGCTGGGTCGTCCGCGTTCCAGAACCGGGACCGGCTGCGGCGGACGTACCAGTTCGACAGGTCGTCGACGAACCGGGCCAGGCGGGTGGCGCCCCCGAGGGCGTCGAACCCCTCGAGGGCGTCCGTAACCCCGGACACGGTGGCGTCGAGCTCGCTCAGCAGCCAGCGGTCGAGCACGTGGGCCGGCTGCGGGCCCTCCCCGCCGGGAGTGGGCTGCCAGCCGTCCAGATCGGCGTAGGTCACGAAGAAGCTGAAGACGTTCCACAGCGTGAGCAGTGTCTGCCGGGTGGCCTCGCGGATGCCCTCCTCGAACACGCGCCTGGTCGTCCAGGGCTGGCCGGCCGAGAAGAAGTACCAGCGCAGGGCGTCGGCACCGAAGCCGGCGAAGATCTGCCAGGGATCGATGACGTTGCCCTTCGACTTAGACATCTTCTGGCCCTGCTCGTCGACCAGGAGCCCGAGGCAGACGACGTTGCGGTAGGGCGTGGAGTCGAACACCAGCGTGTTGACCGCCAGCAGGGAGTAGAACCACCCCCGGGTCTGGTCGATGGCCTCGCAGATGAAGTGGGCGGGGAAGCTGGCCTCGAACCGCCCGTCGTCGGCGAACGGGTGGTGGAACTGTGCCGACGGCATCGATCCCGAGTCGAACCAGGCGTCCAACACCGGCAGGAGGCGGCGGACCGTGCCGCGGCAACCGGGCTCGGTGCACTCCCACGTGATGTCGTCGACGTAGGGGCGGTGCAGGTCGATGTCGGACAGGTCGTCGCCCGCCAGCTCCGAGAGCTCTGCCATCGACCCGATGCACGTGTCCGCGCCGCAGCGCCGGCAGCGCCAGATCGGCAGCGGCGTGCCCCAGTAGCGGTCGCGCGACAGGGCCCAGTCGATGTTGGACTCGAGCCAGCGCCCGAACCGGCCGTGCTTGATGTGGTCGGGGTACCAGGCGATGGCCTCGTTCTGGGCCAGGAGGTCGCCGCGCCGCTCCTCGGTGCGTACGAACCACGACGTCTTGGCCCAGTAGATGAGCGGGGTGCCGCAGCGCCAGCAGTGGGGATAGCTGTGCTCGTAGGGCTGCTCGGCCACCAGGAGGCCGCGCCGGCGGAGGTCGGCGATGATCTCGGGGTCGGCGTCCTTGACGAAGCGACCCTGCCACGGCGGCACCGTGTGATCGAACGTGGCGTCGGCGTCCACCGGGTTGAGCACCGGCAGCCCCTCCGCGCGGCCCACCTGGGCGTCGTCCTCCCCGAAGGCAGGCGCCAGGTGGACGATGCCGGAACCATCGTCGTCGCTCACGTAGTCGGCGACCACGACCCGCCAGCCCCCACGGCTACCCGGGGGCGGGTCGATGAAGTCGAACGGGCGCCGGTAGCGCCAACCGGCCAGGTCGGTGCCGCGCCACCGCTCCCGCACCTCGGCCTCGGGGAACAGACGCGCCGCAGCGCCCTCGCCCAGCACCAGGTCGCGGCCGCCGTCGGGGGCGGCGATGCGCACGTAACCGAACGGGGGACCGACCGCCGCCGCCACGTTGGAGATGAGCGTCCACGGCGTGGTCGTCCACACCAGCAGGTCGGCGTCGGGCGCTGCGACACCGTCGGGCTCGTTGGTGAGGGGGAAGCGCACGTAGATCGACGGATCGACGACGTCCTCGTAGCCCTGGGCCACCTCGTGGGAGCTGAGCGCGGTGCCGCACCGCCCGCAGTAGGGCGTGACCCGGTGTCCCTCGTAGAGCAGGCCCTTGTCCCAGAGCTGGCGAACGATCCACCAGACCGACTCGATGTAGTCGTTGGCCAGCGTCCAGTAGGCGTCGGCCGTGTCGATCCAGACCGCCGAGCGCTGGGTGAGTGCCGACCAATCCTCCACGTAGCGCTGCACCGACTCCCGGCAGCGCTGGTTGAAGGCCTCGATGCCGTAGGCCTCGATGTCGGCCTTGGTGGCCAGCCCGAGCTCCTTCTCGACTTCCAGCTCGACCGGCAGGCCGTGGCAGTCCCATCCGCCCTTGCGCGGCACATCACGGCCCCGCATGGTCTGGAAGCGGGGAAACAGGTCCTTGAACGCCCTGGCCCAGACGTGGTGGAGACCGGGCCGGCCGTTGGCCGTGGGGGGACCCTCGTAGAAGATCCAGGGTTCGGCCCCCTTGCGCAGCCGCGCCACCTCCTCGACGACCTCGCGCTCGCGCCAGCGGGCCAGCACCCGTTCCTCGAGCGCGGGTAGGTCCAGGCCGGGGTCGACGGGGCCGAAGGGCATGCTGCTCAGCGTAGGCCGCGGTGGGATTCGGTCCCCTGACGCGTATCCTGCACGCCTTCCCTTGACCCCCTGCGGGGGTCGGCGTACCATCCGGCACCCTTTTCCCGAGGACGGCGAGATCCCCCATGCCCAGAGCCACGAAGGCCGCTCCTGCCCGCAAGTCCGCCTCCCGCTCCAGGGCCACCAAGCGCTCGAGCAAGGCCCCCACGCTCGACAAGTTCCTCGAGGGTCAGCTCCAAGCCCTGACCGAGGAGCGGGCCACGTACCTGCACCAGGCCGAGAGCCTGCAGGCCGAGGCCGATTCGCTCACCGAGGATCGTGAGCCGGGCGACGTCCAGTTCGACGAGGAGTCGGGCGAGGGTGACACGCTGGCCGTCGAGCGCGAACGTGACCTGGCGCTCTCCGCGCAGGCCCGGGCCGCCATCGAGCAGATCGACCGGGCAATCGAGAAGATCCACGACGGTTCCTACGGCAAGTGCGACTCATGCGGCACCACCATCCCCAGAGAGCGACTCCGGGCCCTGCCGTACGCCGCGCTGTGCGTCAAGTGCAAGAGCGGGGGTCTGGGCCTGGGTCGTTGACGGGGGAGGCGACCGCAGCGCCCACCGCCCAACGGGCGCGGTGGTCACTGCTCCTGGGGGTCGCAGCCGCCGTCCTCGCCGCCGACCAGCTCACCAAGTGGTGGGCCGTCGAGACGCTGGACACGCGCACGATCGACGTCGTGTGGACGCTGCGGTTCCACCTCACCATCAACTACGGGTCGGCCTTCAGCTTGGCCCGGGGGCGTGGCGCCGTGATCTCGCTGCTGGCACTCCTGGTGGTGGCCCTGCTGCTGCGCTCGGGCCGCTACGCCACCAGGCCCGGAATGGCGGTGGCAATCGGCCTGGTCTTCGGCGGGGCGCTGGGCAACCTCATCGACCGCGCCTTCCGCGCGGGCGAGGGCCTCCTCGGGGGCGGGGTTGTCGACTTCATCGACCTCCAGTGGTGGCCGGTATTCAACATCGCGGACGCCGCCATCGTCGTGGGTGCCCTGCTGCTGTTCGGCACCCAGTGGCGGTACGGCGACGAGGAACGCGGGCCCTGAGCGAGGGTCGACCCCGCGGATCATGCACGCCACAGGGGACGAAGACGGACGGTCGATGGGGCGAACGGCGGGATCGACACGCGTAGCGGTCGTGCCGCGGGCGCTCGACGGCCAGCGGCTCGACCGGGTCGTGGCCATGGTCGCCGGCTGCAGCCGGTCCGAGGCCGCGGCGCTGGTCGACGCCGGGGACGTGACCATCGACGGCCGGGCGGTCACCACCCGCTCGCACCGCGTTGCGGAGGGCGATGCGCTCGAGGTGGCGGCGGCGGATCGGCCCGCCGGCGACGCCCTGGCCCCCGATTCCACGGTCGACGTGCCGCTGGTGCATGAGGACCCCGACCTGCTCGTGGTCGACAAGCCCGCGGGCCTGGTGGTGCACCCCGGGGCCGGCCAGCACTCGGGAACCCTGGTCCACGGGTTGCTCGCCCGCTATCCCGAGATCCGCGCCGTGGGCCAGCCCGACCGGCCGGGCATCGTCCACCGCCTCGACAAGGGCACGTCGGGGCTGCTGCTCGTCGCCCGCTCCCAGCCCGCCTACGACGCGCTGGTGGCGATGCTGGCGGCCCGCCGGGTCGAGCGGCGCTACCGGGCCCTGGTCTGGGGGGCCGTCGACTCGCCGACCGGGATGATCGACGCCCCCATCGGGCGCAGCGCCCGTGATCGCACCCGCATGGCGGTGACGCTGACCGGCAAGGACGCCCGCACCCGCTACGAGGTGATCCACGGCTTCACGGATCCGGTGACGGTGACGGAGCTCCGCTGCAGCCTCGAGACCGGCAGGACCCATCAGATCCGGGTCCACATGGCGTCTATCGGCCACCCCGTGGTCGGGGACGCCCGTTACGGCGGTCGCCGCGCGTCGCTGCCGTCGCCGAGGCCGTGGCTGCACGCCGAGCACCTGGCGCTCGAGCACCCGGTCACCGCGGAGCCCCTGGCGTTCGAGTCGCCGCTGCCGGCCGACCTGGCCGCCGTGCTTTCCGGCCTGCGCTGACAGCTCTCGTCGTTCCGGCTTTCGGATGTGACGGATTCTGGCGTGTGCGGACGCCGGTTGCCGGTGGGGTGCGTCCGCTCAGTCGATCGGCTCGACCACCGGCCAGTCGCGCTCGCCGCGGGCCATCCGGGCGATGTCGGCCAGCGTCAGCTCGTCGAGGTGGCGGCGCATGTGCTCGCCGAGCACCCCCCAGATCGCCAGGAGCACGCACTGGCCCTCGTGATCGCAGGCGCCGTTCTGGTGGGGCTCGCCGAAGTCGCCCACGGTGATGGGGCCGTCCACCGCGCTCACGATGTCGCCCAGCGTGATGGTGGCGGGCTCACGTGCGAGCACGTAGCCGCCGCCGACCCCCCGCTTGGACCGGACCAGACCTGCCCCCTTGAGCGCCAGGAGGATCTGCTCGAGGTAGGGCTGCGGCAGGCCGGTCCGCTCCGCGATGTCGCGGACCGAGGTCGGGCCCGCCTCGGCCGCGTGCAGCGACAGCGACAGCAACGCCCGGCTGGCGTAGTCACCGCGGGTCGACACCTTCATGCCGCGAGCGTAACGAGTCGGTTGGAGACCGACGCCGCTAGGGGTGGCGGCCGGGGTCGGGCTGGACTGTACGGGGTGCAGTGCGGACCGGGAGGAGACGGCAGAACGCCCCTGCCGGCTTTGCGCCGGGCTGGGTACGGTGGATCCCGGAAAGGCACAGGCGTGGTCCAAGAACCCCTACTACCTGACTACGACGGGGCCTGCGTCACGAACGTCGTGCCTGCGCTCCTGGGACATCCGGACGATGCGCCGCGCTGGCTTCCGGGAGTCGCCGTCGACTCGCGCCAGGTCGTGCTGTTCGTGCTCGATGGCATGGGGTGGGAGCAGCTCGCTGCCCGCCGCGCCGTCGCGCCGACGCTGGCGGCCATGGAGGGGGGACCGATCACCACGGTGGCGCCGTCGACGACGTCGACGGCCCTCACGTCGATCACCACCGGCCTGCCGCCCGGGGAGCACGGCATCGTCGGCTACCGCATGGCCGTCCATGGCGAGGTCCTCAACGTCCTGCGCTGGGCCACCGCCGCGGGCGACGCCCACCACAGCCTGCCGCCCGCGAAGATGCAGACGACGGCTCCGTTCCTGGGCCAGCGCCCCCCGGTCGTGACACGGGCCGAGTACCGCCGCTCGGGGTTCACCGGCGCTCATCTCGAGCCCGCCCGGTTCTGGGGCTACCGCACGATGGCGACCATGGTGACCGAGGTGGAAGGCCTCCTGGCCCGTGGCGAGCCCTTCGTATACGCCTACTACGACGGCTTGGACAAGGTTGCCCACGAATACGGCCTGGGGGAGTACTACGACGCCGAGCTGGCCTGGATCGACCAGGTCGTCGACCGGATCGTCTCCCGCCTGCCGGCCGGCGCGGCGCTGGTCGTCATCGCCGACCACGGCCAGGTCGAGACCGGCGACGACGTCGTGGAGCTGGCGGCCCCGGTGTTGGGGCAGTGCTCGATGCAGTCGGGGGAGGGGCGCTTCCGGTGGCTGCACGCGCGACCGGGCCGGGCAGGCGCCCTGTGGGAGGCGGCGGTCGAGCACCACGGCGACGACGCCTGGGTGATCACGCGGGACGAGATGGTGGCCGCGGGCTGGCTGGGCCCGGTGGTGACCGAGGCGGCCCGGTCCCGGCTGGGGGACCTGGCGCTCGTGGCGAGGACCAACGTTGCCTTCCACGACCCCCAGGACGTGGGCCCCTACGAGCTGATCGGGCGCCACGGGTCGCTGACCCCGGCAGAGATGCTCGTCCCCCTCCTGGCCGCCCGGCGCTGACCCTTCCAGGATTCACGCGGGCGCTCGGGATCCGCGGTCGACCGTGGCAGGATGGCCCCCATGTCGTTCACCCACGATCCGAACGCCAGCCAGCCCGGGCCCGGTGAGCCACCGGCCGGTTCGACCGACGGGGGCGCCGTCGGGGGCCCGCCTGCCGGTCCGGTCGAGCACCCCGAGGTTGTGAGGCAGGGCGAGGAGCGCGACCAACCCAACGAGGCGGTCGAGCAGCCGGCCAAGGTGATGCGGATCGGGTCGATGATCAAGCTCCTGCTGGAAGAGGTGCGCCAGTCCGAGCTCGACGAGCAGAGCCGCGACCGCCTGCGGGAGATCTACGAGACGTCGATCTCGGAGCTGTCCGGGGCTCTGTCGCCGGATCTGCGCGACGAGCTGAGCCGCCTGGCCCACCCCTTCGCCGACACGGCGACGCCCAGCGAAGCCGAGTTGCGCGTGGCCAAGGCCCAGCTCGTGGGCTGGTTGGAGGGACTGTTCCATGGCATCCAGGCCACGCTCTTCGCCCAGCAGATGGCGGCTCGCCAGCAGCTCGACGAGATGCGCCGCCGGCTTCCTCCGGGCGCACCCCAGCCCAACGCCGACACGGAAACCCGCCCGGGCACGTATCTCTAGGCGCTTGTCGGGGGTCCTGCCACGGGTCACCGAACGTGCGGCGCATTCTTCCCTGGGTAGTGTGCCTCTCTTCCAGGTCGGGGGGCACGTAGGCTGGTGCTGATGGGGATGCCGGGGACTGCGCGCTCGGGCCGCCTTCGCGAGCACGGGGCTCGGGCACTGCTGGTGCTCGCCGTCTCGGTGGTGGTGGCGGCCGTTGCCGTCGGTCTGGTGGCCGCCGGCGTCGACCGCGTCGAGGTCGTGGCCACCATGCTGTTCGTTCCGGTGTTCGCGGCCGGTCTCGTGGTGGGACGCAGTGCCGGATGGCTGGCGGCCGCCGTCGCCACGATCGTGTACCTGGCCCTCCGCGCCGCCGACGTGGACGACGCCGGGGTGTCGAGCGTGGGATTGCTGGCGGTCACGCGGGCGGCCGCGTACGCGGTTGCGGCCGAGGTGGGACTCAGGGCCCAGCCGCTGGCGGACCGCCTGTCGCAGGGCAACGAATGGGACGACTCGCCGCTCGTGGCGCGGGGTCGCGCCTTTTCGAAGCGGGAGCGCTCCGGGGAGGACGCCTTCGCCGGGGGCCAGCCGACGTCGGTCTGGGTCACGACGCCGGCCGAGGGTGCCGGCTACGCCGGATCGACCTACGCCGACCCGCCCGCGTGGTCCGAGCCGCGGGCGCCGTCAGGGGTGGGTGCGAACGGGTCGGAATGGGCCGAGCCACTGGGGTCACTCGCCTCCGATCCCGGCTGGGCGGCGGGGCCGCCCACCCGCCCACCGGCCTCGAATGGCCGGGCGCCCAAACCGCCCACCGGCTCTCCGCCGCCGTGGTCGGATCCCTATGGGAGCCCGGCCATCCGGGAGCCGGACCCCGGCAACTGGGCACCGCCGGCGCCGGCGCCGTGGTCCGAGCCCGGCGGGACCCCCGCCGTCTCCGGTCCGGAGGACGCCCGGTGGCAATCGGAGGCGTGGTACGAGGCCGCGCCGCCGCCCGAGCGGTCCGCCCCGCGGCCCCGCCATGCGGCATCAGCGGCACCTTCGGCGCCGGCCCCCCCGGCCCCGCCGATCGACCCGGAGACGCGGTTGTGGACTGCACGCTTCCTCTGCGACCGCATCGCCGCCGAGAAGTCCTACTGCGAGCGCACCGGCAGCCCGTTCTCGCTGGTCCTGGTCCAGGTGCCCGACGAGCCGTTCGCCCTGCTGCCGTACCGGCGCCAGGTCACGCTCCTGCGGGAGCTGGGTCACCAGTTCGTGGCGGGCGGGGTGGTCGACCACCTGGTCCACGTCCCGGACCAGACCCAGCACTGGTTCGCGGTCGTGCTGCCCGACATCGACCGAGCCGGCGCCCAGATGCTGGAGCGGCGCCTGCGCATCGGGATCGGCGGCTACCTCCGTAGCCGCGGCCTTCCGCTCGCCGAGCTGGAGAGCGCGTCGCTCACCTCGCCCGACGACGATCAGGCCCTGGGCGCGATCTGGGACGCCCTCGCCGCCCGGGGTGATCCGGCGGGCGCCGGGCCGTCGCCCGGCGTCCTGGCCTACTGACCCTCGGGCGACTGCGCACCGCTCGGCGCGTAACGTTCCCGGGGCCCGGTCCAGCGCGCTACGCTCGGCAAATCACACGGGTGTCATTTGTCCACAGGCCCCTGTGGACGACCACGCCGGTGAACTGATCGAGCAGGTTCGCGACGGAGGGAGTCGTCCGGGGTGCATCCGCGAGGGAGCTTCACCCACCTCCACGTCCATACCGAGTACTCGATGCTCGACGGGGCCGCCCGCATCGGCGAGGTCGTGGGCGCTGCCGTGGCCGACGGCCAGCCGGCTCTCGGCATCACCGACCACGGCAACATGTACGGCATCCTCGACTTCTACAAGGAGTGCCGGAAGCAGGGGATCAAGCCCATCCTGGGGACCGAGGCCTACATGGCCCACGAGTCCCGGTTCGAGCGCCCCGCGCGGCGGGGACGGGTCGACGACACCGGCGGCGACACCGACGGCGGCAGGAAGCTGTACTACCACCTGACGCTGCTGGCCGAGTCCAACGAGGGCTACCGCAACCTCATCCAGCTCGCCAGCCGGGCGTTCCTCGAGGGCTACTTCTACAAACCTCGCCTCGACTGGGAAACGCTGGGTGACCACGCCGGCGGTCTCATCGCCACCACCGGATGCCTGGGTGGACACGTCCTCCAGTCGCTGCTCCAGGGGGACGTCGAGGGCGCCACCGCCAGGGCCGCGCGACTGCAGGACATCTTCGGCAGGGACAACCTGTTCGTCGAGCTGCAGGACCACGGCATTGTCGAACAGCACAAGACCAACCCCCAGCTGATCGAGATCGCGAGGCGCATCGGGGCGCCGCTGCTGGCCACCAACGACAGCCATTACGTGCACCAGCACGACGCGGTGGCCCACGACGCGCTGCTGTGCGTGCAGACCGCTTCCCTGATGAGCGACCCCAACCGGTTCAAGTTCCACGGCGACCAGCACTACCTGAAGTCCGCCACCGAGATGCGGTCGCTGTTCGGCGAGGTGCCGGAAGCATGCGACAACACGTTGTGGGTCGCCGATCGGGCCGACGTCGAGATCGCCTTCGGCAAGCCGCAGCTGCCCACCTTCCCCCTGCCCGAGGAGTTCGCCAGCGACGGCGACTACCTGCGGCATCTCACGTTCGAAGGTGCCAAGCAGCGCTGGGGAGATCCGCTGCCCGACGAAGTGGTGGAACGACTGGCCTACGAGCTGCAGGTCATCGCCGACATGGGCTTCAGCTCGTACTTCCTCATCGTCTGGGACCTGATCGCCCACGCCCGGCGCAACGACATCCGGGTGGGCCCGGGACGGGGGAGTGCCGCCGGCTGCGCCGTGGCGTACTGCCTGCGCATCACCGACCTCGACCCCATCAAGTACGGCCTGCTGTTCGAGCGCTTCCTCAACCCGTCGCGCATCTCCATGCCCGACATCGACATGGACTTCGACTCCCGCTTCCGCGACGAGATGATCCGCTACGCCGCCGAGCGCTACGGCCGCGACCACGTCGCCCAGATCGTCACGTTCTCCACCATCAAGGCCCGGGCCGCGGTGCGCGACGCCGCCAGGGTGCTGGGCCAGCCCTACGCCGTCGGCGACCGGGTGGCCAAGGCGATGCCACCGCTGATCATGGGGCGGGACACGCCCCTGTACGCGTGCCTCGATCCCGACCCGCGCTTCGAGGACGGCTACAAGATGGCGGCCGAGCTGCGGCAGATGTACGAGGACGACCCCGACGTCCAGCAGGTGGTCGATGTGGCCAAGGGCCTCGAGGGCCTGCGCCGCCAGGACGGGATCCACGCCGCCGCCGTGGTCATCACCAAGGAGCCGCTCATCGAGTACCTGCCGATCCAGCGCAAGCCGGAGAACGGCCACTCGCTGGAGGACGCGCCGATCGTCACCCAGTACGAGATGCACGGCGTCGAGGAGCTGGGTCTGCTCAAGATGGACTTCCTCGGTTTGCGCAACCTCGACGTGATCACCGACACCGTCGAGGTGATCCGCCGCACCCGGGGCGTCGAGCTGGACATCGACCGCGTGCCGCTCGACGACCAGCTCACGTACGAGCTGCTGTGCCGCGGCGACTCCGTGGGGGTGTTCCAGCTCGAGGGCGGGCCGATGCGGGCCCTCATGCGGTCGCTGCAACCGACGACGTTCGAGGACGTGGCTGCACTGGTGGCGCTGTACCGCCCCGGCCCCATGGCCGCGAACATGCACAACGACTACGCAGACCGCAAGAACGGCCGGAAGCCGGTCGAATACCTGCACCCCGATGCCGCCGAAGTGCTGGGTGACACTTACGGTCTATGCATATATCAGGAGGGAGTGATGCGGATCGCGCAGCGATTCGCCGGGTACTCCCTCGCCGAGGCCGACAATCTCCGCAAGGCTGCGGGCAAGAAGCGCCGCGAGATCATGGCGGCGGAGCGCGAAAAGTTCATAGAGGCCTGCGATCGGACGGGATATGGCGCCGCGCTGGGCAAGGCGTGGTTCGACATCATCGAGCCTTTTGCCGACTATGCCTTTCCCAAGGCGCACGCGTATGGCTACGGGTTCGTCGCCTATCAGACGGCCTACCTCAAGGCCAACTATCCCGCCGAGTACCTGGCGGCGTTGCTCACGAGCGTCAAGGCCAGCCTCGAGAAGGCCGCCGTCTACCTCGCCGAGTGCCGGGCCATGGGCATCGCCGTCGAGGTGCCGGACATCAACCGCTCGGCGTCGGACTTCGTGCCGGTGGTGGAGCCGAGCGACGACGCGGCCGGGGATGGGGCACCCAGCAGCGGGGTGACCGAGCAGCGGGCCATCATCTTCGGGCTGTCCGCGGTGCGCAACGTCGGTGAGGGGCTGGTGTCGCACATCGTCGCCGAGCGCGAGGCCAATGGTCCGTACGCCGACTTCTACGATTTCTGCCAGCGGGTCGACTCGTCCGTCCTCAACAAGCGCACGATCGAGTCGCTGATCAAGGCCGGGGCATTCGACAGCGTCGGGCACAAGCGCAAGGGCCTCCTCACTATTTTCGAACAGATCGTCGATCACACCCTGGCCCGGCGTCGCGAGCGCGACTTGGGGATCATGACGCTGTTCGGCGACGCCGACGATGCTGCTGCCGGCGGCTTCGGCGACTTCGAGCGCACGGCCATCCCCGACCTCGAGTTCGACAAGCGCGACCGCTTGGCGTTCGAGAAGGAGATGCTGGGGCTCTACGTGAGCGACCACCCGCTGCTGGGGGCCGAGGCCGCGCTTTCGCGCCGGGCCGACTGCTCGCTCGACGAGCTGGCCGACCTCGACGACGGCGAGCTCAAGGCCGTGGGCGGCGTGGTGACCGCACTGCAGCGCAAGTGGACCCGTCGGGGCGATCTCATGGCGGTGTTCACCCTCGAGGACCTGCGGGCCGCGGCGGAGGTGATGGTCTTCCCCCGCACCATGACCGAGCACGGGCACAAGCTGGCCGACGATGCCGTCGTCGTCGTGCGGGGCCGGGTCGACACCCGGGACGACGCCCCCAAGCTCATCGCGCACTCGATCGACGTGGTCGAGGTGGCCGTCAGCCGGGTCGAGCCCTTGCGGCTCCGCGTCCCGCCCCAACTGCTGTCCGAGGCCAAGGTGGCGCACCTCAGGCGGCTGCTCGCCGACCACCCCGGCGATTCACCGGTCTTCCTCCAGCTCGGGGAGCGGCGGGTCGTGCGGCTACCGGAACAGTGGAACGTCGATGCCAGCAACGGCCTCGTGGGCCAGCTCCGGGAGGCGCTCGGCCCCGCCGCCATCGTCACCTGACGAGGCACCAGGTGGGCAGCGCGCGCGCGTGTTCGGTCATCGGAGTTGCACGTCCCGTGTCGTTTGACTGGACTAGTGGCTTGTTGCCGCACGCAGAACGGGGGCTACGCAGGAGATGTCGATCGCTGTAGACACGAAGGACTGCACGGCCCTCAGTGACGCTGAGCTGGTCGAGATGGCCGATCTCTGCGCGGAAGCCCAGTACAGCCACGAGATCGGCACCCTGTCGAAGCAGGCCGAGGAGTGGGTGCTGATCACACAGGTCCGTGAGGAGGCCAAGCTCAAGGGCTTTGCCTTCTCCACGCTCGAGCGCATCGGTGGCACGCCGTGTGTTCTGGTGGGCATGGCGTCGGTCCGCCGCACCTCCAAGCGCGACACGGTGCTGCGCGCGCTCATGCAGGACCTGCTGCGCCGGGCCGTGCTGGCCTTTCCGGACGAGGACGTGCTGGTGTCCGCGCGGTTCGGCGATGTTGGCGGCTTCGATGCCTTCCGCAACCTCAACGACATCGTGCCCCGGTCCGGCCACAAGGCCACCGGCGAGGAACGCGCCTGGGGTGGGCGCCTGGCCAAGCGCTACGGCATCGAGGCGAGCGCCTACGACCAGCGGGCCTTCGTGGCCCGGGGCGACGGCAGCGGTCCCGCCCCGGTGTTCGACCACGAGACGCTGCACTCCGAGCAGAGCGACCAAGAGGTGGTCGAGCGGTTCGAGGGGCTCCACGCCGGCAAGGGCGACAGCCTCATCGGCTTCGGCTGGGCCATGGAGGAAGACCTCCGCAAGCTCGCCTGACGGGCGGGCGCGTGGAGCTCGGCGACGCGGTCCGGCGGCGTCGCATGGTGCGGGCGTTCGACGGACGCCCGGTCCCGCCGGAGCTGGTCGACCGGCTGATCGACCTGGCCCGGCGGTCGCCCTCGGCGGGCAACACCCAGCCGTGGGCGTTCGTGGTCCTGGAGGGTGCGCAGACGGCGGCACTGTGGGACATCACCCTGCCGGCCGACCGGCGCGCCGCGTTTCGATGGCCTGGGCTGCTCAGCGCCCCCGTGCTGCTGGTGCCGCTGGTGTCGCCGGACGCCTACGTCGAGCGGTACCGCGAGCCCGACAAGCGGACCACCGGCCTGGGGACCGAGGCTTCGGCTTGGCCGGTTCCGTACTGGTGGGTCGACGGGGGGATGGCCGTGCAGACGCTGTTGCTCGCCGCCGTCGATGCCGGACTGGGGGCGCTGTTCTACGGCCTGTTCGACCACGAGCGGCCCGTGCTCGACCATCTCGGCGTGCCGGCCGGCTGGCGGGCGCTGGGCGCGGTGGCGGTGGGTTGGCCGGCGCCGGACGAGCCCGGACTGTCCTCGGGGCGGGCTCGCCCGCCGCTCGCCGACGTGGTTCACCGAGGCGGCTGGTAGGCGCTCCCGGTTAGCGTCGCCCATCGTGAGCGAGCGTCCCGGAGGGCGAGAGAGCCAGCCAGGCCCGAGCCGCCGTGGGAGCGGGAGACGGCACGTCGACAGCCCGAGCGGCCCGGCCGAAGGCCGAGAGCGGGGAGCAATGGAGCTGCAGGCGGCCATCGACCTCGAGGCCACCACCAATCGCCGGGTGGTGCTGCGCCGGCGGCCCGAGGGCCTGCTCGCCGCGGGCGACGTCGAGCTGCAGGAAGGTGTCCCCCTGCCGGTCCCGGCCGAAGGGGAGGCGCTGCTCGAGCTCGACTGGATCGGCATCGACGCCACCGTGCGCACGTGGCTGTCCAAGGCCGAGGGGTACCTGCCGGCGGTCGAGATCGGCGAGCCGGTGCGCGCGAGCGGCATCGGCCGGGTGGTGGCCACCCGCGCCGAGCGCTTCCCGCTCGGGCACGCGGTGTACGGGCTGCCGGGTTGGCAGCGCTACGGCATCGTGCGTGACGATCCGCTCGCCACGCCGCTGGGCGAGGACGTGGACGCCCCGGCGCTCCTCGCCCTCTACGGCGCCACGGGGCTGACCGCGTACGTGGGGATGGTCGACATCGGCGAGGTCCAGGAGGGCGAGACGGCGGTCGTGTCGGCGGCCGCCGGCGCCACCGGCTCGCTGGCGGCACAGATCGCCAAGATCAAGGGCTGCCGCGTGATCGGCATTTGTGGCCGGGACGACAAGGCCCGATGGCTGCTCGACGACCTCGGCCTGGACGGTGCCATCAACCACCGCACCGACGACGTGCACGCCCGGCTCAGGGAGCTGTGCCCCGACCGCGTCGACGTCTACTTCGACAACGTGGGCGGCCCCATCCTCGATGCGGTGCTCGATCGCCTCGCGATGCACGCCCGGGTCGTGCTGTGCGGCGCCATCGCCATCTACAACGAGCGTGGGCGCCCGCCCGGGCCCTCGAACTACTTCCAGCTCATCAACCGCCGCGCCCGCATGCAGGGCTTCCTCTCGCTCGACCACTGGGACCGTTTCCCGGACGTGGCGGCCACCTTGAGTTCATGGGCAGCCGAGGGGAAGCTGCTATACCGCACCCAGGTCTACGAGGGGCTGGAGTCGGCGGTCGGCGCCCTCAACGCCTTGTTCACCGGCGACAACATCGGCAAGGCGGTCATCCGCGTCTTTGAAGAAAAAGCGGGGCCATAGCCCGAAGGTCCTTCAGAGACTGGTCTGGAGCTGGGCCTCGAGTGCCTCGGGGTCCTCCACCGGAAGCTGGCACGCGTAGTTGCGGCACACGTAGGCGCGGCTGTCGTCGCGGCCCTCCCACAATGGCGAGGGGAAGCGCTCGCCCCACGCCAGCACCGCCCCGGGGAGGAAGCGCCGCTGCACGACCTCGACAAGGTCTGGGCGCTCGCCGGCCACCACGACCTCGTCGATGCCCTGGACGGCGAGGTCGACGGCGACCAGCAGGTGGCCGAACGCAGTCGGATGCTCGGCGGCCAGGGCTCCCGTCAGGCGCAGGATCTGCTCGGCCCGGTCGCGATAGCGCTCCTCGCCGGTGAGTGCGGCCAGACGCAACAGCGTGACCGCCGCCAGGCTGTTGGCGCTGGGGATGGCGTTGTCCATCAGGTCCTTGTTGCGGGCCACCAGCCGTTCGGCGTCGCTCCCGGTCGTGAACAGCCCGCCGCGCTCCTCGTCCCAGAACAGGTCGAGGAGCGCGTCCGCGGTGCTGCGGGCAGCGTCGATCCAGCGCGCCTCGCCCGTGGCCTCGGACAGCCGGACGAACGCGTCGACGAGGGCGGCATGGTCCGCGGCGTACGCCAGGTGCCGTGCCCGGCCCGAGACATGTTCCCCGCTCCCACGGCCGCTCGGGCCGGGGGAGCGGGAAGCATGTCCTTGGGCCTGCCACGAGCGCAGCCAGCGGCCGTCCTCTCGGCGCAGCGAGCGCAGCAGGAACTCGCCCGTACCGGCGGCGGCATCGAGCCAGTCGCTCCGGCCGGTGGCGGCGGCGGCCTCCGCCAGCGCCGCCAGCATGAGCCCGTTCCACTCCGCCAGCACTTTGTCGTCCAGCCCGGGCCGCACCCGCCGCTCCCGGGCGGCGAACAGGCGCGCCCGCGCCTGCTCGACGCGGGGCGGGCGGGAGAGATCGACGTGTCCCGGGCCGCGGGCATGGATGCGGTTGAGGATCGTGCGACCCTCGAAGTTGCCGCCCGGCGTCACGCCGTAGAAGGCCATGACCTCGTCGGCCAGTTCCCGGTCGCCGTCGAGCGCCGCCACGACCTGGTCGGGTGTCCAGACGTAGAAACGGCCCTCCTCGCCCTCGCTGTCGGCGTCCTCGGCGGAGAAGAATGCGCCCTCTGGGTGCCGCAGGTCCCGCAGCACGTACCCCACCGTCTCGTCGAGCACCTGCCGGTACCGCTCGTGCCCGAGGACCTGCCAGGCGTGCAGGTAGACACGGGTCAGCAGCGCCTGGTCGTAGAGCATCTTCTCGAAGTGCGGCACCAGCCACACCGCGTCGACCGAGTAGCGGGCAAACCCGCCGCCCAGGTGGTCGTAGATCCCGCCCGAAGCCATGGCGTCGAGCGACGTCTCGACCACCCGCTGGATGTCGGGGTCGGGTGCCGGGCCGCGGGCCAGGGCGCGGACCAGCAGGTCGAGGCTCATCGCCTGCGGGAACTTGGGCGCGGCGCCGAAGCCGCCTCGAGCGTCGTCGTGTTGCGCCCGGAGAGCGGTGACCGCGGCCTCGAGGGCGTCGCCGCCGGGTGATCCGTCGGCCGGCTGCACCAGGGCCGAGCGCCCCAGCGCGGCCGTGAGCTGGCCCGCCTGCGTGTCGACGTCCGGTCGGCGGGTACGCCACAGCTCGTCGATCCGTCGGCACAGCTCGGGGAAGGCGATCATGCCGCCGCGCCGGGTACTCGGGAAATAGGTCCCTCCGAAGAACGGCCGGCCGTCAGGGGTGAGGAACACGGTCATCGGCCACCCGCCCTGACCCGTCAGCGCCTGGACCGCCTCCATGTAGATCTCGTCGACGTCGGGGCGCTCCTCGCGGTCGACCTTGATGTTGACGAAGAGCTCGTTCATCAGCGCCGCGATGTCGGGGTCCTCGAACGACTCGTGCGCCATGACGTGGCACCAATGGCAGGCGGAGTAGCCCACCGACAGCAGCACCGGCTTGTCGTCGCGCCGGGCCGCTGCGAAGGCCTCGTCCCCCCAGGGGTACCAGTCGACCGGATTGTCGGCGTGTTGGCGGAGGTACGGGCTGGTCTCGTCGGCCAGTCGGTTCACGACATCCACGGTACGGGAGAGCGAGCGCGCCCGAACGCCTACGCCACGGGTAATTGGGGCCTGCACCCCGGACCGGGAACCATGGAGGCATGAGCCCCGACATGGACCCCGACCAGGCCACCGCCTTCCTCCGCTCCGCCATGCCGCTGTGCGACACGCTCGACATGCGAGCCACGGCCGCCGGTCCCGACGAGGCCAGGGTGGAGATCGACTGGGCACCCGCTCTGTGCACGAGCAACGGCCTGCTCCATGGGGGGATCATCATGGCGCTGGCCGACTCGGCCGGTGGCGCCTGCACATACTTCAACCTGCCCGAGGGCGCCGCCGGCACCACGACCATCGAGTCGAAGACCAACTTCCTGGGCGCCGTGCGCGAGGACGTGGCGGTGGCCAGCGCCCGCCCCCTCCACGTGGGCAGGTCGACGATCGTGGTCGAGACCGTGGTCACGGACGGCCGCGACCGGCCGGTGGCCAAGGTGACGCAGACCCAGCTCATCCTGCACGCCAAGCCCTGACGGCGGGGCCGGGCGGCTCCCGCCCGGACGGCGACTCGGCGGTTCGGCACCACTAGCGTGCGGGCCCATGGAGATCAGCCTCAAGGGGAAGGTGGCGCTGGTCACGGGAGCCAGCCGGGGGATCGGCCGGGCGATCGCGACCACTTACGCCGAGGCGGGGGCGGCGGTGGTGCTGTCGTCCCGCAAGCAGGAGGCGCTGGAGGCGGCGGCCGCCGAGATCTCCGACTCGGGCGGAGATGTGGCGGTGTTCGCGGCCAACGCCGGCGAGCCCGACCAGATCGCCGCCTGTGTCGCCGCCACCATGGAGCGGTTCGGCGCCGTCGACATCCTGGTCAACAACGCCGCCACCAACCCCTACATGGGCCGACCCATCGACATAGACCTACCCCGCTTCGACAAGACGTGGCAGGTCAACTACCGCGGCCCGGTGGTGTGGGTGCAGGAGGCGTGGAGGGCGTCGATGGCCGGGCGGGGCGGCGTCGTCCTCAACATGGCGTCGGTGGGTGGGCTGTCCGTCGAGCCCGCCATCGGCCACTACAACGTGACCAAGGCGGCGCTGATCCACCTGACCCGCACACTGGCCCAGGACCTGGCGCCCGGCGTGCGCGTCAATGCCATCGCGCCCGGCCTGGTCAAGACCGACTTCGCCCGGGCGCTGTGGGAGCCGGCGGAGGAGCAGGTCGCGGCCCGGATGCCGCTCGGGCGCCTGGGCGACCCGGTGGACATCGCCAACGCGGCGCTGTTCCTGGCCAGCGACCTGGCGTCCTGGATCACGGGGCAGACCCTCGTGGTCGACGGCGGGGCGCTGGTGGGCTCGCGGCGGCTGTAGCGAGCCGATACCCCAGCCCGGATCACAACCCCCGCCTGACCAGCTTCCCCAGGCCGGTGCGGGGGAGCTCGGTCACGAGGATCAGCTCCCGGGGGGCGGCGTACGCCGGCAGGTCCCGCTTGGCAGCGTCCCGTAGCTCGTCGAGCGTGGGCGGGTCGGCGGGATCGGCGGGCACCACCACTGCGATCACGCGCTGGCCCCACTCGGGGTCCGGCCGGCCGACGACGGCGACGTCCCGGACCCGGGCGTGGGTGGCCAGCGCCCGCTCGACCGCGACCGGCCAGACGTTCTCGCCGCCCGTGACGATGACGTCGTCGCGGCGGCCGAACACCTGGAGGCGGCCCCCGGGCTGGTCCCAGGCACCGGCGTCGCCGGTGGGGAACCAGCCGGCGGCGTCTCGGGGATCGGTGCCGTCGCGGTAGCAGCGCAGGAGCATCGGGCACCGCAGCTCAACCTGGCCGCCGACCACCCGCACCTCGACACCGTCGAGGGGCACGCCGTCGTAGACGACGCCGCTGCCCGTCTCGGTCATCCCGTAGGTGGCGACCGCGTTGGCCGGCAGGTCCGGGGGCATGGCCGATCCGCCCAGCACCACCGTGCGGAAGCCTGCAGGGTCGATCCGGCGGAGCATGGTCGGCACCAGTGAGGTCACCGTGCACCCGTCGGGTCCCTGAGTGGCCGCCTCCACCCCGTCGGGGTCGAACCCGTCGTGCACCGTCAGGGGGGTGCCGGTGAGGATCGCCCGGGTCACGACCGCCACGCCGCCGACGTGGGCCAGGGGTAGGCAGGCGAGCCAGCGGTCGGAGGCCGGGTCGACGCCCAAGCGGTGGCTGGTGGCCCGGGCGGAGGCCTCGACGGCGTCGTGCGTCAGCACCACCGCCTTGGGGTCGCCGGACGTGCCGCTGGTGGCGACGACCAGGGCATCGCCATCGGCGACGGGTTCGTCGGGGCGGGCGGCGGCCAGGACCCGCTCGCGGGCCGGCGGCGGCAGCCGCGGGTCGATCGGCAGGATGGCATCGCCGTCGTCCCAGGCGCGTCGCAGGCGGTCGACGAACTCACCCGTGCCCCGCGCCTCGACGACGATCAGCCTGCGCACGGTGCTGGAGGTTACGGGCGCCGGCGGCGATCTACGGTCGATGGCATCGACCCTGCCGACACGACCAGCGACGCCAGCATCCGTATCCGGGTCCTGACCGCCCGGCCCCCGAGCCCGCCCGTCTCCCGTCCGGAGGGTGTGCGCATCGGGCTGACCGGTGAGACGATCCCGCACATGAACAGCGTCGCTTGCGTCCCGTACCTCGCCGTCAGCGGACCGCTCCCGCGGGTGGGGATCGAGGCGGTCCGGCAGCGGGGGCCCGCCTGATGGCGAGCATCGCCGCACCCGTCGGATGGCGGGTCTGGCTGGCCGGCGCCCGGCCCCGGACCCTGCCAGCGGCGGTGGTGCCGGTGCTGGTGGGGACGGCGTGCGCCGCCGGCCGGGCCGACGTCGTGGCGTGGCGGGCGGTGGCCGCGGGGGTCGTGGCGCTGGCCCTCCAGGTGGGGACCAACTACGCCAACGACTACAGCGACGGCGTCCGGGGCACCGACCGCGGCGACCGCCGGGTCGGGCCGCTGCGGCTGGTGGGCTCGGGGCTGCGGACGCCCGGGGCCGTGAAGCGGGCAGCGCTGGCGTCGTTCCTGGTCGCCGCTGCCGCGGGGCTGGCCCTGGCGATCGCGGTCGGCTGGGAGCTGCTGGTGGTCGGGGCGCTGGCCATCGCCGCCGGCTGGTTCTACACCGGCGGCCCCCGGCCGTACGGCTACCTGGGGCTCGGCGAGCTGTTCGTGTTCGTGTTCTTCGGGGTCGTGGCCACGACCGGCTCGGCCTACGTGCAGGAGGAGACGCTGTCGGGGTTGGCCCTGGCAGCGAGCGTGCCGGTCGGGCTTCTCGCGACCGCGCTGCTGGTCGTGAACAACCTGCGCGACATCCCGGGCGACACCGCCTCGGGCAAGCGCACCCTGGCCGTGCGGCTGGGCGACGCGCGCACCCGCTGGCTCTACGTGGCGCTGCTGGTGGGCGCGGTGGTCATGGTGCCCGTTGTGGCGGCGGTGGGGGAGCGGCCCGGGGCGGCGCTGGCCCTGGCCGCAGTGCCGCTGGGCCGGCGCCCGGTGATCGCCGTGCTGGGCGGCGCCCGTGGCGGCGAGCTCGTACCGGTGCTGGGCGACACGGGCCGGGTCCAGCTCGCCTTCGGCGCGCTGCTGGCGCTCGGCCTCTGGTTGACGGCCTGAGGGCCTGGGGCCCGAGGGCCAGCGGGCCTGGGGGTCAGGGGAGTCGAGCCCGAGGCAATACGGTCCGCTCCGGGATCCTCGAGGCAATGGGGACGGCCCCCGGACCGTCTTGCCTCGTCCTGTCGCCGTCGGACCGTATTGCTTCGGGTGGGCCGCAGGTGTGGGCTCGGGGGAGGGGTCACTCGCCCGCCAACTCCGCCAGCCACGGCGCCACGAGGTTCAGGAAACGCGCCGGCTGTTCCAGGTGGGCGCTGTGACCGGCTCCGGGGACCAGTGCCACGCGGGCGTTGGCGCCGATCGCCGCCGCGGTCCGCCGGCCGATGGCGGCATACCGCTCGTCGTCCTCCCCGGCCATGACGAGCACGGGAGCCTCGATGCCGGGGAGCGCCGGCCACAGCGGGTGCTGGCTGCCGGTGCCCGCCAGTTCCAGGCTCCGCGCCAGCCCCTCGGCGGTGTTGCGCCGCCGTTCGTCCCGGAAACGGGCACCTGTGGGTAGCCCGGCGAACATCGGCTGAGCGAGCCACCAGTCGACGAACCAGTCCACACCCTCGGTCCGGATGCGCGCGGCGAGGGCGTCGTCACGTTCCCGGCGGCCGGCGCGCTCGGTGTCGTCCTCGATGCCGGGCGTCCCCCCCACCAGGACGAGGCCCCGCACCCTCCCGGGGACCTCGGTGGCGACGTGCAGGGCCATGCGGGCGCCCATCGAGTAGCCGATGTAGATCGCAGCCTCGCCGGCCTCCGCCGCCAGCCGCCCAGTGTCCGGGAGGTCGGCGGCGATGGCGCCCGAGCCACCGTGGCCCGGCAGGTCCAGGCGCACGACCTCGTGGTGGGCGGCGAGGGCCGCGGCCACGGGCCCCCAGCACCGGCAGGTCTGGCCGAATCCGTGGAGCAGCACCAGCCGCGGGCCGGACCCGTCGCGTTCGCCGTGTAGTGGCACGGCGGGGAATGCTTGCATGTGACGGATCCCATGACCGCCGACGAGCCCCTCGACCCCGCCGCCGTTCAGGCAACGTTCGCCGCCACGCTTGTCGACGAGTGGCTGCGGTGCGGCGTGCGGCACGCCGTCGTGTGCCCTGGTTCGCGCTCGACCCCGCTGGCGCTGGCGCTGGCCGAGCGGCCGGAGATCGCCCTCCACGTCCATCACGACGAGCGCTCGGGAGGGTTCCTGGCCCTGGGTTTGGGCATCGCCACTGCGCGTCCGGCGGTCGTGCTCACCACCAGCGGCACCGCCGCCGCCGAGCTCCACGCCGCCGTGGTGGAGGCCGACCTGGCCGGCGTGCCCCTCCTCGCCTGCACCGCCGACCGGCCCCCCGAGCTGCGGGACGTGGGCGCGCCCCAGGCCATCGACCAGGTGCACCTGTTCGGCGGGGCCGCCCGCTGGTTCGGCGATCCCGGCGTGCCCGACGGGGCGTCCGCGTCGCGCTGGCGCGCCTTCGCGGGACGGGCGTACGCGGCGACGGTGGGCGCCCGGCCGGGCCCCGTGCACCTCAACCTGCCGTTCCGGGAGCCGCTCGTGGGCGCCGCGGGACCGTTGCCACCGGGCCGCGGCGACCGGCCCTGGGTGGTGGCGACGTCGGCGTCGGCCTCGGCACCTTCGGTGGACCTGCCGGTCGGGCTGCGCGGACTCGCAGGCCGGAGGGGCGTCATCGTGGCGGGCGCCGCACCCTTCGACGGTCCCGCCCTCCATCGGCTGGCGGCAGCCCTGGGGTGGCCGGTGCTGGCCGAGCCCCGCTCCCCGGCGTGGATCTCGGCGGACACCAGCATCGTCCACCTCGACGCCATGCTCCGCTCGCCCCGGGCCGCCGACGGGCTGCGACCCGAAGCGATCCTGCGCGTCGGTGCCCCCGGAGCGTCGCGGGTCGTCAACGAGTGGCTGGCGGCGTCGGGGGCCGACGAGGCCGTGGTGGGGGCATACGGGTGGTCCGACCCGGCGGCGACGGCGGCGACCGTGATCGACGGGCCGCCCGCCGCCGTGCTGGCGGCGCTCGGCTCGGCCGTGTCCGGTGCGGCCCCCGACGCCTGGTTGGAACGGTGGCTGGCGGCCTCGGACGCGGCCGCCGCCGCAGTGGCGGCCGCACTGGCCCGGGAG
>Ga0256867_10000054_pt1 | contig 38105 bp, 45 predicted proteins | sample RVTome_15_FD_185939 | JGI IMG/M metagenome (GOLD analysis project Ga0256867, IMG submission 185939) | Soil microbial communities from uranium-contaminated site in the Upper Colorado River Basin, Wyoming, United States - RVT150D86 (HiSeq) ... | reverse complement strand
ACCTGCTCGTCTTCCGCTTCGGTACGGCCATGGGTTCCTTCCTTCAGTCGTCCAGCTGCAGCTCGTCCAGGATCATCCATCGAGGATCGACCTCTGGCCCGCACGTGCACTCGCCGAGGTTGCGGTCGCCGCCGCATCGCTCGCACAGACCTCTGCAGTCCTCCCGGCACAGCGGGGAGAACGGCATCGCCAGAACGACGGTGTCCCGGACCATCGGCTCGAGGTCGATGTGCCCCTCGGTGATCGGGTACTCGTCGTCGTCATCGGCGGCCTCGGCGGCGAACACCTCGCGGACCTCCAGGCGGAAGTCGCGGTCGAACGGCTTCAGGCACCTCGCGCACCGATATGCCACCCGGCCCGACAGCGGCCCCGAGACCTCGATGCCCTCGACCACCGACTCCAGGAGGACGTCCATCCGCACCGGCTGCTCGCCGGGCACCCGGGCCAGCTCCGTGCCGAGCTCCTCGAAGCGCTCCTCCAAGGTGACCTTGCGGGCGGCTCCCGGATCGACCAGGAGGTCCCGGACGTCGAGGAGAACCATCAGGTGGCCTCCTCCGGGTCCTCCTCGGCCAGGTGCTCCTCCGCCAGGGTGGATCCCCGCAGGCGCTCACGCCCCCGCCCCACCTGTTGGAGCGTCCTGCCGAGCTGGTCCTGGATCCGTGAGAGCTGGCCCTCCTGGGCCTGCCTGATCTCGGCGATCTGCTCGAGGGCCCGGGTGAGCGTGGCCTCGAACGCCGCCAGCTTCTGGTCCATGTAGTCCTCGGCCTCGTTGCGGATCTGCCGGGCCTGGCCCCGAGCCTCCTCGAGGACCCGCTCCGCCTCCTTGACCGACTGCTTCACGACCTCCTCCTGGGTCACCAGCTTCGACTGCTCCTCCAGAGCTTCCTGGATGATGCCCTCGGCGTCCTTCCGGGCCTTGCTCAGGAGCTGCTCCCGGTCCTTCACCACCCACCGGGCCTGCTTGATCTCCTCGGGCAGGGCCGCCCGCATCTCCTGCACCAGCTCCATGGCCTCCTCCCGGTTCACCAGCACCGAGGTGGAAAGAGGCATCGACTTCGCCTCCATGATCAGCTCCTCGAGCTGCTGTATCCGTCCGGCGATGTCCACTACGCGCGCTCCTCCTCGCCCATCACGCCAGTCGCTCCTTCAGCCGCCGGAGGACCTGCTCGGGCACCAGCCTGGACACGTCCCCGCCGTATCCCGCGATCTCCTTCACCAGCGAGGACGACAGGTACGACCAGCGCGGGCTCGTGGGGACGAAGTAAGTCTCCACCTCCCCCAGGTGCCTGTTCATCTGCGCCATCTGCAGCTCGTAGTCGAAGTCCGACACGGCCCGGAGCCCCTTCACGATGACCCCGACGCCTCGGCTCCTGGCGTGGTCCACCAGTAGTCCCGAGAACGACTCCACATCCACGTTGCCCAGGCCCGACAGGGCCTCCCGGAGCATCTGGATCCGCTCGGCCACCGAGAACAACGGCTCCTTGGCGGGGTTCTCCACCACCGCAACCACGACCCGGTCGAACAGCCCCGCCGCCCGCTGCACGATGTCCACGTGTCCGTTGGTCACCGGGTCGAATGTGCCCGGGCACAGAGCCGTCAGCGTCACGCCGCCTCCTGGAGGACGAGGATCCGAGTGTCTCCGTAGGCCAGGATCCTGACGACGGCCCAGTGTACTGGAATGACATCGGTGGGATCCCCCTTCGGCCTGGTGAGGGCGACGACTCCCCCGGGGGCCACCGCCGCTGCCAGGCGAGTCATGACATCCCGGATGGCCTCCTGAGGAGAGGCATAGGGGGGGTCGAGCAGGGCCAAGTCGAACGGTCCCGGGTCTCGGCCCAGGGCGGCCAGGACGTCCGCCCGGACCACGGTGGCCCGCTCCCCCAGCCCGGTCCGCTCCAGGTTCTCCCGGATCGCTCGGATCGCCGCCGCCCCCGAGTCCACGAACAGGCAGGACGCCGCGCCCCTCGACAGGGCCTCGATCCCCGTGGCCCCGGTCCCGGCGAACAGGTCGGCGCACCGGGCCCCATCCATCCGGCCCGCCAGGCTGGAGAACAGCCCCTCCCGAGCCCGGTCGGACAACGGCCTGGTCCCCCGGGGCACCCGGGCCAGGCGGGTCCCCTTGGCCGTGCCGGCGATGACCCTCATGACCCGGGGCGGGCCACACCGAGGACGTGAGGCCTGACCGGCGTGGGGGGTCCGTACGACGCCGGGCGAACCTCGACCTCGAAGCCGGCGTCCCGGAGCGCCGCCACCGTGTCGCGGTTCGGATGGCAGTTGCAGCCGCAGCGGTGCCAAAGGGGAGTGACCACGTCCTGCATCCGAGCAGCCCACGGCTCTCGCGAACGGACGTGCTCGTACACCCGGACCTCCCCGCCCGGACGGAGGACTCGGCGGAGCTCGGCCAGCGCCCGGGGCGGGTCGTCCACCGAGCACAGCACGTAGCAGGCCACCACGGCGTCGAACGTTTCCGCCCGGAACGGGAGGAACTCCGCCACCCCCCTGAGCACCGCGGCAGAGGCCGCCGCCCGTCGGGCCCGTCCGGCAGCGGTGCGCACCATGTTCGGCTCGGGCTCCACCGCGACCACACTGACGCCCGGCTCGTACAGGGCCAGGTTCAGGCCGGTTCCGGCACCGATCTCCAGGACCCTCCCGCCGAGCCCCCTCAGCAGCTCCCTCCGGTTGTCGCGCTCGGTCCGGCCGCCCAGGCGGACCACGTGATCCCACACCCGGGCGAAGATCGGATGGGCCTTCACGAGTGGAACAGCCAGTCGATCGAGTCGGCGAACCGGCGCTCCATCTCCGCCCGGAGATCCTCGTGTTCGGCCAGCTCCGGATCGGACCCGATCAGCGCAAACGCTTCCTGCCGAGCCCGGCGGACCAAGTCGGTGTCCTCGGCCAGCCGGGCCAGCCTGAGGTCCGGAAGGCCCGACTGGCGGATGTCGAAGAGCGTCCCCTCGCCCCGCAGACGGAGATCCTCGTCGGCCAGCTCGAACCCGTCGGTGGTCCGGACCATGGCCGCCAGCCGCTGCTTGGCGTCCTCGTTGTCGGGGGCCGACTCGTCGAACAGAACGCAGGTGGAGGCGTGCTCCGCCCGGCCGATCCGGCCCCGAAGCTGGTGCAGCTGTGCCAGCCCGAACCGCTCGGCGTTCTCGACGAGCATGACGGTGGCGTTCGGAACGTCCACGCCGACCTCGATCACGGTGGTGGAAATCAGCACGTCGGCGTCCCCGGCCCGGAAGACCTCCATGCGGGACTCCTTCTCCTTCGGCCGCATCCGCCCGTGTAGGAGGGCGATCCTGAGATCCGGGAATACCTCGACCGCCAGGCGCTCGGCCTCCTTCTCGGCGGCGCGCACCTCCAGGCGGTTCTCCTCGTCGATGGCCGCGCATACCACGAACGCCTGCCTGCCCTCGCCGACCTGCCGCCGCACCAGGTCGTAGGCCTTCCTTCTCTCCGCGGGCGTCCGGGCCATCCGGGTGGCGATCGGTCGGCGGCCCGCGGGCAGCTCGTCGAGGACCGAGACGTCGAGATCCCCGTAGTACGTGAGGGCCAGGGTCCGGGGGATCGGGGTGGCGGTCATGATCAGGACGTCCGGATGGACGCCCTTCTCCTTCAGCGCGATCCGTTGGTGGAGCCCGAACCGGTGCTGCTCGTCCACCACGACGAACGACAGATCCGCGAACTCGACGGCCTCCTGCACCAGCGCGTGCGTACCCACCAGCACGTCCACCTCCCCCGAGGCCACCCCCACCAGCACGCGCTCCCGCTCCTTCCCGGTCACGGCCGAGGTCAGCAGCGCGTACGTGGGACCGGCCGGCTCGGCATCGAGGAGCGAGGCCTGGGGTCCCTCTCCGGCGCGGCCCGCCCGCCGGCCCCCGATCTCTCTCAGGAGCGTCTCGACGGTCCGGAAGTGCTGCCCGGCCAGGACCTCGGTGGGGGCCATGATCGCGGCCTGGTGCCCGGACTGGACGGCCACCAGGCACGCGGACAGGGCCACGACCGTCTTCCCCGAGCCCACGTCGCCCTGGAGGAGCCGGTTCATTGGGCGAGGCAGCTCCATGTCCGACGCGATCTCGTCGATCGCCCGGCGCTGCGCGGCCGTGAGCTCGAACGGCAGCACCTCGACGAACCGGGGCGCGAGGTCGCCGCCCGTGTCGTGGGGCACGCCCTCGGTGGCCGCCTCAACCCGATGCTTCCGGAACGCCACTCCGAGCTCCAAGAAGAACAGCTCGTCGAACTTCAGCCGGTCTCGGGCCCGTCGCTCGTCGTCGGCGGTCTCCGGGAAGTGGATGTGCCGAACGGCGTCGTGGAGGGGCGGCAGGCCCTGACGCTCGCGGACGTCCTCCGGGATCGGGTCGGACAGGGGCGGGAGCCGCCGCAGCGCCTCGTGCACCAGCCGTCGGATCACCCCTGTCGACACGCCCTCACCGGCCGGATGGACCGGAACGATCCGCCCGGTGTGGACCTGGTCGGCGTCTCCCCCGGTGAGAACCTCGACGGCAGGGTTCTGGACCCGGAGCCGGCCGCGGAACGCCGTCACCTTCCCGGAGACAGCCACCTCCTGACCCTCGCTGTGTCGCCGGGCCGGCCAGGCCTGGTTGAACCAGGACAGGTCTACGTACCCCGTCCCATCGAACACCGTCACCGTGACGATGGCCTGTCGGCGTCGCGTGTACTGCGTGCGGACACGGCGGACGGTCCCGATGAACGTGGCCTCCTGCCCGATCCGGAGGTCTCCCATCTTCGTCACCGCCGACCGGTCGATGTACCGGCGCGGATAGTGATGGACGAGGTCCGTCACGGTGTCCACGCCGAGCGAGCCGAGGGGCTTCGCGTACCGGCGGGCCCATCCGCCCAAGGACACGACCGGCGCGGAGGGCGCCAGGGCGCCGCTCACCCGGCCCCGACGGTTTCCGGCGGCATGCCCGGATTCTCGCACCGGGCTTGGCTCGACGGGGGGATACGATCGAGCCATGCGACGGGGACTCGCGGCCGCGATCACCGGGCTCGTGCTCCTGGCCGGGTGCACTGATCGCTCGGAGGGCGCCGGGGCCCTGCTCCCAACCGACCGGCTGGCCCTGCCCCAGATCGACCCGGCCGGCTACGAGACGCTGCTCGCGGAGCTGCGGGGATCCCCCGTGGTTGTGAACTTCTGGGGCTCCTGGTGTGGACCCTGCGTCGAAGAGGCACCTGACCTGGCCGCGGTGGCCCGCGAGTACGAGGGACGGGTGCAGTTCCTCGGGATCGACATCCTGGATGCCCGCGAGCCAGCCCGAGACTTCATCCGGCGGTTCGACTGGCCGTATCCGAGCGTGTTCGACCCAACCGGTGCCGTCCGGGACGCGCTCGGGTACGTGGGCCAACCGATCACCCTCGTGTACGACAGCGGCGGCGAGCTCGCGTTCGAGTGGAATGGAGCCATCGACGCCGACCGCCTACGGAGGGAGATCCGCGAGGTCCTCTGAGGCGTCTGCTACGTTGGATCTGATGTCCGCGTCCCGTGCATTCGCCCTGCTCACGGCGGTGGTCCTGGCGATCGGACCGCTCTCGCCGGCGACCGCGCAGACGCCCTCACGGGTGCGCTTCACCACCCCGGTGGGTGAGTCCGTGCTGGTGCACGGGGAGTACCCTCCCGTGTCGTCGAGCTGCGTGGAGCCGTACCAGCCCCTGCTCCACGCGCGGTACCGGGGCACCATCGAGGTGTCCCGGGCCGAGGACGGATCCCTCCGCCTGATCAGTGAGCTGTCATTCGAGGATTACGTCAAGGGCATCGCCGAGGTCCCCCGCGACTGGCCGATGGCCTCCCTGAAGGCCCAGGTTGTGGCGGCCCGTACCTACGCCCTCAACCGGTATCGGTTCGCCGACACCTCGGGAGACTGGGACCTGTGCGCCACCACCGAGTGTCAGGTGTACGTGGGGATGCGGGTGGAGGCGGGACCGTGGGGCGATCGGTGGGTCCGGGCCGTGCAGGAGACCGCCGGACAGGTGCTCCTGTACCGCGGCGAGCCCGCCGTCACCTACTACTCGTCGACCTCGCCGGGGCGGACGTTCGACGTCGAGGACCGCTTCGGGGGCGAGGCGCTCCCCTATCTACGGGGGAGCGAGGAGGAGGACGACGGTGCCTCCCCGCTGTCGCGGTGGCGGGTGGAGGTACCGTTCCAGGACCTGGCCCGGTTCCTGGAGGTCGAGGGCCGGTGGCCGGGAGGACGGATCTCCTCGGTGGTCGCGGGGGGCGGCGGCATCAGGATCTCCGGCCGAGGCCGGGTGGTTCTCTCCAAGGACGATCTCCGTGACGCGCTGAACGATTCGGCGTCGTGCCTGGCGCCCGACCGCTATCCGACCTCCGAGCCCGACGGCTATCGGCTGCCGCAGACGGTCCCCTCCGTGTGGTACCGCGCGCGCCAGGAAGGGTCGTCGCTGGTGCTGGAGGGGCGGGGGTGGGGCCACGGCATCGGCATGGTCCAGTGGGGAGCATACGGGAAGGCGAAGCGAGGCCTGTCTTACGAGGATATCCTGGCCGCATATTACGGAGGCCTCCGGCCCCAGGCCGGAGACCTCCCCGGCAGGATCAGGATCCTTGTTGCCGAGGGGCTCCGACGGGTCACGGTGGTCCCATCCTCGGGGGCGGAGCTGGAACCGGCCGTCGACGCCAGGGCACCGTGGGTGATCACCGGCGGCCGGCGGCTCCGGGTCGGCCACGGGTCGGCCCCCGGTCCCCTCCTCCAAGCGTCTGGCTTCTCGACCGCGGCGCGGGCGGCGATCGGGGAGCCGCTCCGGGCCCGGGTCGAGCTGTCGGACGACGCCAGCGCCAGGTTCGAGTTCGTCCGGGACGGGCGGGCGGTGGGAACGACCCCATGGTCTCCGTTCGAAGAGGGTTCCGTCCGGCTCCGCCTGCCGGTTCCGCCGCTGTCCCCCGACGACTACGAGGTCCGGGCCATCCTCCACGACGGCGTGGACACGATCCGCACCGACTCGGTCCCGGTGTCGATCGACGCGGCCGTCTCGCCGACCCCGCCATCGCCCTCGGACGGCGAGGCCGCGCCCGCCCCGGCCGGCGAGGAGGAAGGCGGTGGCCAGCTCCCCGTCGCGCTGGCTGCGGCAGCGGTGGCCCTGGTGGCGGTCGTCGTGTTGACCCTGAGGCGGAGGAAGGGGTTACATCGAGCGTGATGCCCATCCTGGCCGACCACGTCCCGCTCGACTCCCGCGAATGGCTGCTCTCCCACGGCCTCCGGATCGTCATCGTGCTCGCCGCCGGGGTCCTCCTGCTCCTCTTGGCCAGGCTGGCCGTCCGCCGGATGCACCGGCGCCTGGAGGCCGCCGACAGCGCCACCCAGGAGCTGAACCTCCAGCGGGTCGCCACCCTGACCCAAGCGATCACCTACCTGGTCCGGGTCGCGGTATGGACGCTCACGATCCTCGTGTTGCTCGGCGAGTTCGACGTCAATTTGGGCCCGCTGATCGCCGGGGCGGGCATCGTCGGCGTGGCCCTGGGCTTCGGGGCCCAGTCGCTGGTGCGGGATTTCCTGTCGGGGTTCTTCATCCTCTTGGAGGACCAGTTCGGGGTGGGCGACGTCATCGAGGTGTCGGTCGGCGGACAGGAGGTCACCGGGAAGGTCGAGAAGGTGAGCCTCCGGACCACCGACGTGCGGGCGTTCGACGGCACTCGGCACACCATCCCGAACGGGAACATCCTGATGGTCGGGAACCGCTCTCGCGGCTGGGCTCGGGTCATCGTCGACGTGAGCGTCGCCTACACCGAGGACATAGACCGGGTCCGGGGGGTGCTCGAGGAGCTTTTCCGGGAGCTCCGCGAGGAACAGGACCTCCAGGGCTCCTTCTTCAGCGGGCCCGAGGTGCTGGGGGTGGAGGGCGTGGGCGAGAGGGACGTGGTCCTGCGGGTCACGGCGGAGGTGCGCCCCACGCGGAAGGGATCGCTGGAACGCCTGCTCCGCCAGCGGATCAAGGAGCGCCTCGACGTGCGGGGCATCTCGGTCCCGGCCCGAGCCTAGCCGAGGCCGCGGGAAGCGTCTGGTACCCTGGCGGGGCCATGGCATCGGTGTGCGACATCTGCGGGAGGCGTCCCGGCTTCGGGATGAAGGTCTCCCATTCCCACCGCCGGTCGAACCGGCGCTGGAACCCCAACGTCCAGCGCGTCAGGGCCGTCGTGAACGGCAGCCCTCGGCGAGTGAACGTCTGCGCCAAGTGCCTGAAGGCCGGCAAGGTCCAGCGGGCCGTCTGATCTGGCCCTGTTGACCCTGTTCGTCCCCTCTCGATAGGGTGTTCCCCGTGCTCCGTCACGCCCGCAGCCTCGCCCTGGTGGCCGCGCTGACCCTGATCCCCCTGATGGGGGCACCTGACCCGGCAGCCGGTCAGGGCTCGATGCCGAACGTGCTGATCATCCTCACCGACGACCAGCGGGCCATGGACACCATGGAGCACATGCCCGAGACCCTCGGGTGGTTCGGCCAGGGAGGGACCACGTTCACCGAGGGGTTCGTGACCACGCCGCTGTGCTGTCCATCCCGGGCGGCGATCATGACGGGACGGTTCAACCACAACAACAACGTCAGGACGAACGGCGATCAGGCTCTCCTTGACCACGGCTCCACGATCCAGCGGTACCTGAGCGAGGCGGGCTACCGGACCGCGCTGGCCGGCAAGTTCCTGAACCTGTGGCCGGTCGAGCAGAACCCGCCGCACTTCGACCGGTGGGCGCTCCTGAGGCCGGAGACCAGCGGCTACTACGACAGCCGCTTCAACGTGGACGGCACCGTGCAGACCGAGCCCTCGTACTCCACGGACTTCATCCGCGACTACGCCCTCGGCCTGCTCGATGACTGGGAGTCGAACGACGACCGCCCATGGTTCATGCTGGTGACCCCCTACGCGCCCCATGACCCGGCCGACCCCGCCGCCCGCCACGCGGCCGCCGTATTCCCTTCGTGGCCGGGCAACCCGGGGGTGTTCGAGGCCGACAAGAGCGACAAGCCTCCGTCGGTCCGGAACGCCTCACGCACGTACGAGGAGGCCCTGGTCGATCGGGACCGCCAACTCCGGACGCTGCTTGCCGTGGACGAGATGGTGGACGACATCCTTCAGCGGATCGAGGCTCGTGGGGAGCAGAACACGCTGGCGTTCTTCCTGTCCGACAACGGGTTCTTCTGGGCCGAGCACGGCCTCCGGGGGAAGAACCGGCCGTACACCGAGGCCATCAAGGTCCCCTTCCTGATGCGGTGGCCGGGCCGCGTACCGGCCGGGGCCGCGCACGGCTCCCCGGTGGCGAACATCGACCTGGTCCCCACGATCATGGAGGCCGCCGGCATCCAGCCGGACCCGCAGTACCCACTCGACGGCCGCTCGCTGCTCGGCCCGGGACCGCGGAAGAAGCTCCTCACGGAGTCCTGGGCCCCCAACGCCCGCGGGCCCTGGGCATCCACCCGGACACCCACCTATCAGTACATCGAGTACCGCGATCGGACCACCGGCGCCGTTCGGTTCCGCGAGTACTACGACCTGGTCGTCGACCCGTTCCAGCTGACGAACCTGTTCCGGGACGGAACCCCGCGCAACGACCCGTGGGCCCCCGTCCTCAGCCGCGAGGTGTCGGCCCTCCAGCGCTGCGTCGGTGCCGACTGCACCAGTCTCCTCAGGGAGCCCGGGATCCCGCGCCGGTGCCCCGGCGCGGACGGCAAGCCGGGCCAGCATCTGGTGGGCGGGGATGCCCGCGACCGCATCAACGGCGCCCAGTGGCGACAGGTCCTGTGCGGCCGGCGGGGAAGCGACGTCCTTCGGGGCAAAGGGGGCAAGGACGTCCTCCTGGGGGGCCCGGGAAGGGACAGGCTGGTTGGAGGCCCGGGTGCCGACGTGCTCAACGGGGGGCCCGGCCGGGACATCTGCATCGGCGGTCCCGGCAAGGACATCTTCCGGGGTTGCGAGGTCAGGAAGGGCTAACCGGCGGGCTCCAGGCCCCAGGAGGGATCGACCGGCCCGATCCCCTGGCCGATCTCGAGGTGGCCCCGGATGGCCGCCGTGACGAACGACTTGCCCTGCAGGACGGCTTCCTTCAGATCGGCCCCCCTGGCCAGGTGCGAGGTGATGGCCGCGCTCAGCACGCATCCGGTGCCGTGCGTATGTGGCGTGTCGATCCGCTCCGCCGAGATCTCCTGCACGCCGCGAGCGGTCACCAGCAGGTCGGTGGCTTCGCCGGCCTCCAGGTGTCCCCCCTTCACCAGAACGGCCGAGGGACCGAGCTCCAGGATGGCCCTCCCGGCCGCCTCCATCTCCGTCAGTTCGTGGACCGGCATGCCGGCCAGGCCCGCCGCCTCGGGCAGGTTCGGGGTGACCAGCGTTGCCAGCGGGAGGATGCTCGTCCTGAGCGCTTCGACCGCGTCCTCCGCGAGCAGCGGATGCCCGTGCTTCGACATGAAGACGGGGTCCACCACCAGGTTCGGAACCCGCAGGTCCGACAGGGCCTCAGCCACGGCCTCGATGATCGGCCGGGATGCGAGCATCCCCGTCTTGGCGGCGTCCACCCCGATGTCGATGACCACCGCCCGGACCTGGTCGCCGACGACCCGGGGCGGCAGCTCCTCGTAGCCCTCGACCCCCTTGGTGTTCTGAACGGTCACCGCGGTGACGGCGGACGTGCCCCACACACCGAGCGCCTGGAACGTCTTCAGATCGGCCTGGATCCCCGCGCCGCCCCCGGAGTCCGAGCCGGCGATGGTGAGGGCTCTAGGGATCTCAGCGCCGGGCAAAGTGATCCCATCCCCTGGGCTCGAGGGGCTCCTGGACGCCCCCTCGCTCCGCGACCAGGCCCGCGCCCTCCACGACCGTGCCGATCTGGGTCAGCCGGGTCCCGAAGCGCTCCACGACGGTCCGCCGGGCCTCCTCGACCGAGCCCTCAGGGAGCGCGGCCAGCAGCTCGTAGTCCTCGCCGCCGTGGAGGGCCAGGTCGAGGGGATCCACTTCGTCGGCCGCCGCTACCAGGTCGACCAGCCCGGGTGCCAGCGGGAGGTCGGGAAGGCGAACCCTGGCGCCGACACCGCTCTCCTCGCACAGGCGACCGAGGTCCAAGGCCAACCCGTCCGAGACGTCGATCATGGCGTGCGCCCCCGCCGCCGCCAGGGCCTGGCCCTCCCCCACCCGGGCCCGGGGCCGCTCGTGGAGCGCCAGGAGCGCTCGGCCCCAGTCGGTGGACAGCGCCTCGGTCCGGTGCCGAGCCGCGTCCCGGGCGATGCGGAGCCCGCCGGCCGAACCGCCCAGCGAACCCGTCACAACCAGGACGTCGCCCGGTTGCGCACCGGACCTGGTCACGGCCCGCCCCTCGGCCACCTCGCCGTACACCGTGACGGACACCACGGCCCGGTCGGCTCGGCTGGTGTCCCCTCCGACGAGCGCCATGCCGTACTCGTCGGACGCCTCGCGCATCCCGCCGTACAGCTCCATGACCCAGGCGGCCTCGATCCCTCGTGACAGGCCGAGGCAGATCAGCCCGTACCTCGGGCTTCCGCCCATGGCCGCCACGTCGGACACGTTGACCGACACCGCCTTGAACCCAAGGTCGTGTGGGGACGTGGCGCCGAGCTCGAAATGCACCCCCTCAACCAGCATGTCGGCGGTGAGGACCCCATGATGCCGCCCGGGCTCGACCACCGCGGCGTCGTCGCCAACGGCGACCACCACGCCGGGGGCGTCCCCGGAGAGGACCCGCCGGATCCCCCGCACCAGATCGAGCTCGCTCAGCTCCATTTCGTCCTTCCCTCGCGGTCGGCCTTCCACCATAATCCACGCATCGAAAGGAGGCCCACGTGCCCACCATCAACACGATGGAGCTGGAAGGGATCTCGGAGAAGTCGTGGGGAGACGCCGCCCGGGAGGCCCTGCGGGAGGCGGCCAGGACGATCCGCCACATCAGCAAGCTCGAGGTCCTGGGAACCTCAACCGAGGTCGAAGACAACCAGATCGTGCGGTACCGCACCCAGGTCCGCCTGTATTTCGAGGTCGAGTCGGACCGCTAGGGCCCCCCGTGGGCCGCGGGGCGGCTGGGGTAGAATCTGGACCCTCCCCGACCTGAGAGGAACCCGAGGTACAGGCCGTGCGCGTCCACGACAACCCGTCGCCTGAGCAACTGCGGGCGTTCACCGAGGAGATGCCCACTTGCCGGATCACCGAGTTCGGCAACGTGAACGTGCAGACCGGGGCCACGTCCCGGAGCGCCGGCAGCACCTACATCGTGACCGACGACCCCGAGATCACCTCGGGCCAGACGATCGGCCGTGAGGAGTACGAGCGGATCGCCGGCGTCCAGGACGACCACATGGCGAGCCGGGAGATGGTCGTCGTCGACGGCTACATCGGGAATGTCGAGGGGTTCCGAACCCGCGCCAGGCTCACCATCGACCGGGCCAACGCCAACATCGCCGGGATGCAGCAGAAGCTCTTCTACCCCCGCGACGCGGAGGGGGGCGAATGGGACCCCGAGGTGCACGTGATCTACACCCCGAACCTCCCCGCCCCCGGCTACCCGGACGACCGGTGCATCGCCGTGGACCTGGAGCAAGGGGTGACCCGGATCCTCAACTCCGATTACTTCGGCGAGTCGAAGAAGGGCGGCCTCCGGATGTGGAACCGGATCGTCTACGAGCGGGGCGGCCTCTCGCTGCACGCCGGGTGCAAGGTGGTGCCGGCGAAAGGCCGGGAGCGGGTGTTCCTGATCATCGGGCTCTCCGGGACGGGGAAGACCACGACCACGTTCACCACGCAGAACGACTCCCTGCCGGTCCAGGACGACTTCGTGGCGCTCATGCCCGGGGGCCGGGTGTACGGCACCGAGAACGGCTGCTTCGCCAAGACGTTCTCGCTGGACCCCGACCTGGAGCCGAACATCTACAACGCGGTGGTGCGCCCTGACTCCTACCTCGAGAACGTCTACCAGGACGACGCGGGGACGGTGAACTTCTTCGAGACCTCGTACACGAAGAACGGTCGAGCCGTGTTCGCCATGGACGCCCTGGCACGGTGGAAGGATCCGCGCGAGGTCGGCACGGTCGACTACCTCCTGATCCTGAACCGGAACGAGAACATAATCCCGGCGGTGGCCAGGCTGTCTCAGGCCCAGGCGGCCGCGTACTTCATGCTGGGCGAGACCACCGGCACATCGGCCGGGGGCAAGGCCGAGGAGGGGAAGTTCCTCCGGGTCCCCGGCACGAACCCGTTCTTCCCGCTCCGCCACGGCCAGCAGGGGAATCGGATCCTCGAGCTCCTGGCGTCGCACCCGATCGAGGTGTTCCTCATGAACACCGGGCGGGTAGGCGGCCCCGAGAGCGACGAGCGATCGAAGAAGGTGGGGATCCCGCACTCGTCGGCCGTGGTGAAAGCGATCGCCGAGGACACCATCTCGTGGGCCGACGACGACGACTTCGGATACCACGTGGCGGAGTCGGTCCCGGGGATCGACGACCCCGAGCTGCTGCGACCGCGAACCCTCTACGAGCGCGAGGGCCGGACCGAGGAGTACCGGGCTCTCGTGGACCGATTCCGGTCCGAGCGCCTGGAGTTCCTGAAGGGTTTCCCGGATCTGGACGAGGAGATCATCAAGGCCGCGGGCTGACGGCCCTCAGCCGGAGGCGCGACCCGAGGGGCGGGGGGCGGTGATCCGGCGCAGCCTCTTCTCGCGCTCTTTCGCCGGCCTCTTCTCCCGGGGGTCCTGGACCGCGGCATGGAGGTCGAACACCTCGTTCCAGAACTCCCTGGCCACCCCGTTGGCTTCCATGAGGGTGTGTATCGGACTCAGGTCGGGAGTCCGTTAGCGGCCGGCAGGGGCCATTCTGGAGATAGCCCCAGAGGACTAGTCCCTCAGCGGCGGGCCAGGAGGAGAGCCGAGGCCAGCCGGAGGACGGCCATCCCCACCGGGACCAGGGCGAACCAGCGGAACCCCTCCGGATGCTCGAGGAGCCCGTAGGCAAGGAAGAACCCGCCGAACGCGAACCAGAACCCGGCCTTGGAGGCCTGGTGGACCGCGATGAGGAAGCGGGAGCCGGTGTCCTCGGCGGGCACCGGGTCGGCCAGGGAGCGCCACGCCGACCCCAGGCCGATCAGGACGAGCGGGATCGCCACGAGGATCTCGAGCATCACCCGGCCCGGTCGAGCAGCTCGACGACCTCACGGTCGCTGGTCTGGGGGAATCGCTCGTACCACTGGCCCACGGCGAAGAACGGCTCGGGGGTGGCCAGGGCCACGACCTCGTCGGCCTCTTTCGAGAGGCGGGCCACGGCCTCGCGCGGCGCCACGGGGATCGCCAGGATCACCCGGGAGGCCCCGGCCGCCCGTGCCCACCGGACCGCCGCCACCGCGGTTCCGCCGGTGGCCACCCCGTCGTCCACGACCACGGCCACCTTGCCGGCAACCGACACCGGCGGCCGGCCGCCCCGGTACGCGTCGGTCCGCCGTCTAATCTCCTCCTCCTGGGCGGCTATCTCCTCCTCCAGATAACGCTCCGACACGTTCAGGCTCCTGATCAAACGCTGGTCCAGGACTCGGATCCCGGGAGCGATAGCGCCCAGGCCGAGCTCGGGGTTGGAGGGCGCCCCGACCTTCCGGGGGATGACGATATCGAGGGGCCAGCCGCGGACCGCGGCCACCTCTGCCGCCACCTCCACCCCGCCCCGGGGCACACCGAGGACCACGACGGCCTCGCCCTCCAGGTGGGCCAGGGCCTGGGCCAGCCGTCGCCCAGCGTCGATCCGATCGGTGAACCGGACCATGCGCTCAGCGCTCGGGGTCATCCTCGCGGCGAGAGTGGTCCCGCTCATCATCCATCTCGCGGCGGGCCCGCTCCTTCTCCGCCTTCCTCCGCCGGTCGGGGATGGCCCGACCCGGCGGGGGCACCGGCTTCCTGACGCGCCGGTAGGCGTCCAGGGGCTCCTCGGGCTTGGGCATGCCCCGATTCTCCCTCCCCCGGCGGCGAGACGCCCACCGGGGTTGGGAGCGCCCTCCGCGCTGGCATAGAATGTGGGCTCGCCGCGTCGGAGGAGGTGCACGTGGTCCAGGCCTATATCCTGATCCAGACCGAGGTCGGCAAGGCCGCGCAGGTGGCCAAGGAGGTTGCCGCCATCGGCGGCGTAACCTCAGCCGAGGACGTGACTGGTCCCTACGACGTGATCGTCCGCGCCGAGGCCAAGAACGTCGACGACCTCGGGAAGCTGGTGGTGGCCAAGATCCAGGCCGTCGACGGGATCACCCGCACGCTCACCTGCCCGGTCGTCCACCTGTAAGGGGACGGCTAGGAGCCGTCGGGCTCCGGCGGCGGGGCGTCGTCTCGGTTCCGCTCGAGCTCGTGACGCTCCACCGCGAGGCGGACCAGGCGGTCGACCAGCTCCGGGTAGGCGATCCCGGACGCGTCCCACAGCCTGGGGTACATCGATACGGTGGTGAAGCCGGGGATCGTGTTGATCTCGTTCACGATAAGCTCGTCCGGTTTCCGGTAGAAGAAGTCCACCCGGGCCATCCCGACGGCATCGATCGCTCGGAACGCCGCCACCGCCATACGCTGGACCTCCTCTGCGATCTCGGCCGGGATCTCGGCGGGGACCACGAGCCTCGTCGAGTCGTCCCGGTACTTGGCCCGGTAGTCGTAGAACTCCGCGGTGGGGATGATCTCGCCGGGGACCGAGGCCACCGGGTCGTCGTTGCCGAGCACCGCGCACTCGATCTCCCGGGCACCCTCCGCACCCTGCTCGATCAAGGCCTTCCGCCCGTGCCGGAACGCCTCCCGCATGGCCGGATCCAGGTCGGCCGGCGTCTTGACCTTCGTGATGCCCACCGAGGACCCGAGCGAGGCCGGCTTGACGAACAGGGGGGTTCCCAGAGCCTCGGCCCGGGCCGTCACGGCCTCGGGGTCCTCCCGCCACTCGCGCTCGGTAACCACCTCGTGGGAAACCACCGGCAAACCGGCCGCCGCGAACAGGACCTTCTGGACCGCTTTGTCCATACCCACGGCAGAGGCCAGCACGCCGGCACCCACATATGGGATCCCGGCCATCTCGAACAGCCCCTGGAGCGTGCCGTCCTCGCCGAACGGGCCGTGCACCAGGGGGAAGACCACGTCGATCGGCTCCCGGTCTCCGGACGAACTCACCAGCTCCCGGGTGCCGGGAACCCGGTCCAGGGAGACGTCCGAGCCGGCCCCTGTGGCCACGGCCGGGAGCTCCCCCGTGCTTGGAAGCGCCGGCGGTCCCGGCAGGAGGTGCCATCCGCCCTCCTTGTCGATCCCGACCGTCACGACCTCGTACCGCTCGGGATCGAGGGCCTCCAGGACCGAGCGGGCCGAAACCACCGAGACCTCGTGCTCCGCCGAACGACCGCCGAAGACCAGGAGGACCCGGAGCCTCCTCGAGCTCACGCCTTCTCCAGCGCCCGCTCGAAGTCCTCCAGGATGTCCTCGGGGTCCTCGATCCCCACGGACACGCGGATCAGGCCGTCGGCGATCCCCTGGGCCCGCCGCTCCTCGGGCCGCATCTGCGTGTGGGTCACCGTGGCGGGGTGAGTGGCCAGCGTGTGGACCCCGCCGAGGCTCGGAGCGACCACCGCCACCTCGAGCGATTCCTGGAACCGCCGACCGGCCTCCAGGCCGCCCTCTAGCTCGAAAGACAGCATCCCCGAGGGGCCCCGGAGGATCCGAGCCGCCACCTCGTGGTCGGGATGGGAGGCCAGGCCCGGATACCAGGTCCGGGCGACCTTCGAGTGTCCCTCTAGGAGCTCCGCCAGGGCCACGGCGTTCGTGCAGTGCCGCTCCATCCGGAGCGCCAGGGTCTGCACGCCGCGGATGGCCAGCCAGGCGTCGAGTACCCCGGCCACCCCGCCGAGCTCGATCGACAGCTCCCGGACCGGACCCATCAGGTCGTGCCCGCCGACGGCCACGCCCCCGGTGAGGTCGTGATGGCCCCCGATGTATTTCGTGGTGGAGTGGATCGACACGTCGGCGCCCATCGCCAGCGGGCGGCACAGGTACGGACTGGCGAACGTGTTGTCGATCACCAGCAGGGCACCTCGCTCCGCGCAGACGGCGGCCAGGGCCTCGACGTCCGTCACCGGCACATGCGGGTTCCCGATCGTCTCCGCGTAGCAGAGGACGGTCTCGTCCCGGAACGCGGCCGCCATGTCGTCGACCCGGTGGGATTCGGCCAACGTGGTCTCGATCCCCCACCGCGGGAGGAGCCTGGTCATCACCCCGTACGTCCCTCCGTACAGCGTGGGGCTCGAGACGACGTGGTCCCCGGAGCGCGCCAGCGCGCCGAGCACCGTGGTCACGGCGGCCATACCCGAGGCGAACGAGACGGCCCGCTCGCCGCCCTCCAGGTCCGCCACGACCCCCTCGAGGGCGGCCCGGGTGGGGTTGTGCCACCGCGTGTACACGAACCCAGCGTCCTTGCCCCGCCGGATCGTCTCGGCCAGGACCTCCGGATCGTCGAAGCCGTAGGTGGCGGTCTGGTAGATCGGCGTGGAGACCGGCCGGGCCTCCCCCAGGTCGACCTCGGTCCGAAGGGCCCGTGTGGTGAACCCGCGTCCGGCCATCCGAACCAGCGTAACGGCTACCAGTCGCCGGCGTCGGTGAGGGCCCGCTCCAGAACCTCGCGGTTGAGGTTCCCGCCGGAGAGGATCGTTCCCACCCGTCTCCCGGCCAGCCGCTCCCTGAGCTTCACCACGCCGGCGGTGCCCGCCGCGCCGGCGCCCTCGGCCAGGTGGTGGGTCTTCTCCAGGAGCAGGATGACGGCCCGGCGGATCTCTTCGTCGGTCGTCACCACGATGTCGTCGACCAACCGGTCGACCATCCGGTACGGCAGGTCCGTGGGATGGCGGGAGGCCAGACCGTCCGCGAACGTGTCGGCCCGCTCCACGTCGGTGAGCCGGCCCTCCTGTCGGGACTTGAAGAAGGGCGCGCACCCCGCGGCCTGGACGCCGATCACCTCGATGTCCGGCCGCATCGCCTTCGCCGCCAGCGCCACGCCGCTGACCAGGCCGCCGGCCCCGAGGGGGACCACCAGCACATCGAGCTCCGGCTCCTGCTCGACCATCTCCAGGCCGGCGGTCCCGTGCCCGGCGATGATCCAGGGGTCGTCGGCCGCGTGGAAGTACACGAACCCCTTCTCCCGCTCCAGCTCGCGGGCCTTCTCGTCGGCCTCGTCGAAGTCCCGGCCCCACAGCAGGACCTCCGCGCCCAGGGTCCGCATCGCCTCCACCTTGTCGGGGTTGGCGTGCTCCGGCGCCACCACTGTTGCCCGAACGCCGAGGAGACCGGCGGCCCAGCTCACGCCCTGGCCGTGGTTTCCCGCGGACGCGGTGACCACGCCCCGGGCTCGTTCCTCGTCCGACAGGTTGAGCATGCGGTTCAGGGTCCCCCGGACCTTGAAGGCCACCGTGGGCTGGTGGTTCTCGTACTTGATCCACAGCCGAAGGCCCAACAGCTGGCCGAGCGCCAGCGACTCGTGGAACGGGCTGGGCCGGAGGTGTGGCGAGAGCCGCCGCCGAGCCAGGAGGACGTCTACGAACGTGGGCTCGGCCGGGCCGTCGCTCAGGCCGCCCACCGCTTCGGGTACCTCCCTCGGAGGTCGTCGACCAGCAGCGACAGCTGGGCCATGACCTCGTCGGTGACCGCGCGGAGGGTCGCCGGTTCGTCGGCTCGGTCCTCGTGCTCGCTGAGGTCGAGGGGCGGACCGGCCTTCACCCAGATCGGGCGGCCTAAACGGGCGCTCTTGTGCCCTCGCCGCCACACCGGGGCGGAGCCCCACACCGCCAGGGGGATCACGGGAACGCCGGTGGCCAGGGACAGCCGGGCGACCCCGGTCTTGCCGCGCATCGGGGAGAAGTCGGGATTCGAGGTCACCGTCGATTCGGGGTACACCACCACGAGCTCGCCCGCCCGGAGCGCCTTGGCGCCGAACTCGACCGGAGCCGTCTCACCCGAACCGCGTCGGACCGGGATCTGCCTGGCCCCTCGGAGCACGGGCCCGCTGATCGGGTTCCGGAACAGCTCGACCTTCGCCAGGAACCGCGGGCGCCGCCCCGCCTTCACCAGGAAATAGCCGTGGGCCAGGGGATCGAGGTACGAGATGTGGTTGCAGGCCACCAGGACGGGGCCCTCGGAAGGGATGTGCTCGAGGCCCTCGAACCGCCACTCGAACCAGAGCCAGATGGGCGGTATCAGCACGCCCTTGGCCAGCCCCATCCACGGCTCCAACCACCCACCTCCCGCGGCGCATCCTACCAGGGGGTCTCTCGACCGAGATGCGTGACCCCGCCGACCCGCGGGCGTACCATGGCTCCCCCATGCGCGTCATCGCGGTCCCCGTCAAGTCGCTCGAGCGGGCCAAGGGCCGGCTCTCTGCCGTCCTCCGGCCCCTGGAGCGGGCCGCGCTCACGCTGGCCATGCTCGAGGACGTCCTGGACGCCTGCATGGCCGTTCCCGGGTGGCAGACCTGGGTGGTCTCCCCCGACGAGGCCGTGCTCGAGGTCTCGGCCCGCCGCAGGGCCCGGCCGGTCCCCGAGGAGGACCCCGGCCTGCTGGCGGCCATCCACCAGGTCGAGGAGGAGGTCGCCGGCGCGGACGCCCTGGCCGTGGTCCTGGGCGACCTCCCGCTCATCACCGTCGAGGCCCTCGAGGTGGCCCTCCAGACCCTTGGGCCCGTGGTGGCCGTGCCCTCCGAGTCCGACGCGGGGACGAACGTCCTGCTCCGGCGTCCGCCGCGGGTGATCCCGGCCCGGTTCGGCACGGACTCGTTCCGCAAGCACGGGGAGGCCGCCGACGTGCTGGGCGTCCCGTTCTCCTCAGTGGACGCGCCCGAGTTGGCCTTCGATCTGGACCGCCCCGCCGACATCGTCCGGCTGATGGACGCGGGCGGGCCCGGACGGACCCGGTCCGCGTGCTTGGAGATGGGCCTGGCGGAACGGCTCTCGGTCCGGGCCGAGTAGGATTGCGACGTGCCCCAGGGAACGATCAAGTCGTACGACGTGGAGGCCCGCTCCGGCAGCCTCCTCACCGATGACCAGCAGGAGATCGGCATCGACGCCGGCTCCGCGGAGGGGGCCGGGATCCGCTACCTGCGGATCGGCCAGCGAGTGAAGTTCGAGATCGCCGAGGAGGGCGGCCGGAAGATGGCCCGGACCCTCCGCATCGTCACGTTCGACTGATCGGCGTCAGCGCCGCCCGGTTCTCCTGACCGGCTTCCGGCTGCGCCGCCGCTTGGCCGCCACCGCCTCCCGGAACGCCGTCCCGGGACGGAACGAGGGCACGGTGCGGGCGGGGATCATCACCGCCTCTCGGGTGTGAGGGTTCCGGCCGGTCCGAGGGTTCCGCCGGACCCGTTCGAACGAGCCGAACCCCGAGAGGACCACCCGCTCTCCCCTGGCCACGCGCTCCCGAACCACGTCGAGGAGCGAGTCCACCACGGCGGCCACGTCGGCCGGCGGCAGGTCTGTCCGCTTGACGATCTCAGAGACCAAGGATCCCTTGTTCACCTGGGCGAGGCTACGCTCGCACCCCGCTCCTCGTCAATCGGAGACCTCTGAAGGGAGTCGCCGAGGGGGGCCACGCCCTTTGCTACGATTGGGCGTGGTCCGCCGGAGGCCGGCGGAGCGGTGGGTCGTGGGGTAACGGTAGACCGGCTGACTCTGGAGAATCCGCCCCTAAGCGGTGTGCTGACCTGGGGTTTTAGGGGTGGGGCTTGCACGTTGGGCGTGGAGTTAGTTTGGGTCGTCGGCCACCTCTTGGGCCAGGATGGCGACCGCGGTGGCGAGGTTCGGAAGTTCCGCCAGGGTCTCCCTGAGTAGCGCCCCCGCAGAGCGCAGGGTCTTAGGTTTCCGAGGCGTCGTAGAGGTTGAACCCTGCCATCAGCTCCCGCTCGATCCTCCGCACTTCCTTCCGTACTGCCTTGACCCTGTCCTTGTCCACAAGGCACCACCTCCTATGGCAAGGACGGTAGGGTCCCCCCGTGACACGAACAGCGAATTCTGAGCGATTCCGAGGGGCCGTTGCCTGTTCCGGCATCCCCCGAACACCTTGTCGAGCGTTCGGTAGGTTCCAAAGGCGCACACCTCACCGTCCTTCCCTCAGAGGCGCTGAATCGAGAAGCTCATCAATCAAGGAGAGGACAACGTAGATGGGCCTGGCGCGCCCTGGGGACCGGCCGCCAAGCGACGTTCTAGGAGCCGAACAAAAGGACGATTACGCTCGCTGACACTGAACCGATAGCCAGCAACACGGCCTACATAGCCAACTTGAGGATGAACGCCTTGTCATCATTCTGCCCCCGTGCGTCCTCCAGAACCTTGATTTGAACGTCTCCCAGGCGTTGAGAGGCTTTGAAGGGAGCCGCGCGCTATAGATCATCAACGACTAGACGACGCAGCTCCTCGACCTTGATTTCCTGGTGGCCGCGAAGGCGACCAGACCAGATTCCCAAAGCTGTGGCCGCGAGGAAGAGAATTACCGACAACCCCACGATCCATTTCGTGGGCCCTGATGGATCGAAGGTCCGACCCATTGCTATCAACCCACCGAGACCAAATAGCACCGTCGCTAGGAAGCCTGAACTTGCAACGATAGCCAAGCCTCTTTGCTCGATGGATTCTTTGCGAATCCGTTCTTCCTGTAGCTGTTCAGCGATGGCCGCCAGATACAGGCTACCAGCGCTCTCTAGGAAAGATGCAGATGGGGATCGAGGACATGGCCTCGGACGCCGGGATGGTGTTCCTCCAGGAGCAGCCGGCCCGGATCTCCTTCTGGATGAAGGACACCCTGATCCCGCTGTCGATCGCCTTCTGGGGTCCAGACCGGCGGATCGCCGCGAGCCTCGACATGGATCCGTGCCGGACGAACACCTGCCCCACCTACGATCCGGAGATCGAGTGGGTGGGCGCCCTCGAGGTCAACCAGGGCTTCTTCCGGGAACACGGCATCGAGGTCGGGGGCGCCGTCCGACTCATGAGATAGGGGCCTACGGGGCTTTTCTCGAATCAAGCAGGCGAGCGATCCCCCCGATGGTTCCGAAGTTCTCCGGAACCAAGTCCTGATCCGGAATGTGGACCCCGTACTCCTCTTCCAGGAAGGAAACCAGGTTGAACACCCCCATGGAGTCGACCGCTCCCGATTCCAGCAGGGGGAACTCGTCGGTGAGGTCGGCCGCCGGCCGATCCCAGTTCAGCTCCTCGAGGATGAACCTTCTGACCCGCTCTTGAACCTTCATACCATCACCTCCTCGCCTGACTCAATGCCTGGCGATCGATCTTGCCCGTGGATGTCCTCGGTAGTTCGTCGACGAACTCGAACACTTCCGGGATCATGTAGCGAGGGATACGGTCGGCGCACCACCGGACGAGCTCAGCCTTCCCAATCACCCCGCGCACCACCACGAATGCCTTGATCCGGTTGGTCACAAACTCGTCTGGGACGGCTGTGACGGCGCTTTCGACCACTCCAGGATGGGCGTTGAGGGCGGTCTCGATCTCGCCGAGTTCGATCCGATAGCCGCGGCTCTTGATCTGCGCATCCCGGCGTCCCCGAAACCGGTAGTTCCCCACCTCGTCCTCTCGGACAAGGTCGCCGGTCCGGTAGACGGGATCGGGGAACTCTCCACCGAAAGGATCCTCCACTAGCACCCGGGCCGTACGTTGCGGGTCGCCCCAGTACCCTTGCATCACGGTCGCCCCCCGGACGTACAGTTCGCCCACCTCACCCCGAGTGGCCCGGCGGCCCTCATCGGTCACCACGAACGTGTCCGTGTTGGCGATCGCTGAGCCGATGGGGATGTCCTCGTCCTGTTCCTCGGGCAAGAGCGGCACCCGGTACGACGTACACACGTTCGTCTCCGTCGGTCCGTACCAGTTGTAGAACTCGACGTGAGGCAGGAGCTTCATGAGCCGCCGGAGGAACTTCGTGGGGAACACTTCGCCGGCGAACACGATCGTCCGCAGCATGGGGAAAACCCCCTCCTCTAACCCGCCGCGCACCGCGAGCATCGTGAGGATCGACGGGACCGAATACCAGACTGTGATCTGATGGTCGTTGATGAACCGGCCAATCCCTACCGGAAACATTGCTGTCTCCGGAGGCACTATGGCGACGGAGGCACCGGCGTGCGCCGCCCCGAACAGGTCAAAGACGGACAGATCGAAATGAAAGGGCGCGTGGCTCGAGAGCCGGTCACGAGACCCGACGGAGAGAAGGTCGACGGCCCACTCCAGGAAGACCAGGGCGCTCCGGTGCGAGATCGTTACTCCCTTGGGCTCGCCGGTGGAGCCCGATGTGTACAGCACGTAGGCAAGGTCTTGATCGATGGCCCGGACGCTGAGAGGATCTCCGGGGCGATCGGTCAGAGCAGACGCGGTCAGGATCCTGGTACCGGCGAGTTCGGGTGCTTCACCGTTCAGGGCGAGGACTGTCTCGAGGGGAGCGCCCTGGGACAGGAGTCCCCCCCATGATTCAGCCTTGTCAACTCCCGACAGCAGTACGCTCAGGCCGCAGTCTCGAGCCATATAGGCGAGCCGGGCCACCGGAGCCCGCGGGTCGAACGGCACGTAGGCGGCCCCGGCCTTCAGAACTCCGTAGATCGCGACCACGGCTTCGAGACTCTTATCCAGGTAGATGCCGATTCGGTCGCCCCGTTTCACTCCGACGTCCACGAGAAGATGCGCTAGCCGCCAGGATTGTTCGTCAAGCTCCCCGTACGTCAGCCGCCGCTCGCCGTCGACCACCGCGACCCTCGCAGGGTTCCGAACGGCGGACCGCTCGAGGAGGTGGTGGAGCAGGTAAGGAGTCACAGCCCCAAAGACCCTGCGATGATATTCCGTTGGATCTCTGAGGTGCCGGAGTAGAGGCGACTCCCGATCGCGTCTCGCACGTCCCGTTCCACTTCGAACTCTGTCATGTATCCGTAACCGCCACGGATCTGAAGGGCATCGAGGCTCGAACGCACGAAGGCTTCAGACACATAAAGCTTGACCAAAGCCGATTCCATCGGTGACGTCCGGCCTCGGCCCTTGCGCCATGCCAGCCTGTAAAGGAGGAGGCGGGCGGTCTCCAGGCGCATCTTCATGTCGACTATCCGGTGGGAGACGGCCTGGAACTTTCCGATCGGCTGACCGAACTGCGTCCGTTCGCGAGCATAGGCGATGCTCTCTTCCAACTGTCGCTGCATCGTACCGACGGATCCGGCCAGGATGCACGCCCGTTCCCAATCTATTGCCGAGTTAAACAGCGCCATCCCCACTCCCGGCCGGCCGAGCAGGTTATCCACCGGAACCTCGCAGTCGTCAAGGAACACCTCGCTCATGGGGGACGTTCGCAGGCCCATCTTTTGCAGCGGTCGGCCCAGAGAGAGCCCGGAGGATCCCCGTTCCACGAGGAAAACCGAGATCGCCGCGAACCCACGGGCCCGATCCGTGGTCGCGAAAACGACGAACAGGTCGGCGACCGGCGCGTTCGTGATGAAGGTCTTCGATCCGTTCAGCACGTACCGATCGCCGCGCCGTTCCGCACGGGTCGACAGGCTGAACGCGTCGGAGCCGGACCCGGGTTCGCTCATCGCTTGAACCCCGATCAGGGAGCCATCGCAGAGCCCCGGCAGGTACTGTCGCTTCTGCTCCTCCGTCCCGAAGGTCACCAGAGGCATTTCACACGACCACATGTGTGCGTTCAGGGAAAAGAGGAGCCCGTTATCTCGGCATCCGTAGCCGAGCGCCTCCAAGGCGATGGCGACGCTCAGGGGGTCCACGCCGCCCCCGCCGTACTCCTCCGGCACGGGAAGGCCCTGGAGGCCGAAGACCGCGCACCGCTTCCAGGCCTCGGTGGAGAAGGCCGCATCGTGATCCCGGGCGACGAGGTCCTCGTTCAGCTGCTCCTGAGCGAACCGGACGACCTGGTCCCGGAGCTCCCGTTGCTTCTCGCTGAGCTCGAAGTGCATCAGCGCGACTCGACACCCGCAAGGCGACCGGCCCACCGAGTCACCAGGTCGGCCACCTGGTCCTGGACCGTGAGCCGAGTGAAGCCGTGAACCGTTCCGGGGAGGGTCTCGAGGGCGACCAGCGAGCCAGCGCCATCGAGCTTCGTTCCCAGCCCGGCGTCGGTCGCCCGCCCGAACTCTTCGTAGAAGTCCTCATCCTGGCCGTAGATGAACAGGATCGGAACGCCGCGATCCACCAGCGAGCCGACCTTCTCCACGAAGACCGGGCTAATTCGGGATGGATCGGGGCGAGACCGGTCAATGGCCCCGGATGCTCTTCGGAACCGACCGAACAGGGTCCGACCCTTGGCCCGAGCGTGTCGCACGTAGGCCGCTCTTCGCTGGGAGTCGAACAAACCCCTCAGGTGCCGTGCCCGCAGTCCCCGCCGCAGGTACTGCCAAACGCTCAATTCGGTGGAGAACCTGGACGTCAACCGCTCGCCCATCTCGAAGTCTCGTGGAGGGACGGAGACGAGGATCAGGCCGGCGAGCCTGTCGTCCGACACGGCGGCGGCCAGGGCAGTCCGGGCCCCGAAGCAGGAGCCGATCAGGAGGATGCGCTCGACCCCCTGGCCCCGGATCCACTCGATGGCTCCCGTGACGTCCTCCGCGAACGGCTCGTGCAGCCGGAACGCCTCGGCCGTCCCACTGCTCTCGCCGGTGCCGTGATAGTCAAAGCGCATCGTGTGGTAGCCCTGGGCGGCAAGCGATCGGCACACACGCACCGAGAGTCGGTTGCGATTCGTGGTGAGCGGCACTCCCCCACCGGGAAGGATGATGGCGGCAAGCCCGTTCGGCGGGGCAGTCGGACGGGTGTGGATACCGAACAGTAGGCGTTGGCCGGCGGGGAAGAACACCGGGGTCTCTGCGGAGGCATCCACCATGGAGTCTCTCTTCATCCTCCCCATCCCCCACTCCTAATGTGTTCGAGGATCCAGTCACCGGTCACTCGGGCGAGCTCCAGCGTCAGCGGGCGGCGCTCTTCCGGTTCCCACCGGTCACCGATGAACCACCACGTTTCTCTCCCCTCCACCTGTGCCGTACGGACGTGAAAACCCATCTCCTCCCAGCGTCGCACCTGTCGTGCGTTCTCCGGCCGGAGGCCTCCTCGGCTTCCGATCTCGACGAAAAGGACGGCGCGGGACAACTCGCCCGCCTCTCGGGCCAACGTTCGTTCCACAGCGCTGTCGTAGAAAGCACGGGTGATGGGGTATCCCAGCACGTCCGCCTCCTCATACCGGGCCAGCTCAACGTCAAGGGCTTCGGCCGACCGCTGGCCAGACGCTCCCTCCTTCAAGACCCGGACGGCCCGAGCTCGATCGGCCTCGCGGAAGTACCGGGTCCCCTCGACGACCGGTTCCCACAAAGCGAGGGGACCGAACCCTGACAGCCTCGACGTCGCCGCAGCGACAAGAGCACCCCACCGAGCCCCGAGGACGACCGGAACGGCGATGCCTGCCTCCTGCCGCAACCAGCCCAGCACTGACATGGCATCGTCAACCATGCCGTCAAAGGTCAATTCGGTGTGGTGGCCATCGCTGTTCCCCGTGCCCCGGTAGTGGAACCGAGCGACGGCAACGCCCCGGGAGGCAAGCGACCTGGCGGCCACCACCTCGCGGCGGTAGGTGCGCTCGAAGTCGGCGTTAATCGACGAGCACAACACGACCGATGCCCTCGGAGGGTCGGGGGGGAGATGGAGGCCGCAAAAGAGCTTCCTCCCGGCAGGCCCCAGGAACAGGACGGCGTGGCTGATCCCAAGGCTGGGGTCGATCGTGACGGCCCGAGGCCCCTCCACCAGGGAAGTCTCCACGACCGGAAGTCTAATCCGGTGGCTTCGGGCCCGGCGACCCAGAGTCGCCCTCCCGACGCTTCGCCGGGGGCGGGTTGTGGCGACCCGGGGTCAGGCGCTCGCCGGGGTCGCCGCGCCGACGGGGACCTGTCTCCACAACAGGATCCCGATGGCCAGCACCCACAGGGTGAGCAGTCCGGGAGAGATGATGAACAGGAGAAGAACGTGGCCGAGGGGCCGTCGACGGTTCCCAGCACGCCGGCCGTAACGGACACCAGGCCGAGCCGCCACGGGCCACCCGAACGCCGCCGGGTACACCCGGCTCCCCGCAACGGCCATGCCGAAGAGTGGAGCGGGGTGATCCCCACGTACGTGATCTGCCTTCGATGGAACCGTCCTGGAAGTTCCTAATCTGCGCTTCCAGTTCCCTGGCCTTCTTGTTCGCTTCAACGAAGGCTTCCTCGCGGGGAGCCGCCTCCGCGTCCAGGCCGCGTCATCAAACCGCCAGAATTCAGCAGCCTCTTGGTCCTGCTCCACCTGCGCCTTGAGTGCGGGGAGGTCTCGGTTCAGCTTGTCCAGTTCCCGCGACTCGGAAGGCCGGCGGTCCTCCCCCAGTTCGATCAGTTCCTTGGCCTGTGCCTCGGCTCGCTCAAACGCTTCCCTGCGCTCATTGGCTTCCTCTCTCCGGGCCGCGACTGCCTGGGCCGGGTGCATGGAGTCCTGATGCCGTGCCCGGACCCGTAGGTAGCGGTCGATGGCCCGAACGGTGCGGTTCCCGATAGGAGCGTGGCGGACCCGCCGTCCCTTCCCCATCAGGGCAACGGTGCCGGTGTCAAGGTTCAAGTCCTCGACGCCCAACCCGGCGCACTCGGAGAGACGGCACCCTGAGTGCATGAACAGTCTCAGGATGGCCTCGTCCCGCTTCCCGTAGAACGAGGCATCCTTGCTCGCGGCCTTCGGGAGTGCTTTCAGCTCGTCCTCGGTCAGGATGGGAACGGGCTGTTCGGGCACGGCCGGGGGCCTCATGTTCGCCATGGGAGACTCGGAAATCTCCCCTTCCTCCTTCAGCCACCGGAAAAACTGACGGATGCTGGCGTACCTGCTCCTTGCGCTAGATGCCTTCAGCCGGGGCCTTGTTCTCGGCAGCGAGGTGCCTACGGAACGACGGGAGGAGTTCTAGGGCCGTGGGGCTTGTGCCCTCTGCTACCCTTACCCCCGTGACCTGCGGGGACCGTCTCCATGGTGCCCTCCTGGCGGTGGGAGTTAGTTAGGGGTTCCACCGCTGTGCTAAGGGTGTCAGGTGCGTTTCCGCAGGTCCAGCCCTGGGTCGTGGGGTAACGGTAGCCCGGCTGACTCTGGATCAGCTAGTCCTGGTTCGAATCCAGGCGACCCAGCCAGGTCCCTTCGTCTAGTGGCCTAGGACACCACCCTCTCAAGGTGGAGACACGGGTTCGAATCCCGTAGGGACCACGCCTGTGGCCGATCTCCTCGTCATCAGGCGTCGCGGTGGGCGGTGTGGAGCCGAAGCGCGCCTGCGACGCCCTTCAGCTCGACGGGGCCGATCTCCTCGAAGGACACTGGTGCCCCGTCCGCCGCCTCGACGACCTCCTCGCTCACCACGACCTCGCCGGGCCTGGCGTAGTCGGCGATCCTCGCCGCGACGTTGACGGTCCGGCCGAAGTAGTCACCGTCTTGGAACACCACCGGCCCCGCGTGGACTCCGACATGGGCAGGCGGGAGGTCGTGGTTGGCGACGCCCTCGACCATCTCGAGTGCTGCGAGCACGGCGCCACCCGGTTCGCGGAAGTAGAACATCACCCCGTCGCCCAGCCACTTCACCGGTCGCCCTCCGTGCTGCTGGGAGGACCGCCGGACCAGGCCCGCCAGCTTCGCCGCCAGGTTCGCGGCGGCCTCGTCCCCGCGCTCCTCGGTCAGGCGCGTGTATCCGGTGATATCGAGGAAGCAGATCGCCGGCGGACGGTGCAGCGGACGGTGCAGGCCGGCCCGTTCCAGCGCGTCCTCGACGGCCTCGGCGAACCCCTGTCGCCAGGCGTGTTCCTGCTGGCCGTGGTAGATGGCGAGGAGGGCCTGCTCGGAGAGCGGAGCCATCCGGGACCCGAGTTCGGCCTGGACTTGGAGCATCTCGCCCTCCGGCATGCCCGACTCGAGGAGCGGCCGTTCGACCTCCGACCTCCACCACTCCGTCTCGGTTTCGGCGATCCGGCGCAAGCTCTCGGCGTCGACCCGCAGCCACCGCTCGATGACCGCCGGACGGAACCCATTCGAGAGCTGGAGCTCGATCGCCGGCACGACCGACAGCTCGTCCTCGCGGACGCGGTCCTCGGGCCGGGGCTCCGCGAAGCCGAGAGCCTCTCGGACCACCTTCAGGAGATCCATGGGGACGCCCGTTCGCTCGCTGAGCTCCCGGAACGTGGTGTCGCTCAGCGCGGGGAAGCGGTCGAAGGCGGCCACATCCATGAACGAAAAGGAGAGGGAGCCGTCCTGGACGGCGGCGGCCATCCCCTCGAGCGGGATGCCCGCCCGCTCCAGGCTCTGCACCCAGCGCGCCGTGAGCACGTCTCCCGACGAGAACCCATCACCGGTGCCGGGCGTCAGGATCCCGAGCTCGAGCAACCTGTCCACGTACTCGGGGTCGACCCCGGCCCGCCGGGCGACCTCCTGGCTCGTGTAGCCGCTCACCTTCCGCCAGCATAGAGAACGGCCCGGTTCGGGCACCGCCCCGACGCTTCTAGCCCCGCTGCGGCGCGACCTCCCACCCGTCGCCCCTGGGGCGGATCTCGACCTCCGCCCCGGAGTCGATGGAGGGGTAGGTGGCCTCGTCCGCGACCACGACCGGGGTCGTCTTCCCGTACAGCCTCGAGGCCACCAGCGCGCCCAGGGCCAGGATCCCATCTGGTTCGGCGAGGACGATGGCGACCGGACCTGTACCGGCCCGGATCGTCTCCGCGAGCACGCTGCTGCTCGAGCTCGATCCACGGCCCGACGGCATCACCAGCACCTTGCCTCGTACCGTCTCGCCCGCCTGGGGGTGGTGCCGGTCGATGATCGTGCCGTCCTCCGCGTCGACGCCTCCCCAGAACGAGAGCGGCTCCGAGAGCACCAGAGCGGGCCCTTCGGCCGGGCCCGGCACGAGCGCCCGGGCCTCAGCCATCCGTCCAGATCCCCGGGTCGCGCCGGACCCTCCCCTCCACCGCCGAGCGCACGCACTCCGCGAGGCTGCCGAACACCACCTGGACCCCGATGTTCCCCGGCGCGTAGTACGCCCACTTCGCCGAGTTCGTCATGACCACACCGCCCTCGACGCGCATGATCGGTGTGACGTAGGTACACGTGTCGGTGACGACGGTGACGCCCGCGCGCTCGCAGGCCTCGGCCCAGCCTCGAGACGTCGCCTCCGACAGGACACTCCGCCCGGTGGAGACATAGAAGTCCACGCCGTCCGCCACCCGCGCTCCATCGAGCAACTCGACCAGCCGCTCGAACTCCGACAGCGAGAAGTGCGGCGTCCCCACGCTCACCGCAGCGAGCTCGCCGTCGGCCGCCGTGGTCAGCGAGTCCCGGGCCCCGGCCACCAGTTCGGTCGTCACCTCGATCGTCCGCACGGGATCACCGCCCTGGATGGCCGCGTCCAGCGTCGGAGCTTCGGGCGTGACCCCCACCGCGTGGAACAGGCCCACCGAGCCGGATGACGCGGCGGCCGCGCCCATAGCCTTGAGCCGGTCCTCGGAGACCTCAGCCGGCAGGCCGTCGATCACCGGCACGAGCGTTCCCGCTTCGAGCCCCACGAGGTGGCCGAGCACGGGATAGAAGGCCTCCTCGTCGAGCAGCCGTTCCGGGAGCCCCGTCAGGCGGAACACGAGCTCGCCGCGCCGGTTCTCGTCGAGGTGCAGCCCGGCGTACGGCGCCCGTCCGGTGATCGCCGCGCAGATGTCGATGAAGTCGCCGTACCGATCGGTCCGGGCACCCAACACGCTGTTGGCGAACACGATCGCGTTCGACTCGGCCCACCCGATGTGCTCCCCGAACGCCGGGCGGGCGTCTATCTGGTACGGCGCGCAGGTCCACGTGGGGCGGCATCCCATCTCGACGTACAGGTCCATCAGGCGCCGGCCGGCCTTCCCCGTCTCTGCGTCCCCGCGATAGAGCTCGGGATGGAGCAGATCCAGCGATCCGACGTTGAGCGTGGTGGGGACCCGAACTCGAGCCTCCCCCGCGACCAGCCGCTCGGCGAAGTCGAGGCTCACCTGCCCGTGGTACAGGCCCCCGTCGATGTGCCCGGATGCGATGTCCACCAGCCGCTCGGCGCCGGCCGCTTCCGCCATGGCCGCCACGATCTCCATGGCCATCCGGGCCGCCTCCCCCTCGGCGCCGGAGAGCAGGTCGCGGTCGCGCTCGTCCAGATACACGGCCATGCGGGGTGTATCAAAGCACGGGCGATAGAGTGGGCCCATGCCGACCGCGGTGTGGACCGGGACCCTGAGCTTCGGACTGGTGGCCATCCCGGTGCGGCTGATCCCGGCGACCGAGCCCAAGGACGTCCGGTTCCACCTGTACGATCGTCAAGGGCGGCGGGTGCGACAGCAGCGGGTGGTGGAGGACGCGCCGGCTGAGGAGGCCTCGCCCCCGCACGCCGACGAGCGGCCGACGGAGGGCGGACCCCGCCAGGTCGCCGCGGCCGAGGCCCCGCGCCCCGTCGCCTGGGATGAGCTCATGCGGGGGCACGAGACGGAGGAGGGCGACGTCGTGCTGGTGACGCACGAGGAGATCGAGCGGGTCCGCCCCCAGCGGAGCCGGTCGATCGACATCGAGGACTTCGTGGCGCTGGCGGACATCGACCCAGTGTTCTTCGAGAAGACGTACTTCGCGGTCCCGCAGTCGCCCGAAGCGGCCAAGCCGTACGTGCTGCTGCACAGGGCCATGCGAGAAGCCGGACGGGTCGGCATCGGGAGGTTCGTCCTGCGCACCAAGCCCCACCTGGTGGCGGTCCGGCCGATGCAGCTGGGGCTGGCCGTGGAGACGCTCTTCTTCGGCGACGAGGTTCGCGACCCGTCGGCGCTGGCCCCCGGACTCGACGGCGTCGAGGTCGAGGAGCACGAGCTCGAGATGGCGGTTCGCCTGATCGAGGTGCTAACCACCGAGTGGGACCCGGCCGCCTACGCGGACACGTACCGTGAGGAACTCCTCCGCATGCTCGCGGAGAAGACGCCGACGGCCCGGGCCCCGGAGCCCGAGCCTGCTCGCCGACCTCCGCCCGTCATGGACCTGATGGCCGCGCTCAAGGAGAGCGTCGAGGCCTCGAGGAAAAAGCGGTCAGGCTGATGGTTCGCCACTCCCGGCTCGGGTATCTTGGTCCGTGTAGAAGGAGGTGGGCATGGGACTCGTGGTGATCCTCATCATCTTGGCGCTGGTGGCCGGGGGGGTCGGCCTGCTCGTCGAGGGCCTCCTCTGGCTGCTAATCATCGCCGGGATCCTGTTCCTGATCGGCTTGTTCTTCGGCTTCAGGGGCCGCAGCCGGGTCTAGCACCGCCCTTCACCAGCCCTCGTACGGCGGCCGGCGGCGGTCGACCTGGTTCCAGTCGCGGTCTGCCCCGGCTCGTTGCGAACGAGGCCCACCCGCGTCCTCTGGTCGGCGAACGCCTGCTCCCGACGCAGCCCGGGCGTCTGTGCCCCCTCCGACGACCGGTCGTCGGGCCCCACCACCTGCACCGTCTCCTCCCGCATCATCGGCCCCCTCGTCGTGTCCAGGCCGGAGTATGGACCTCGGCCTGGAACGACAGGCGTTCGTGTCAGTGCCCCATCCTAGAATCACACCCATGAGATTCGCGGCCCCGCGGACCTCCGGCGAGGTGACCAACACCCTCGATCGGGCAGTCGTCGTGATGTCGGCGGCCTCGGCCGAGGCGCTCCGGGCCGTGGCCGAGGTCGACCGGCGCATGCTGTGGCGTCGGGATGGGGCCACCTCCTTGACCTCCTGGCTGGCCGGGCGGTACGGGTTGGCCTGGGGGACGGCCCGGGAGTGGGTCCGGGTGGCCCACGCCCTCAAGGGCCTGCCTCGGATCGCGGAGGCCTATGCCTCGGGCGGTCTGTCCTGGGACCGGCTCCGGCCGGTCACCCACTTCGCCAGCCCGGAGACCGATGAGCAGTGGGCGGCGCGAGCGGCCGAGCTCCGCCCGGCCTGGCTGTGGCGAGAGGCCCGCCGCCATGAGCGGATCCGGGCCCGGGAGGCCGAGGAGGCCCGCCGGGAGCGGTACCTCCGGCTGGACTGGGACCGGGAGCGTTCGGTCCTGTGGCTCGAGGGGATGCTGCCGGCCGAGGAGGGCACAGCGCTGCAGGCGGCCATCCACGGTCGGGCGGAGAGGGTTCCCGCCGATCCCCAGGCAGCCGACCCCGGAGGAGCCCGGCTGGCCGATGCGCTCGTCGACATGGCCACCGGTGGATCCGAGCCGGCCACCGTGGTCGTCCACGCCGGAGCGGATGTGATCGCCCGGCAGGAGTCCCAGACCGGCCCGTGGCTGGCGGAGACCGAGGGGGGCCAGCGGCTGGCCCCGGAGGCCGTCCGCCGGCTGGCCTGCGACGGCCGGATCGAGTGGGTGCTGGAGTCAGGGGGACGCCCGGTGGGGATCGGCCGGCGGGGCCGAGCGGTCCCCGGTCAGCTCCTCCGGGTGCTCCGGCACCGGGACGGAGCGGCCTGCCGGTTCCCCGGGTGCGAGCGGAAGCGGTGGCTCCACGCCCACCACCTCGTTCACTGGGCGGAGGGTGGCGGGACGAACCTCGACAACCTGGTGCTGCTGTGCCACGCGCACCACCGACTGATCCACGAAGGGGGATGGCGGACCAGCGGCCACCCGGCCCGGAACCTCCGGTTCCACGATCCCGGCGGGAGGCCGCTCAGGACGAACGCCGGCGCGCTCGTTCCCACGTAACGGCGGCCGGGCTATGACCCGGCGGACCTGATGCGGGCCAGCGATCGGTCCCGCCCCAGGAGGGCCAGCGACTCGAACAGCGGGGGCGACACGTTCGAGAACGTCACGGCCGCCCGGATCGGCTGGAACGCCTTCGTCTTCGACAGCCCCCGCTCCTCGGCCAGCGACTCCAGCGCGGCGTGGATGGCTTCGACGGACCACTCGTCCAGCGCCTCGAGTCGGTCGGCCACCGCGGCCAGGTACTCCCCCTGCCCCGCCACGAGCTTGCGGGCCCGCTCGTTCGGCTCGAGCTCGTCGAACAGGAACCGCAGCATGTCCCCGGCCTCGTTGACCGTCCGGCTCCGCTCCTGGACCAGTGGGGTGGCCACGCGCACCACGGCCGGGTCGGCGTTGATGCCCAGCGCCGAGAGCCGCTCCGCCAACAACCCGGCCACACGCTCCGGGTCCGCCTCCCGGATGTAGTGCCCGTTCATCCAGTCGAGCTTCTCCTGGTCGAACATGGCCGGGTTCCGGCTGACCCGCTTCAGGTCGAAGTGCGCCACCAGGTCGTCACGACTGAACAGCTCCGTGTGGTCGTCGTAGGACCATCCCAGCAGCGCCAGGTAGTTCACCAGCGCCTCCGGCAGGTAGCCCTCCTCCCGGAACCACTCCACGGCCACCGACCCGTGCCGCTTCGACAGCGGCTGGCGGTCGGGACCCACGATGAGCGGAAGGTGCGCGTACGCCGGGAACCGCCCGGCCCCTAGCGCGTCCAGGAGCAGGATCTGCCGGGGCGTCGAGGAGTGGAGGTCCTCGCCCCGGATCACATGGGTCATCTCCATCTTCCAGTCGTCGACCGCCGCGGCCAGCAGGTACGTAGGGAACCCCGTGCTCCGCATGATCACGAAGTCGTCGAGGTCGGCGGCGTGGAAGGTGGCCTCGCCCCGGATCACGTCGTCGACCACCACGTCCCGCCCCGGCTGTCGGAACCGGACCGCCGCCCGCGCGCCCTCGGCTTCCAGTGCACGCACCTCCTCCTCGGAACGCTCCAGGCACCTCCGGTCGTACCGCCACGGCTTGCCTCGAGCCAGGACGGCCTTCCGCCGCTCCTCGAGCTCCTCGGGCGTGCACCAGCACCGGTACGCGTTCCCGTCGGTCAGGAGCCGTTCCGTGGCCTCCCGGTAGCCCTCCAGCCGCTCGGTCTGCCGGTACGGGCCGAACGGGCCGCCCACCTCGGGGCCCTCGTCCCAGCTGATGCCCAGCCACCGCAGCGAGTCCTGCAGGCCGGTGACCGACTCATCGGTGGACCGGCTCTGGTCGGTGTCCTCGACCCGCAGGACGAACACCCCGCCGTGGTGGCGGGCGAACAGCCAGTTGCACAGCGCGGTGCGGGCCCCGCCGACGTGCAGGTAGCCGGTCGGCGCTGGAGCGAACCGGACCCGGACGGCCTCAGCCACCGGCCGACGCCACCGTGTTGGCCAGCACGCCGATCCCCTCGATCTCGATCTCGACGCGGTCGCCGGGGCGCATCGGGGCCACGCCCGGCGGGGTCCCGGTGAGGACCACGTCGCCCGGCAGCAGCGTGATGGTTCGGGCGATGTGGGCGATCAGCCGGGCCGGCGGAAACTCCAGCGAGGAGGTGCGGCCGGACTGCCGCGGCTCCCCGTTCACTCGCGACGTCACCTCGAGGTCCGAGGGATCGAGCTCGGTCTCGATCCACGGTCCCAGCGGGCAGAATCCGTCGGAGCCCTTGGCCCTGGCCCACTGCCCGTCGCTCTGCTGCCAGTCCCGAGCGGTCACGTCGTTGGCGCACGTGTAGCCGAGGACGTACTTCAGCGCATCCTCCTCGGAGACCCGCCGGCACAGCCGACCGATCACCACCGCCAGCTCGGCCTCGGGATCCACCCGCGAGGGGCCGTCGGGGATCGGGATCGGGTCGCCGGGCCCTATCACCGAGGTGGCCGGCTTGAAGAACAGCATGGGGACCTCCGGGACCTCGTTGCCCATCTCGGCGGCGTGCGCCGGGTAGTTCCTGGCGATGGCCACGACCTTCGAAGGGATCACCGGGGCCAGGAGCCGGACGTGGTCGAGATCAACCTCCGCGCCCGAAGGGACAGGGTCCTCGAAGAACGTACCCCGGAGGCCGCGGATCGTGCCGTCCTGGAGCACCCCGGTGGCGATCTCGTCGCCGAACCGGTACCGGACGAGCTTCACGCCGTCAGTCGACCAGCTCGACCCAGTCGGCGTACTGCTCCAGGCCGCCCTTGACCGCGGAGAAGTACGTCTGCTGGATCTCCTTCGTCACCGGGCCACGGGAGCCGGAGCCGATGGGGCGGTCGTCGACCTCGCGGATCGGCGTCACCTCGGCGGCGGTGCCGGTCAGGAAGGCCTCGTCGGCCGTGTAGATGTCGGACCGGACGAACTTCCGCTCCAGCACCTCGTACCCGAGGTCGTTGGCGATCTTGATGACCGAGTGCCGGGTGACGCCCATCAGTATGCCGGCGGACTCCGGCGGGGTGATGAGCGTGGTGTCCCGGATGATGAACAGGTTCTCCCCCGAGCCCTCCGCCATGGTCCCCTCGGGGCTGAGCATGAGCGCGTCGTCGTACCCGCCCTTGATGGCCTCCACCTTGGCCAGGCCCGAGTTGATGTACTGGCCGGTGGCCTTGGCCCCGGTAGGCAGGACGTTCGGGTCCGGCCGGCGCCACGAGGAGATGATCAGCCGCGCGCCGTTCTCCAGGCAGTCGTCGCCGAGGTACGTCCCCCACGGCCACACCCCGATAGCCACGTTGATCGGGGCGTTCAGCGGGTTGAGGCCCATCTCCCCGTAGCCCCGGTACACGATCGGCCGCACGTAGCAGGCATTCAGCCCGCTGGCCCGGACCGTATCCTTGGCCCCCTGGACCATTTCCTCCAGGCTGAAGGGGATGTCGATCATGTACACCTGGGCCGAGCGGAACAGCCGCTTCATGTGGTCGGTGAGGCGGAACACGCCCGGGCCCTTCGGGGTCTCGTAGGCCCTGATGCCCTCGAAAACACCGGTCCCGTAGTGGAGCGCGTGCGTCAGGACGTGGACCGTGGCGTCCTCCCAGTCGACGAGCTTCCCGTCCATCCAGATCTTGTCGACAGGCTGGATCGGCATCCCTGCTCCTCCTCTGGGTGGGCTGTCTTGCCGGTAAATGTACACCGAGCCTGCCCGGCTTGACCAAGCGGACGGAACGGACAGCGTTACGAGCTGGTTACAGCTGACGGGCGGACTTCATGCCCACGGCCTCGACGATCCGGTCCAGGACCTCGGGAGGGATGGGGCTGTCCACCGTCAGGCACATCAGCGCCAGGCCCCCGGCCTCCTTCCGGCCAACCTCCATGGAGGCGATGTTGATGCCGGCCTCCCCGAGGATCGTCCCCACGGCCCCGATCACCCCCGGCCGGTCCTCGTACCGGAAGAACACCATGTGCTCGGACGGGGCGATATCGATGTCGAAGTCGTACACGCGCACGAGCCGCTCGGCGTTCCTCGGTCCCACCAGCGTCCCCCCCACCGCCACGTCCCCGGCCTCGGTCGAGGCCCGCACCACCACCAGGTTCACGTAGTCCTGGGACTCGGGGCTGCGCGCCTCGGACACCTCGAGGCCGCGCTCCCGGGCGATCGTCGGCGCGTTTACGTACGACACCGGCTCGTGGACCACGCCGGTCAGTGCGCCCTTGACCGCCGCCAGCGTCAGCACGCGGGTGTCGGCCTCGGCCACCCGGCCCACATACTCGACGGACAGCCGGCGCATGGGCGCCTCGGCCAGACCGGTGAGGATCCGACCGAGCCGCTCCGCCAGCGGGAGGAACGGGCGGACCTGCTCGGTGACCACGGCCGCGGCCACGTTGACCGCGTACGGGACGAACTCGCCCTGGAGGGCCAGCCGAACCATCTCGGCGATGGCCGCCCCGGCCTTGTCCTGGGCCTCGCGGGTTGCTGCCCCGAGGTGCGGCGTGACCACCGTGTTCGGAAGGGCGAACAGGGCGTGCTCGGTGACGGGTTCCTCGGAGAACACATCGAGGGCGGCCCCACCGAGCCGCCCGCTGCGAAGGGCGTCCGCAAGCGCCGCCTCGTCCACGATCCCGCCGCGGGCGGTGTTCACCATGCGGGCGCCCTCCTTCATCAGGCCCAGCTCCCGCTCCCCGATCAGCCCTTCGGTCTCGGCGGTCCGTGGAAGGTGGATCGTGACGAAATCGGACTGCACCAGCAGGGCCCCGAGGTCCGGCATGAGCTCGATGGACAGCTCCCGGGCCCGCTCCCGGGACACGTACGGGTCGTACGCGATCAGCCGCATCCCGAAGGCCAGGGCCCGCTGGGCCACCATGGTTCCCACCCGGCCGAGCCCGACGATGCCCAGCGTCTTGCCG